>JAAHTG010000672.1_pt1 | contig 28208 bp, 30 predicted proteins | sample 6116081 | NCBI WGS metagenome assembly JAAHTG01 (sample SAMN13939989, study PRJNA603662) | sponge metagenome | isolation source: marine sponge | host: Mycale hentscheli | place: New Zealand | collected 2005 | reverse complement strand
TTTATGAATCGAAAATAACTATAGGGCATCGACAAGTATATACAAATATCCTCAATTCTATGTGGGTACCTTACTGTCCCTTTATATATTTATACGCAACATTTAAGAACAATCATGAAAGAATTAAGCACATTTAGAGAATTCCTCAACGAAGAAAAAATGAGTAAATTTAAGGTTGGCCAAACCGTAAAATATAAAGGAGCGGGTGAAGAAAAAGAAGGTGAAATTGAAAAAATTAATGGCATCTACCTCAAGTTAAAGGATGGTGGAACTATTCCTTACCAATCAGTACTTAAAGAAGACGAGGATGACGGATACGATAAAGCATCTAAAAAACTATTTGATATGACTTGGGACGAAGTACGTAAAGAAAATGATCCACGTATGAGACAAGACGTTCACGATGAAGTTCAAAAGGACGATGATTTGGATTACATTGATGATGTTCAAGAAAACAAATCATTTCCACAAAATTTTTACGAAGTAGAATTTATCGAGATGGACGGTAATGAAGTCACTAGAGACTTTAGACATTTTACCGACGAGGATGAAGCAAAACAAATGTTTAACGACCTTAAAGACAATCCAGAGATTGTTAGGGTTACAAGAAACGAATTATTTAAGGGTGATGGAAAAAACTACTTAGGTGGTTCAGAGGAAAGAGAATCCGCCGTAAATAAAGAAACGGATTTACACCGTATATTCCTTAATTCCCGTTTAGGAGATAAAAGATTTATTGAAGAACCAATTATGGGTTATTTCGGTAAAAGAAACCAAGCAAGAAAAGAATTCTTACAAAGCGAATCCGTGAGTATGGAAGAAGCAGATTTAACTAAAGGTGAGAAGAAAAAATTAAAAGGTATGAGCAAATCATTAAAAAAATCTTCTAAGGGACATGCAGGTCAAGCTAAATATTTAGATAAGTTAGTAAAAGAAGAAGAATCAACTTCCATCGAAAAAATATATATGGATATGTTGAAGAATGAATTACCTTCACAAGATGAGGTAAACGATGCATTCGAAAAATTTGAAAGAGAAGCACATTACCTAAACAATAAGCCAGTTGGTGAGTGGGATGCTATGGATATGTCAAATTGGAAATCAATTTTACGTAAGGGTGGTAGAGTAATGGAAAGTATGGCTAGATATATACTTCACTACACCACTAAAGATGGAAAAGAAAAATCTATTGACTTTATAAGTGGATTGAATGCCGAAGATGAATTCTATGAGTTACAGGATGATGATAACGTTATTTCTGCTAAGATTGAAAATATATATTACGATCCGAAAGGGGTACAAGCCGAGTTTACTAGAGATGAGAATGGAAAAGCTATTGTTAAACTTTATTAATGAAGCTAGAGGACATATACGAGAAACTTAACGTCGGCGATAAGTTATGGGCGGACATTGAGGGTGAAGGAAAAAAGTCATGGAATGATTTTATTTCAAAACTATACGCACCCGATTTCGAACCTAATACCGAAGATGAAGAAAAGGTATTAGGATTATTAATGAATTACTTCCGAACTAATAAATCGGGTGAATTGGGAGTATATTTAAAGGATTTGGTACCATTGAAATCCAAATTTCCTCAAATTTTAGATCCTCAAGCTCAAGACTATATACCTGCTTCAAGCGAAGAAACCGAATGGGTTTCTAACGGAGGAGATTACGCATGGAGGGGAGCTACTATGCCTCTAAGTCAAGCTCAAAAACTTATCCGGGATGCAGAGTACAAACACACATTTCTCTTTTCGGAGCGAGGGTTCGTCATCAATCAACCCAATATAACCTATGTTTCCAGGGGTGAGCGTGGGTTTACCTCCTTCTCAACAGACTTAAAAGGAGCAATCCAATTTAAGGGTAAAAGGGGCAGCGATGCGGTTTCAGTCATCTACGGGGTAAAAAAATCCAACCCCAATCTGGTAATGAATCCTGATGCTTCCGATAGCATCTCTATGTTTAAAGAAAACGAGACCTTATACGTCGGTGATAATGTTCAACCCGATGTTGTTATTATCAATGACGTACGCCTAATGGGTCAAATGTACAAAGAAGCAAGACCATGGGTCAAAGCTATCGAAGATAATACTGGATTACCCCCTAAGAGATCTCAATGGGAAGCTTACGGTACTCAATGGGCCGAAAAAGCTACACTAGATCCTGATTATAAGAACGTGGATCCCCAAGATTTCAAAAATAGCCCTGGGGAAGTATTCACTGAACTGAAACTTAAAGATACTGAAATGAAATCGCTAGAAGAGATATATACGGAGATACGTTTGAGGGAGGTCGGTGAAGGAACTTCTGAGCCGTTCAAGTACAAAAAGAACTTCGAGCGAGGCGATTCATTTGGCTATATAATTGATGGAGATGTTGAAGGTGAAAAAATACCAATTAAACTTCAAGGCCTTGATGCTAAAGAGCGTGTTTCTGATGATATGAAATTAGATCGCCCCGAGTATTATAAATTTATAGATAAACCTGATGGTACTGTTATAAACATGCTTGAAGTTATTTTTTCACATGTTATTATGAATAATGGAGAGGATAACTTTCGTTTAGTAAATGACCTTAAGTTTATGTTTCGTTTAATGTCCACTATTAAAGAAATACTACAAAAAGAATTTGCTAGTAATATGCCTAATCTTTTGATTTACTCTCCTAATAAAAAAGGTAGTGAACAAATCGAAGATACTGGGCGGCATAGGTTGTATACTGCATTTATTAAAAAAGCATTTCCTAAAGCAGAAATGTTTATTGATGATCAAGGTGAAGAAATTATATTTAAATTAAAGTAGATGCGTATATCGGTTATTATAATGGTTATATTGTGTATTACATCGTGTAGTACCACATCAAACATGCAATGTGATGAAATGTATGGGATTGATTATGATTGTGAGATACCACAAAAAAACTCATATGCTGTGGATAGACATTATTATCCAAATGTTCAATCTCTTTATTACTATCCTCGCTATAACCGCATTATTCGCCCCACAACTCCACCTCTTCCCCATATTGAGCAAAAAACCGTAATATCTAAAAAGCGGCCCTCGATCGTAAAAACAACTCGTGGTAGCGAGTAAAGTATATACGTAGATAAGGAAACTGGGAGGGTGTTAAGTTAGTTTTTTGGATATTTATTACTATGGCAACATCCTACACAAGATCACAATTAAGAGATTTTCAAACATCTTCTGCCGATTTAACGGCTCAAGCATATACTTTTACTTTAGTAAATAATAATTCTTCTACTGCATATTTTGCTATGGAAGGTGTAAGATATTGGAACGGTACTGAATTTGTTTATAAAACTTTATTTCCTTCTGCTTCTATATCTACATTAGTTAATTGTAATGTAGTAAGTGGTTCTACTAATGCTGCTTTTATAATAAATCCTACTTCTACTGCTACTTTTGCTTTTACTCCTACTGCTACTATAGCTAAAGAACACATGCAATTCTCAGCTCCTAATGCTGAGGTTAATTTTCCAGGATTATCAGGTAATAATACAGCTTCATTATTTGGTGTAGATTTAGCTATTACTCCTTAAGAAGAGGCGTCATATTAAAGTCATATTAAAATTTGGCTGTACAGGAGACCATTCGTATATTTACGGGGTAAGGTTGCGGGCGAATCGCAGCCGTAATTTAAATTTTTAGTTATGAGTGATTTAATGTTTTCAGCGACTGTAAAAGATGTTCAATTCTTGAACGACGAGCAAATTAAAGAGGTTTGCCCAGTTGCATTTTCTGAGAGTGCTAGTAGTGAGGTTTCAAAGCACTACACACACATTCCAACCAATCAAGTAATTGATGATATGCGTAAGCTAGGTTGGGGGGTTATTGAAGCGAAACAAGTTGCTGCTCGTAAAAAGGCAACAGAAGGTTTCCAAAAACATATGATGGTTTTCCGCCACCCAGATTTGATGGTTGAAGGAAAAGATGGTGATAATGTTTGGCCTCAAATCATCATGACTAATTCCCATGATGGTAAAAATTCATTTACGTTCCAAGCAGGAATGTATCGATTTGTTTGTTCAAATGGATTGGTAATTGCCGATGAAGAGTTCGGTTCAATGAAAATCCGTCACATGGGTTATGATTTTAACACTTTGCGTGAAACTATTGGTGAGATGGTTGATAAATTACCCCTTACAGTTGATAGCATGAATAAGTTTAAAGCTACTCCACTTGATAAAAACCAAAAGTATGATTTGGCTCGTAAAGCACTTGAGACACGATTTAAAGTTCAAGAAAACCAGAAGGTTGACCAGCTTTATAAGATTGATCTTGATGAGTTTCTTACCCCAGTGCGTAAGGAAGATGCAGGAGATGATTTGTGGAGTGTGTTTAATCTCGTACAAGAGCGTGTAGTTACAGGAGATTTTGAATATGTTTCCGGTGCTAAAATGCGTAAAGCTCGTGAGATTAAGAACTTTAAGCAAGACTTAAAAGTAAACCAAGAGCTCTTTGAGGTAGCGAAAGAATTCGCAGCATAAGAGCAATGCCATGTTGATTAAAGGGGGAGGATGTTAACCTCCCCCTATTTTCAGTTTATTTTTATCAAATGTCTATTAATAAAAATCCATATACTATGCAAACTAGTGATGTTGTCCAAATGGTTTTAGAAAAAGCCGCAGTTTATAATTTAAGGAGTGAAGTAAGATCTGAAGCAATGGCTATTCTAAAAGAGAATCCCAATATAGATACTGGGTCTGCTTATTTAATGGCTGCTATAGAATGGGATGTAGCATGAAAAATTATTGGACTTACAACACTACTATAGGAGATCTTGAGATCAACTATATTTATAAATGATATGGACATTAACAAAATTTTTGGAGCTTTTAATTCTGATAAAGAAGATGATGGGGTAAGTATCCCAACTCCGGATTTTGTTAAAAAAATGTTAGATGAAAATCATCCTAGATATTTTATTGGGATGTTTTCAAAACTTATTAATAATAATCTTTCCTATCAAAAGGGTTTAGTTAAAATGTTTAAGGAAGCTGATCCTTCGTTTGATGTTGATGGTGTAGAAAAAGCAGGTCGCTACATGTTATTTAGTAGAGCATGGGAATACATTAATAAATTTGATATTAATGATTCTTATTCTCAACACATATTAGAAGATATTTCTAATAAAGAAGAATCATATAAAAATCTAAAGAAGGCATTGAATACATCAATGCAGTATTTTGAGGAACAAGAAGAATATGAAAAGTGTGCTTTTCTTAAAAAACTACTTGATTCCCCAAATCTTAATTCGTAACTTCAGTTTTAAACCACTTAAAAATGTATTTTAGACAACACATCCAGAAAAAGCTCGAAAATCTCGAAGCTAAATTAAAGCATATTGAATTCCATAATGGGAGAGGGAATAGCCAAGACGTTAATAACGTAAAAATAGAATGTGAAGAATTAGTTGAGGAAATCAAGGCTACGGTAGACCGTGAACCTATGACTCCTAACGAACAAAACCGAGTATAATGCTTACAGCTGAACAAATTCAAGCAAATTGGGAAGAGTTCTGTGAGAACATCCACAAGTATATTACAGGAGGGAGAAAAGAAAAACTTCTTGCATTTTACCGAAAATATGAAGAACGCATTATGATAATGCCAGCTGCTCATAAAAAAGAGTATCATAATTCATTTCCAGGAGGGTATGTTGAACATGTTAATAGGGTAGTTAGATGTGCTATTAAACAATGCCAATTATGGGATGAAGAAGGAGCAGATATGACTACTTTTACTGTAGAAGAATTAGTATTTTCTGCTATTAACCATGATCTTGGGAAAATGGGAAATGAAGAACATGAATCTTATATTCCTCAAACTGATAAGTGGAGAAAAGATAAATTAGGAGAGGATTATATGTTTAATAAACAAGTCCCATTTGCTTCAGTCCCTGATCGAGGTTTATTTATGCTTCAGTCACATGGTATTCGGTATACTTTTAATGAGATGTTAGCAATTCAAACTCATGACGGTTTGTATGATGAAGCTAATAGTAAGTATCTTAAGGCATTTATGCCTGAACAAAAACCACGTACTTCTCTACCATTTATACTACATCAGGCTGATCTAATGGCAGCTCGTATCGAATTTGAACGTGAATGGTTACCTAAATTTAAAAATTCCGTGCCTACCCAGGCAGAAAATTTTACATTGACCCGAGAAGCTAAAAAATCCACAAAAGATAAAGCGCTTTCTCAACTTGAAAGTAAAGGTCTTAAAGATTTATTTGACAAGCTATGATAGAAACAGTAGTAATTGGTGTATTAAGTATATTGGTTGTAGCCCTAGCGTTTACTACCATTAATCTTTTGCGCAAAAATGAAAAGCAAGAAGACATATTGGCGGGGTATATAACATATCTTGACCAATTCAGTAGAATAATAGAATTTTCGGATGAAAAGATGAAGAAAATTGATGAGAAAGGAATATTTAAAAGTGATGATGAAATCGGTTTTATGTATGAACAAATTAAAGATCTCCAGAAAATTCTATCTAATTTTAGGATAGACAAATTATGAGCACATTACCCCCTAGGAAGAGAAAGAAGAAGACAAAAAACCAATATTTTACTCAAGAAACAGAAGACGCTATTGTTAAATACAATGGCTCTTCTGATCCCGAAGAAAGGAGTGAGATTTACCGTACAGGTATCCATTATGGGTTTTTTAAACTTACCGAAAATATAATTCATACTTTTAAATTTTATTACACAGAAGTAAATGAGATTGAACATTTACAACATGAAGTAATAACATTTTTGTTGAGTAAAATTCATTTATTTGATCCTACAAGAGGGGCTAAAGCATTCTCATATTTTGGTACGATTGCCAAAAGATATTTAATTATACAAAATACTAAAAACTATAAAAAGAGAGTAGATAAGGCACCAGTTGAAGAATTATACCATAATTTAAATTATTCATATGATATGGATTATGACCCTATGGAAAAAGACAATGATTCACTTTTTATGGATGAATATGTTACTTACTGTCAAAATAACCTTTCCGAATTGTTTCCTAAACTTAGGGATGCACAGATAGCAGATGCCATTTTATCTATATTTGAGCAAAGAGATTCTTTAGATATTTTTAATAAAAAAGCACTTTATATCTACATAAGAGAAATGGTAGAGGTTAAAACACCTCAAATTACTAAAATAGCAGATAGATTAGGTAAAATTTATAAAGAACATTATCTTTTCTATAAAAATAATGGTTATACTAATTTTAAGGAGGAACCATATTTATAAATAAAGAATAAATATGGGACAGCTCGATAAAAAAATATTTGGTAAGAAAAAATTTTCCGATATATTGGAAGAGATTTATTTAAACCAAAAGAAAAAGGAAGAACAAATTTCCACTCTTATATCAGAGTTAAAACCCCTAATCCAGGATATTGGAGATGCTACTTTAGTAGTTCCTTTACTTAAAGAATATCTTGAAATATCTGTTAAAAATGATGAGCAACTCATCAAAATGGCTACCATTATTCAACGTGCAGTAAATAATGAGGGAAATGATGATGGTAATTTTGGAATGACAGAAGATGAGAAATATCAGTTATTAGAAGAAGTAAAAAAATTCAAGGACGATAAAAAGTAATGCCTAATTTTCAATATGGCATAGCGGGGCTTTCTCAGGGAGTTTTAAGTGGAAATGATAAACCCACTAAACCTAGAGGGAATAAAAATATATTTTCTAGCAGAGTTAAAGATATCATTTTAAATGAATCTCATCCCGAATTTGAAAATTTTGGAGAATGGGCTTCTATTGGAGCTATCTTTATTGAAGATGTTCTCCAACCTACTACTACAAACTCAGTATCTATTGCTTATCCTTTATTTCCTAATATTAAACAATATCCTTTATTAAATGAAGTTGTCGTCGTGTTATCCTTACCCTCTACAGGGTTAGAAAGCAATCCTACTTCCAATAGATTATATTATTTACCCCCTATTAATGTTTGGGGAAGTCAACATCATAACGCAATACCAGGATTTTCAGAATTAGCTCCATCACAACAAAAAGATTATGTTCAAACTTCTGCAGGAAGTGTAAGGCAAGTTACAGATGGTGGGACTGAGATTGATCTAGGAGAAGGATTTGTTGAGCAATTAAATATAAATCCTCTTCAACCTTATATAGGAGATTATATTATAGAAGGGAGGTTTGGTAATTCCATAAGGCTTGCAGGGTATGAAGGTAAAGATCCTATTACTAAAATTAGAAATGGTCAAGGACCTAGAACGGATGAGGGGTGGACTACAGTAAATGAAGATGTAAATGAAGATAGTGGATCTTTATATTTGACTTCAACACAACAAGTTAATTTAGAACCTAATGTCTTTAATTACAATTCGTACACTAGTTCATTAGCCCCTGAGTTGGTTCCGGAATATTCTTCTCCTCAAATTCTAATTAATTCTGGGAGGTTAGTTTTAAATGCTAAAGAAGATAGTGTATTATTAAGTTCGGCTAAGTCTATAAATTTAAATTCCCAATATTCAGTTAATGTAGATAGTGAATATTCTTTTGTGGTAAATTCTCCTAACATATTATTAGGTGATAAAGAAGCAACAGAACCCTTGTTAAAAGGAGATATAACTATAGAACTTTTATCTGAATTAGTTGGTGAATTGCAAAAATGGATGAGCCAATTTAATAAAAATCCATCTCCTTATTTAACAACTATGGTAGCTTCTACTACTCCGTTAATTACCACATTGATTAAAGTTAAAGCTGATTTGGAAACTAAAACTAAATCTAAAGTAAGCAAAACTATCTGATGGCTAAAATTGAAGAAAATATCATTAATAATTCCACTGTTGGTGCGCTTAAACAAAGTGGAATATACTTGATTATAGGGTTAGTAACCAAACAAGCTATGATATTCGCCGATAGAATTGTCCCTAGTTTAGAGAAGCAATTAATAAAGTTTGATAAAGGGTGTCCTACCCCTAAAGAAATAGCTAATGTAATCCGTGTTAGAAATAATGTACTAGATCAGGCTAATACTATATCTAATATATTAAAAGGATTTAAAATAACATTAGGTTTAGCTAAATTTGGGATTGATACTTTAATAAAATTAATAATAGCATTAAAAATAGCTAAAACAGGTATTTCATTAGGTTCTAAATTTATTCCTACTATACCTGGAGCAATAGTATCTAGTTTAAGTGATTTGGATGATTTAATTACTAATAAAACTTTTGATAGATTTGGAAATTCTAAAATCGCTCCTACTAAATTTGCTATTGATGGTTTTTCAGTTCCAGTGGCTTTAATGTCATTTTATGTAAATGATTTTATTAAAAAGTTAGAATCATTAGATGACAAGATTCAAACTTGTAGCCCTTCTAATACTATAACTTTACCTCCCCCTTCACCTGAATTAATTGAAATAGCTCAGGTTGAACAACAGGCTGAGGAATCACCTAATTTATCAACCTATCAAGGATTTATTTTAGAGATAGAAAAAGTTCCATATTCCCCTACCGTAGATAGGATAAGAGCTCTTGGGAAAAACCAAGATGGGATAGTGTTAATTCAAACCGAACTTTCATTTACCCAAGTAGAACAAATAATGATTAATGAATTAAAATTCGTTATTGACAGAGATAATTTAAAAGCTTATTAAGTAAATATTTATAAACAATGAAATCGCAAGTATTAAAATCTTTAATTAAAGAGGCCGTTAAAGAGGCCATACAAGAAGAATTAAGAGAAATTTTATTGGAAGCTGTAAAAGCTCCTAAACAAACAGTAATAGAATCTTCTCCTAAAGTTACCCAACCAACACCCGTAAATGAAGATAAGAGGGCACAATATGCCAGTATTTTAGGTGAAACCGCAGCTTCATTTACATCATCAGATGTTAAACCTAGATTTAACCCTCAAGGTGTAATGCCTGGTGGAGATTTACCTTCTGGGGAGTTAGGAATGGATCAAATAATGGGGTTAATGAAAAAATAAGAAATGGCAATTAAAGTTGGAAATATACCGGCGTTTGATCAATACCCTACTGTGGGTATTGGATTGTCTGTACCTTTTCAATCAATTGCTACTTCGGGTTCTGATGCTATTTTTAATGTTAATTATACTACAGCTGAACAAGTAAAGTATAATCTTATTAATTACTTTTTAACAAGTAAAGGAGAACGAGTTTTTAACCCTTCTTTTGGTAGTAATGTTCAAGCCTTTCTTTTTGAACAAAATGATCCTGCTGCACTTGAAATTCTTAAAAAAAGTATAGAAGAAGATATTAGTTTGGTATTTTCTGTGATTGAATTAAAAGAGATAAAAATTATAGCTGATGAAGATTATTATTCAGTTACAATCCAAATATTTTACTCAGTTTTTTCTAGTTTAAATGAGTTTGTAGAATTTAATATGCCCCTATAATGTCCTTATCTTCAAATACAAGTAAAAAAGTTAATAGAAACGTTGAATATATCAACAGAAACTTCACTGAGATGAGGTCGAATCTTATTAACTTTTCAAAAACATATTTTCCCAACACTTTTACAGACTTTAGTGCTGCTTCTCCTGGGATGATGTTTATTGAAATGGCTTCTTATGTAGGGGATGTTATGGCTTTTTATACTGATAATCAAATCCAAGAGAATTTTATTCAATATGCTAAACAAAGTAATAATTTATATGATTTGGCTTATATGTTTGGTTATAAACCTTCAGTTTCATCAGCCGCTACTACTGAATTAGATATTTTCCAAACAGTCCCTGCTATATTAAGTGGAAGTACATATGTTCCAGATTTTAATTATGCCTTAATAATTCAAGAAAATTCCCCAGTTACTGGTACCGCTAATGTATCTTTTTTAACCCAAAATAGAATTGATTTTAGTCAATCTAGTTCTTTAGATCCCACAATAGTAACTGTATATGAAGTATCGGGAAATAACCCAACATCATTCCTTCTTAAAAAGAAAGTAGAAGCAGTATCCGCTACAATTAATAGTACAACTATATCAATTGGGGATCCTCAACAATTTTTAACAACTAATATTGTAGCTAGTCAACCTTTAGGAATATTAGATATAGTTGATAGTGATGGGAATGAATGGACTGAGGTGGATTATTTAGCTCAAGAAACAGTATTTGAAACTATACAAAATACTAATCCTTTTGGTCCTGATCCAAATACAACAGGTGAGTCCGGTAAAGTCCCTTCACTTTTAAGATTAAAAAAAGTTCCTAACAGGTTTGTTTCTAGATTTATAAGTAGTAATAATTTAAATAGTGGATCCGCCACTCTACAATTACAATTTGGTGCAGGTACTACTAATGATTTTACTGAGGAAATAGTACCTAATCCTAATAATGTAGGTATAGGTTTACCTTTTGGGCAAAATAAGTTAACAACTGCTTATTCTCCTACTAATTTTATGTTTGATAAAACTTATGGTGTTGCCCCTTCTAATACGACTTTAACTGTAAGGTATTTAACAGGTGGTGGTGTAGGAGCAAATATCCCTGCAAACTCATTGAGTTCTATAACTAATACAGGTAATGTATTATTTAGTACTGATGATTTAAATGCTGCTTTAGCTCAAACTACTTTTAACTCTTTAGCAGTAGATAACCCTAACCCAGCAACAGGAGGGGGCAATGGTGATTCTCCACAAGATTTAAGACTTAATTCTTTATCAAGCTATGCGTCCCAACTTAGAGCGGTAACCCAAGAAGATTATTTAGTAAGATCTTATAGTTTACCTTCCCAATATGGATCTATAGCAAAAGTGCATGCTGAATCTCCTAAATTAGAAAATACTTTACCTGGGGAGTCTAATTCGGTTTTAGATTTATATATTTTAGCTTATAATGATAGTAGTCAATTTGTAAATGCTAGTAGTGCTTTAAAACAAAATTTATCTACCTATTTATCTCAATATAGAATGATTAATGATTCTATTAAAATAAAAGATGCTTTTGTTATTAACATAGGTATTAACTTTGAAATAGTAGTATTACCTAATTATAATAGTAATGAAGTACTATCAGGTTGTATAAGAAGATTACAAGAATACTTTAATGTAGAGAATATGCAGATTAATAAGCCTATTCTTATAAATGAGTTGTATACTATATTAAGTACTTGCGATAGTGTTAAAGGAGTTCAAAATATTAAAAGTATTGAAATTGTAAATAAAGTTGGTGAAAGTTTAGGTTATTCTAAATATGCTTATGATGTAATAGGAGCTACTCAAAGTGGAGTAGTTTACCCATCACAAGATCCTTCTATTTTTGAAGTTAAATTTCCTAATACCGATATTAAAGGTAGAGTAGTACCATTATAAAAATAAATTATGGCCGTATATAAATTATTTCCCGAAAAAGATGCTTCTATATATTCTCAATTTCCCTTACTTAATACAGGAGTTGATGAAATATTAGATGTATCTACTTTTTTTACATCTGCTGATCCACAAGTAAGTAGATTTTTAATTAAATTTTCGCAATCTGAAATAGAGGATGTGTTAACTGATAAAATAGGGACGGCTTCATTTCAATCTAATTTAAAAACTTATATAGCAGATATAACGGGTTTAAACTCTACTACTACTCTAGAAGTTTATCCCGCATCAGGCTCATGGAATATGGGTACAGGTAGATACTCTAGTGTACCTCAAACCCAAAATGGAGTATGTTGGACTTCTAGGTTAAGTGCTAATGATGGGAATTGGCCTACTACTTTCACTTCATATGTAACTGCTTCATATCAAACAGCAACACCTGGAGGAGGGACTTGGTATACAGGTTCTGCATTAGGTTTGAATGTTACTCAATCCCAAGAATTAAGTTATTCAAGTGATAAAGATTTAAATGTAGATGTAACTAACACAGTTTTAACTTGGTATAGCGGATCTAATTCTTTAGGAGGATTTTTAAATGATGGTTTTATAGTCAAACAAAGTAATAGTGATGAATTTATAGCAAATAGAAATTACGTTACTACAGTAAAATATTTTTCTATAGATACTCATACTATATATCCTCCTGAGTTAGCGATGAAGTGGAGAGATTATGATTTTAATACAGGATCTTCAACTAATACCATTATTAATACTACTCAAATGGTAGCTTCTTTAGATAATAACCCAGGAACTTTTAATAGAGGAAGTGTTGAAAAATTTAGAATAAATTGTAGACCTCAATTTCCACAAAGAGTATTTCAAACTGCTTCATTATATTCTATCAATCACTATTTACCTACATCTTCATATTATGCTATAAAAGATTTAGACACTAATGAATTTGTAATAGATTTTGATACCAACTACACCCAAATAAGTGCTGATAGTGAAAGTAGCTATTTTACTTTATACATGAATGGTCTAGAACCTGAAAGGTATTATCAAGTTTTAGTTAAGACTATTTTAGGAGGTGAAACACTTATACTAAACGATAACTACTATTTTAAAGTAATAAATGGATAATTCACTTAAACCATATAACTCAGGGAGTGAACTAAAATTATCTAAGAAGCTTTATAATAAATCTGCTTATTTAAATGTCATTGACACTCAATTTACTGAATTGGTTCCTCCAACTCCACCTGTTGAGGAACCTGTTAGTGTTGATGAATTTTTTGTATTATATAATGATTTATTTTATGAAATTCCAAAAGAAGGTGATATAAATTCACATGAGTTTTTAATAAAACAAAGCACAGAATATGTGGGAGCCCAAGGTATTTCAGATGAAATGCAAGCTCTTTTTGATGAAATTACTGTTTTAAGAGAAGAAAATCTTGGATTACAACAAAATATTATAGATTTAACAACTGATGATAACACTAACTCCACTAGCTAATCCCGAAGGAGCTACCCAACAGGAATATAATGCTTCTCAAGAAGTACTTATTCCTGTAATAAACTCCTCTTCAGAATTTAATCCTGTAACGGATCAAGTTATTTTCTCTGTGGAAACAGTTACTGGTGATTTATTGTCAAGTGGAAAGGTTTCTAATTTTAGTATTAGGAATTATGAAAATACATTAAACGAAGAAAGTATATCTTCTGTTGTTGTTTTCCCCGTTAGGGATATTGAAAAAGTTGGATACAATGAAGGAATTTATAATGTATATTATAATTTTTATCAAACAGCTTTAAAATCGGATGAATATAACTACTTTATCCAAACTGTGTCTCCTAGTAGGACAGAAATAAGACTATCAGTAAATAATGTTCCTAATAACGAAGTAGAAGAATTAGTCCAAAACTTTAGTTCTTCATTAAAAGTAGAAGGATTATTTAAGGATTTCTATGTTGAAATTGATAATTCATACTATATAGCTAATAACATCCTTTTAGATACTTCTACTGAAGAGTATAGTATTTTAATTAAGTTATACCAACCTCTACCTAATTCTATTAAGGTTGATGACCAACTTAGAGTAGTACTTGAATCAGCAGAAACAGTAGGGTTTAATTTAGTACTACCTCCTACCCCTATTATTATTGAAGAAGATATTCAACAAATAAAGGGTCCTAATTTTAGCTATCAATTATCAGATCAAACTAATAATTCTACAGTTCAACAAGATTATACTTCTTTAGAACAAAATACTCAATTAACTTCTTCATATAATGAACTTCAAAATATTCTTAATCAAAAGGGTATAACAGTTAATGTAGATTATACTAATTTTGATAATTTTATTCATTTCAGTTCTGCTTACCAAAGAATATTAAATTTTTACTATAAAGTAGGTCAAATAGAATCCTACCAAAATAGTATAAACACTTTAACAGGAGTATCATCTCCTGGGGGTGATGTATCTTCTTCTTTAGGAGTTTATCAAAATCAAATTACGGATGTAATTGAAAATTTTGATGGATATGAAAATTACTTATATTACACCTCAGGAGCTTTAGCTTATCCTAAGTCTAATTCAACTCAACCCTACAATCTCCAATCAACGGGGAGTGCTGAAGTAATAAATTGGGTGGGAAGTGCTAATGAATCTTCTGCATACTATGGGGGCAGATTATATACTGCTTCATTTTATGATGAAGAAAATCAAGATAATTTATGTAATACAATTCCTACTTACTTAAGGGAAGATCCTGCAAATGAAGGATATGAATTGTTCCTAAATATGATAGGTCAACATTTTGATATATTATATTCTTACATAAACACTTTAACTGATAGATTTAATAATGATAATAGATTAGATTATGGTATTTCTAAAGATTTAGTAGCAGATGCCTTGAGGGGGGCAGGACTAAAATTATATCAAAATAATTTCTCATCAGATGATTTATATTCTGCTTTATTAGGTATTAATGCCTCAGGAAGTTTATTACCTCCTACAGGGTCAGAAGTAATTACTAATTACATTACTGCTTCCAATGATGCTTATCCTTTAGAAAATTTAAATAAATCTACTTATAAACGTTTATACCACAATTTGCCTTATCTTTTAAATAAAAAAGGTACTGTAGCTGGTTTGAGAGCTCTTATTAATTGTTTTGGTATTCCTGATACAATTTTAAGAATTTCTGAATTTGGGGGGAAAGATAAAAATAATACAAATGATTGGGATTACTTTCAAAATCAATTTAATTATGCCGCTTATGTTAGTAGTTCTTCTACTAGCAATCATATAGAAATACCATGGAATGTAAATACTGCTTGGAACAGCTATGATGATAATCCTGAATCTATATTTTTTAGATTTCAAGCAGGGAATAATTTACCATCAGAGGACAAATACAGTATAATTTCTTATAATGAAGGAGCGGCTAATTTTTATTTAACTTTAGACTATACAGGTTCAGGATATGTTAGTGCATCATATTCAGGATCAATTCCATCTGCTTCTAATGAATATGCTAAATTATCTTTATGGGATGGTACAACTAAACTTACTAGTGTTGATGCACCTTTTTATGATGGGAGTTGGTGGGGTGTTCATGCTGCTAGAGAAGAAGGAGCTTCAGGTGATAGTGTTGATGTAATTTTAAGAGCAGCTAATTCTATATATAATGGAAATGATGGTTTTAAAATAGGATTTACTACTAGTAGTATTGTAAATACAACATTTACAGCATGGATTAACCCTACATTTGCAGCACTTAATTTTCCTTATAATAATAATAATAGTGTTACCTTAGGAGGAAATGCTTATTTTGGATTAACTGGGTCGTTTCAAGAAATAAGATATTATAATGTAACTCAAAGTGAAGCTACATTTCATGATTATGTAATGAATCCTTATTCTATTGAGGGGATAGATGTTTCATCATCTGCAGATAATCTTATTTTTAGGGCTCCTTTAGGCAGTGAATTAGGTACTAGTACAGGTACCTTAATTTCAATCCATCCTAAAATAACGGGTTCATATATAACTAATTCTTTTAATAGCAATAGTAATTATACTGTTAATTCTGATGTGGTATTTTATCCCCAAACAGAAATTATATATTATGATCAACCTGCAGTAGGTATTAAAAATCGTATTTCTGAAAAGATTAGAAATCAAGATTTAATTTTACCTGCTACAGGAAGTACCTTATCCCCTTATAGAAGTGTTCAACAAAACTACCCACAAAGTAGTAGTGCTTATACTAGAAATGTAAATTATGTTGAAGTAGCATTTTCACCTCAAAATGAGATCAATGATGACATTAATGCTTCCCTAGGATACTTTAATATAGGGGATTATATCGGAGACCCCCGATTATTGTCGCAGTCTGTCACCTCATATCCTGCATTGGATAAATTACGCGATACTTACTTTGAAAAATATTCTAGTAACTATGATTGGACTGATTATATAAGACTTATTAAATATTTTGATAATTCTTTATTTAAAATGATTAAAGATTTTATCCCAGCTAGCACTTCACTAGCTTCAGGGGTAGTAATCAAACAACATTTACTTGAAAGAAATAGGGTCCCACTTCCTGAAGTATCTTACTCAGAACCTTACTACACAGGATCTATAGAATCAGGATTTATAAGTGGTAGTACGGGGGGTGGGTTTAATAATGTTAATACTTTAGCAAATAGTCCTGAAAGCGTTGATTTTCATTCTCAATCATTATTTAATCCTGTATCTCCTTTCGTAACCCAAAGTTGGTCATCCTCAGTAGATACACCTGTAGGACCTCAAATTATAGTTCATACTACCCAAGAAGAATTTTACGATGGTGAATTTAGTGGTAGTAAATTTATAGCTACTACAGGAGAGTTAAATGATGAAAATAAAGCTAAAAAACCTTCTACTTTAGAAATAAATTATGATATTATTTTTTATACTAGTAGTGTAACTCCATCATCTCCATTTTTAAATGCACGTTCCATACCAAAACAAGGAGAAATATATTTATGGTATGATACTGGTAGTTTCTTAGATACAGGGGAAGGAAGTGCTCCAGGTCCCCAACAATCAGCATTTACTTCAGGATAAAAATAAATAAAAATGGCAGCAGCACCACCAATCCAACCAGATTTTGGACAAACTTTAACAAAAGGGGTAAAATATCTTAAAATCAATAAACTTGATAAAGATGGGGAAGACTTTGGGTCTCAATTAAATGCTGCGGATAACCTTATATTAAATTATCCTGATATAGGTCCAACTCAATATAACATTTTAACCACTCAAGAACAAGATGAATGTTATTTAATGGGAATCATTCCAGTTGAAAATACTTCTTCACTTAATAATGTTAAAAATTTAGATCTTAACATATTTAAAGCCTCTATATCTAAAACTTTAACCCCTCAAGGAGTTGCAGTATGGAATCCTGATAATGACGGGGGGCTTGAAATTACTACCCCAAATGAGTATTTTAATGGAACTACAGATCTTTTAGATTTTAATTTAGCAAATACTCCTACATCTATTACTTCGAGTGTATCCGTTACAAATGTTAATGGTGTATTTTTAAGTGCTTTTTTCCAATATATATCAGTAGCAATTCCTCCTTCTAGCATTAGTGATTGGGTTGCAGGGAATATTCCTTTTAATTCTTGGGATGATTTTGGGATACAAACCTTAAATACTATTAATATAACAGGTGCTGGTACTTTTAGTGCTCAAAGTAGTTTAAATGATAATTATGGGGGTGGTTATTATTTTGGGGGGTATGCCAATATAGGGCTTGGGGGGTTTACTATCACTAATATTACAGAAGAAATTAATCAATCTACTATCCAACCCCCACAAACTTCTAATCCCATATTAATTAATATTAACCCAGAAGTTGAGGAGTTTGATTGGTCTGATTATAATGCTGTTTTTGGGAATATTGATGTACCTCAATATTCTCAAACTTTTATGCAAATAGATTATAATACAGGAGGTACAATTCCTACTAATTTTGGATTATTATATAGTGGATCTGCACCTAAAGCTTCTATTCAAGATTCTAATTATACTCAAAGAGGATGGTCTAATGGTAGATATGATGGAAGCCAGAATAGTTCAACAGATTTTAATATTTATAATAAATAATGCCTCAATCACCATCACAACCTCAAACTTTAATTAATACTTCAATTGAACAACAACAATTGAATAATTTTTTAGGTCCCGTAAATGGTGCTTTAGGAGGTTTACCAGTTGCCGAAAAAAATCAAAGTTATTTTGCAGTATTTATTGGAGCGGGAGGTACAGGACCTGAGATTATAGACCAAACTGCATATTTTATTACTTATTTAGTTGATGAAAATGGTAATGTAAGTAAACCTTCTGAAGATTATGATTCTTTAATTAACTTAAATCAAAATTTTGAAATTGGAAAAAACGTAATTGTTAGAAATGATGCTGCAAGTGCTGTGAATGGTCAATTAGTAGGGAGAAAAAAAATTGCAGCAATTGGTAAACAAGAACCTATTTTATACTCACAAACGGGGTCTAGTGAAGGAGCTCATGTTAATTCTCTTAATTTTAATAGTAGCATAAATACTAATACTGTCCCAAGAGCTTTATTTTGGATGAATAGAGGGGCAGCTAGTATTAGTGATGGACCTAATAATTTTACTTATAATGCTCCCTTCCAAAACCCAGAAGCTTCTGTAGCAACTGTTGATGCAGATGAGGGTACTTATACTGTAACTAATTTGGATGTTTCTCCTGCTGACCAAATTCAGAATGTAATATTTTCAATAAGTGCTCAATTAGAAAGTTGGAATAATGAGGCTATTTCAGGAGAAATCCAATTAACAAAAGATGGGAATGTAATTGGTAATGTCTTACCTTTTGATTTACAAGCAGCCCCTGCTACAGGTGTACCTTTTATTCAAGATTTTAGTCATATAATACAAGTACAAGCAGCTGATTTAGCAGGAGGTGAATTTAAAGCAGTAATAGATATGAATTTACCTCAAGGTGCAACTAGTCAATTACAAATTAATTACCTTAACTTTAAAATAACCCAACAAAGCCCAGCAACAACTTCTCCTGCTACTAATTTACCATTTTGGAATGGGTCTAGTACCAATACATGGGTAACTGCTTCAAATGAAATTTCTTTAAATTATGGGAATCAACAAAATTCTCAAAATGTTCTTGATGAAATAGAACCAGGATTTAATTTTTCTCCTGTTACTATACCTTTTATTGTTAATCCTGGGGATAGAATTAGGTTTGGTTATAATATAGAAAATGATTATACTATTTATGAAGTGATAGAACCTTCAGTAGATGTTGATGGAAGGTTAAAATTAAAACTTAATTCACCTCCACCTCCTTCTAGTACTTTAAATAGTTTTGTTTTACATAAAGTAGATGTTAATAATCCTGTTTATATAATTTTAGATGTTCCCAAAATAGGAGGAACAAATGGCTTTAATGGTATTATATTACCAGAATACCCAACTAAAAAATTAAGAAAAAACTTAGATAATATAATTCTTAATTTAAAAGAAAGAGGAATAATAACAGATAACGAAACTTAAAAATAATAATATTTATAACCACATATTTATAAACAATGGGATATTTAAATAATTCGGTAGTAACAGTAGATGCTATCTTAACAAACAAAGGTAGAGAACTCTTGGCAAGAGGAGACGGTTCTTTTAGAATTACTCAATTTGCTCTTTCGGATGATGAAATTGATTATACTTTATATAATCCAACTCATCCTTCAGGAAGTGCTTTTTATGGTCAAGCTATAGAAAACATGCCCTTATTAGAGGCTTTTCCTGAAACTACTCAAAATTTAAGATATAAATTAGTAACTTTACCTAGAGGTACAGCTAAAATGCCTGTATTGGATTTAGGTTTTTCTCAAGTTACTCTAAAACAAGGTGCTTCATTAGCAATTACACCACAAACTTTAAATTACTTAGGTAATAACCAAGTATTTGAAGCTAATGGGTATACAGCTACTATAGCTGATGTTAGGGTATTAAATACATTTAATGGTGTAGGAATTCAAACAGAAGGTGCTGTAGCGTTAAATCAAACAGAAACGTTAGGTACTAATGTTTCAAGTACAGTTGTTGGTACAACTATTAATATGACAGCTACTACAGTAAATACTTTATTTGGAACAAATACTGAGTTAAATACTACTTTACAAATTGTAGGAAGAGATAGCGGAGCTAGAATAACCATCCCAATAAAAATTACAAAAACTAACGCATAATGTCATTTACTAGACTTTCTCCTGACGATTTTTTAATTAGTGCCGATAGTGTTACTGCAGGTGCTTGGACTGGTAATATTCCCACGTTAACTAGCTTCAATACTTCCTCAGTCCAGGTAGCTTCAACAAGCGGAAATTATTATTTAAATATATACCAAACAGGTTCTACTCAAACTGCTGCAGAAATACAATTTAATATTGCTTTTGGTGATGCTGCAGGATCTGGATCTTTATTATATGATGCTGGTATTAATGGTAAATCCTATACTTCTACTGTATACGGGCAGTGGCAAAATATTGTTTTAGGAGATGAAAATAATCAATTTATATTTGGAGGTATAACTCCTGTTACTCAAAGTTTTTATGCTATTTCAGTAGAAAGAAGTAAATATAAAGGTAGCATATTCCCAGGTACTTTAGATTTGTTAATTCAAAGTTCAAGTGCTGGAGGTAATTTTGATTTAAGATTAACTGATAATAGTAATGATGTTTCAACTACTGTATTTAACGAAGCAGGAAGAGTATTCCAAATTGTATCAGGATCAGCGGGTAAAGCAATAGGATCAGGAGCAACCCCTTCAGATGCTGTTGCTAATGGTATGACAGCATCAGGTTCTTATGGATTATTCCTTCCAGACATCGGAACTATAATTTTAAATGCATCTGCTTTAAATTTAGAATCAAGTGGAGGTGGTGTTGGATTAAATACTTTATATAATTCCAATACTACAGATAATAATGCTGCTACTTTATATAATGCTATATCTAGTTCGGGTAATTTTACTTTAAATAGCCAAGAAAATATAACTTCTGATTATGTTTTTGTTAGAGCTAAAAATAGCCAATTTAATTACTCAGAAAATCCTTCATTTATATCGGGTTCTACGGGAGAAGTACTTTATAATAATTTTATTAATGCACCTCAAACATTTGTTACTACTATAGGGATGTATAATGATGAAAACGAATTATTAGCAGTAGCTAAATTAAGCAAACCTCTTATTAAGGATTTTACAAAAGAAGCACTCGTTAGAGTTAAGTTAGATTTCTAATGAATGGGCTATTTAAAAACACTTACAAACCAAGATGTAATTATAACTCCTTTTGGAGTTAATAAAGGGCTTTCTTTTATTGGGAAAAGTGTAAAATCTTTAGGACCTTATGGAGGAATTAAATATGGAACAGGTTCATATGGTCAAGAAATAATTTTAGGAGATACTCTAAATAAAGCTTACATAGATAGGTTTTTAGCTGTTAATACTCCTGAGGGGGAGTTTTTTAACACTATTACAGAACCTACTACAGGATATTTTTCTACCCAATATCAAAAATTAGTATATGATTCTGTTAAACAGCTTTATTATTCTAATTTTACTATATCCTCTACAGGAGACGCTCCAGCTACTGCAAGTTTAGTACCTGGTGTTACTCCTGAAGGTGATAGGTTAACAGGGTTAAAAACTTCTAGAGGAAGATTTTATAATTTTCCACAATCTAATTTAACACCTCAAAAAGAATTTCCTAGTCAAAATTATGGTACTTTAGGGATATTATCAATACCCTCTAAATTATATGGAAATAGTATTCAACCTTCTTCCTTTACTATAAGATTTGGTTCAGGATCTGCAGGAAGTACTTATTTTGATATAAAAGACGATGGAGAAGGAAATTTATTATTAGATAATGAACATTGTGGTAATATTATATATGAACAAGGGGTTGCTATTTTAACTGGGAGATTTGTTAGCGGTTATGGATCTGATATTTATGGGAATAATTTTTATGGTGGAGATACTGGTAGTTTTATCAATGACCCAGCTTGGGCTCGAAATTTTGTAGATACTAGAAATATTAGTTGTTCATTTTCTTCTTCATTTGATATATATGAAACCCAATATAAATGTACTATAAGACCTAATGAATATAATTATTCATTAAATCCTAGTTTACTTAAAAATTTTGGGCAAAATGAAATTCTTATATCTGGGAGTAATCAATATAAAGATTTTACAACAGGTTCAAATTTTAGCCCTTATGTTTCTACTGTAGGATTATATAATGAGAATCAAGATTTGATAGCAATAGGAAAACTATCTCAACCTCTTCCTACTTCACAAACCACAGATACCACCATACTTATAAACATAGATAGATAATCTCATGGCTAAAAAACTTAAAAAAATATTTGCAGCAGGTACTGATGAAGTAGTACAAAATTTTACTGTCAATTCATGGCATGTTTCTCAATCAGTAGATGCTCTTACAGCAGCTCAAGATTATGACATTTCAATTAGTGGTAGTTTAAATGTAACAGGATCAGTAAATATTAAGGAATTAGATACTGATGCTGCTCTTACAAATTTTGTAGTCATTGATACTTCAACTGGGAAACTAAAAAAACGCACTGGAGGATCAGCAGGTATTAATGGTTCATCAGGTACTTCAGGATCAAGTGGTTCATCAGGTACTAGTGGTTCATCAGGTACTTCAGGCACTTCAGGAAATTCAATCCAGGGCCCAGCAGGAGTAGCAGGTTCTTCAGGCACCGCAGGTTCTTCAGGCACATCAGGTGCTTCTATAACAGGAACAGATACTCAAGTTTTATATTTTGATGGGGATAATAACCCTGCGGGAGATAGTGAGTTTACTTGGGATGATACAAATAAAACTTTAAGAATATCATCAGCAGATAATGGTACTTCGGGCCAAAATAATCTTATTTTAACTAATGAGGTGGTAAGTCCAACAGAATCAACAGTTAATTTAGGTAATATTGTTGGAAAATCCCCTGATGATGCTACAGGTGTAGTACATTCAAAAATTCAATTTGAAGCAGATGGTACATGGGTTTATGCTGGGGGTGAATGGAAAACTGCTCCTTCAGCTATAGCTTTCTATAATAGTGAAACTAATTCCCCTACACTAAAAATGTCAATTTCGGGAAGTGGTCAAGTCCAGTTGCTTGAATATGGATTAAACGATGGTAGTTCACCTGGGAGATTTATTTCGACTAGCCCTACTTATAATTTAGGGGTTTTAGACGATGGAAGAATAATTCAAGTATCCCCTAATTATGTTGGTTCTAATTATGTTGATGTTGAAGTTGATAGAATTGATTATAATAGTAACACTAATACTGATTTAACAGGAGCAGGATCGTATCAATTTATTGTGGATGTTCTTATGACTGCAATTCCAGCAGCAAATAAAATTCAAATTCCAACAAGAATTAAAGCCGATGTTAGTAGAGTTAAAATTAATATAGGAAGCTTTACTCAAGAAATGAATGTTGTAACTCCTGTTTCAATGTCCCAAATTGTAATAGGAAATACTGCTACAGGAGCAGGAACAGATTTTGCTACTTATGATATTACAAGTGTTTCATTATTAAATGATCCTTCTCAAGGGGATTATTTAGATATGACATTAACACATATTTCTAATGAAGGAGGAACTGATTTCACTGTAGGTACAGCTGTTAATGTATTTAGACTTAGACCCAAAAATAATGTTAGTACTTCTACTATATACCCTATTAAAAATTATTACACTACAATTCAATACGGAAACCTTTCAGGTACGGATGATGTTAGTTCAACCATATTTGGATTTTGGTTAGATGATACTTTTAAAGCAAGTTTAAATTCAGGTGATGAAATTATAGTAGAAGCTAAATATTTTGATAATACAGGACAAACAGGTGATACGGGGCCCACTATTAATTTTATAACCTTTGCTACTGCTAATGGTGGATCTAGACTTACTAGACAGTGGTTAACAAGAGTAAATGGGGGTGGGTCCGAAGTGTTTCAAGTTAGTAGTACAGATGAAAATTATGGAGCAACCCAAATATTCAAATTTCAATATTGGCAAAGATCATCTACTGAGTATGGGTTGATTCCTTTAAATGCTTATGATTCAAAACAACAAGGTACACAACTTAACTAATAAAAAATGGCTAAACAACTAAAAAAAATATTTATCCCTTCTACTGATGAAGTAGTACAAAATTTTAGAATACAATCATGGCATGTATCTCAATCAGTAGATGCTTTTACAGCTGCCTCGGATTATGATATTTCAATTAGTGGAAGCCTTACAACATCAGGGAGTGTAACTTTTCAGGGATTAAGTACTACTACAGGTCAAACTAGTGTTTTAGTTTTAGATGGAGATGTAATAAAAAAACAATCAACAACTTTAGGTACTTCAGGTTCTTCAGGTACATCAGGTACTGATGGTTCATCAGGTACAAGCGGTTCTTCAGGTACTTCTGGCTCAAGTGGTTCTTCAGGTACTTCAGGTTCTTCAGGTACATCAGGTACTAGTGGTTCATCAGGTACAAGCGGTTCTTCAGGTACTTCAGGCTCAAGTGGTTCTTCAGGTACTTCAGGTTCGAGTGGTACTTCAGGAGTATCTATAGCAGGAGCTGCAGGCTCATCGGGTACAAGTGGTTCTTCAGGTACATCAGGTTCCTCAGGTTCCTCAGGTACTTCAGGGGCAGCTGATGGTGATATGGGTTTTACAGAACCTGGTTCTTTTACAGCTGTAAGTATAAGTGATTATTATTTACCTGAAACTGATACTTGGACTATACAATTTTTAAATGGTAATGTCCCAACCTTAAATGGTAGAATAACAGTAAATAGTACTGATTCCACAGCAGTAACTCAATTAGTAATTGCCGCGAAAAATGCTTCAACCACTACCGAACCCTCATTACCTAAAATTGTAACAGGAACTGAAATTGAAATGGGAACAGTTGGAGTAGGAGGCGTAGTATATGTAGCAACTGCTGATGCTACTTTAGGGGGAGATCCCTCCTATAGTTATTATACAGTACCTGTACTTTATGCAAGGTTAGAATCAGGAACTGCCCCTACTTGGGCCGCAAGTGGGGTTGAAAATTTCACCGTCTTAAACCCTGTAATGATTCAGATAGGGCCTGGTTATTCTAAACATCAAATATCTTACGAATCTAATATAAACTCAGGTACTCAAACCACTAAACTACCTATAAAATTTTTAAATAATACTTCATGTGATGTAGGAGATCTTTCTATAGTAGAATTTAAGGGAGTTGATACAAATGGAACATCAGGGGCGGGGGTAGCGAATTCTGAACTTGCTGAAATAAAATATGTTTTAGTTAGTTCATCAGCAGATCAATCTCGTACATTATTTGGTACAGCTCAAGCAAGTTTTAGTACAGGATCAGGATTTATGACTTTAATGACTGCTCAATCATCATCACTTCAAGGATTTGTTTTGCTAGGGAATAATCAATATGTATAATGAAAATATATGAATTGGTTATATAATGAAAAAGAAATTACAGACATATCACAATTTCCCCTTAATACATTTGGGTTTGTATATAAAGTAATTACCCCCGAGGGTAAAAAATATATTGGAAAAAAGGTTTTATACCACAACCAAAAGAAAAAACTCACTAAAGCAGAATTAGCAGAGCAAAGTGGTCGTGGGAGGAAAAAATCTTTTAGAATCATTCAAAAAGAAAGTGATTGGAAGAAATATTATGGGTCTAATAAACATCTCAAAAACCAAATAACTGAAGGTGAAGTTACGCTGGAAAGTTTACAAAAACAAATTATTGAGATAGGTTTTAATAAAAAACACCTTACATACCTAGAAACCAAATATCTATTCCAACTAGAGGTATTAGAAAAACCTGATGAATATTATAATGATAACATTTTAGGAAAATTCTTTACCAAAGACTTGGATATTTAAATCCCTCAGCGTATATTCACGCTCATGGTAAATCACTTACTAGTAACTCTAGTTGATTCTGTTTTAGGAAGAGGAAAAACCACATCCAGAGGTAATTATGCTTATCACTGTCCTTTTTGCAAACATCAGAAACCCAAACTAGAAGTTAATTTTACGGAGAATAAAAAAGGTCATAACCCTTGGCATTGTTGGGTGTGTAATACTCGAGGTAAAACAATACCTAATTTACTTAAAAAAGCAGAGGCATATGATAAAATAGCCGAAGCCAAAAAATTAATCCCCCAGGGATCATTTGTTGAGGAAACAATAGTAAAACATGATTTATCACTCCCCCCAGAATTTATTAGATTTATAGACAAACCTACCAGCCTAATGTCTCGCCATGCTTTAGCATATTTGAAAAAACGAGATGTTACAATGGAAGATATGATTAAGTATAATATGGGATACTGTGAGGGTGGAGAATACCAAAACATGATTATTATCCCTTCATATGATGCTAATGGTACTTTAAATTATTTCACAGCTAGAAGTTTTGAAAAAGAACCTTTCCGTAAATACAAAAACCCATCAGTATCGCGTGATATAGTGCCGTTTGAAATGTTTATAAACTGGAGTAGCCCGTTAGTATTGTGTGAAGGACCATTTGATGCTATAGCCATCAAAAGAAATGCTATCCCGCTGTTAGGAAAAAATATTCAATCTAGTTTGATGAAAAAAATAGTATCATCTAAGGTTGAAAAAATATATATTGCTTTAGATAGTGACGCTATAAAATCTGCTTTAAAATTTTGTGAAATGTTTATGAATGAAGGGAAAGAGGTTCATTTAATTGAAATGGACGATAAAGACCCTGGGGAGTTGGGATTTAAACGTTTTACTGAACTTATTCAAAAGTCTGTTCCATTAACTTTATCTGGGCTTTTGAGTAGAAAATTATTTATATGAGTACTTTAAAAAAACACTATGGTCGTATCTTGGAAATTTCCGATGACCATAAACAAATAACCCTCCCAGATGGAAGATATTACCAACGAAATGGTGAATATTACCCTTCTGTAACTTACGTATTGAGTCATTACCCTAAAGGTAAATTTTTTGAAGATTGGCTTAAGAAAGTAGGTTATGCTTCAGAACATATTGTTAAAAAAGCATCATCCGAAGGTACTCAGGTACATGAAATGATTGAAGATTACCTTAATGGTAAAGAATTAAAATTTTTAGAGTATGGGGTTCCTATGTATCCTACACTTGTTTGGCAAATGTTTTTACGATTTGTTGATTTTTGGGAAGAGTATAAACCTACATTAATTGAAGCTGAGGTTCATTTATTTTCTGATGAACTTAAAATTGCAGGAACCTGTGATATGGTTTGTGAAATTAATGGTGAATTATGGGTTATAGATTTTAAAACATCTAACCATTTACAAACAACTTATGATTTACAAACAGCAATATATTCTCAATGTTTTGAGGAGTGTTATGGTAAAAAAGTAAATAGATCTGGTGTTTTGTGGTTAAAATCTTCTAAGCGAGGTCCTAAAAAAGGTGCTATGCAAGGTAAAGGATGGGAAATGTATGAATCAAAACGTTCTCAAGAAGATAATTTAAATATCTATAGAGCAGTCCGTACTTTATTTGATATTGAAAACCCAAAACATAAACCTGCATTCACAGAATTCAGAACTACAGCTAAAAGAGATTCGTAATATTTATGGTAAACATTTTACTGTGAAATTATACGATATCTTACAAGAAATACAAGGTAAACCTAAAGCTATTATA
>JAAHTG010000671.1_pt1 | contig 28219 bp, 31 predicted proteins | sample 6116081 | NCBI WGS metagenome assembly JAAHTG01 (sample SAMN13939989, study PRJNA603662) | sponge metagenome | isolation source: marine sponge | host: Mycale hentscheli | place: New Zealand | collected 2005 | reverse complement strand
ACCATTCTCAAATAAATACAATATATCCTAGTCCCTCAACATTACTCCTTTTTTTATCGTCTTCCCTCTCCTCGTCATATTTATGAACGTCCAAAAAATGGGACGAAAATAAAATAAATTAAAATATTATGGATAAATTAGAAAGAAAAAAATATAATTACGAATACTATAGAAAAAACAAAGCTAAAAGACGTGAATGGAATGTATTAAATAGTGAACACAGAAAAAACTATTATAAAGCATATAATGTTAAAAACCACGATAAACAGGAAGAACAAAATAGAATATTAAATAATTCTATTCCACCCGCTGTATATTGTGTAAAAGAAGATAATGAAATAGTTTACGTTGGATATTCAAAAATACCTTATAAACGTAGAGCGTGTCATTTATCAGTAAATAAGTTTGGTGGTGTGATTAATAATTCTTCTGTATCACAAGCTATTACAGATGGAATTTTAGATAGAGATAAACTAACATTTGAAATATTAGAATTTGTTGATAGTAGAGATATAGGTAAACAACGAGAAAAAGCGTATATAATGCAATATCAACCTAAAATCAATACTTACATTACAGGGAAAAAAAGACGTAAGAATTCTACTTCTTCGTCTCTTTAATGATTTTAATAATGTTATAAGTTATTGCTGATAGCAATGCTAAAACAGTGAGAGTAGGCTCTATACTATGTATGGCATATCCTCCTATAAATGCTGTTAGATTGACTGTATTTACTGTAGCTAGTTCTTTCATTTATTATCTAATTGTTGTTGACATACTGCAACCCTTTGTTTTATATCAGGAAATTCACTTACTGTAATTGAATCTCTAACGCAACGTTGTATAAATGCTGCTGCGCGTTCGTCTTTATTAGGCGTTGGTAATGGCATTTTGCATTATTATTTTATCGTTAAACAAACCTTCTACTGAAAAACCTTTTACTTTACCTGTTTTAATATAATCATCCCAAATACGTTTATTGTTTACTTTGTAAACTCCAAACCAACTACCTTTAGGTAAATTATATCCGTATATATTTGATTTATCTTTATCTGTATCGGCTACTAACCATGATTCTACTAATGATATATCACTTACTTTTCTATCTGAATCGTGCTCGATATTAATACTATCTAATAATTTAGTTTTCATTAATTTATAAGATAATTTTTGTATACCTTCTTCATCAAAAAATACATAGTATTTATCTCCATTTTCATCTATACGTGGTATTAGTTTATCAGCAACCATTAATGGACCAGCTAATAGCATTTTGTCTTTAACAGCACTAAATTCAAACTCGCCAGCTGGTACGCCTGCTTCAACTTCTGCTTGTGTTCTTGCTTTAGGACTGACTTGTGAGGCTTCTTGTACTCTTGGTCCTCCAATAACTTGTTTAGGACCAATGTTTGTCGTTGTACTACGTTTTTGTTCATCTACTGGTTTGTTTTCTCTATAGAATTTTTGTGTCCAAGAGTGTCTACAATTATAGGAACCTTTATATCTAAAAATATCGTATGTGCTGAATTCATTATTAGCACCTTGTAGGGACATATTATTAATGTCTTCTACTCTAAATAATATTTTTTTAGAATTTGTTAAACCAATTAATTTACTACAAAATTCTCTGTTTTTACCATCTTGTGGTCCACTATATTGGTATAATATTTTGTAATTAGGAGTATCTAATGATGAACGCTTATCTGGATCACTATATTTTTCTAAACTACCAATAGCAAAATACATTTGTCTATGAAAATTATCTTCAGTTATTTCTTCCCAACCATCTTCATATAATGAATCTTCAGTAATACCTACTTTATCTAATGCTTTAAGTAATAATTCTTGTGTATCACTATCCATGTCATCAAAATACTTCATTTTTTCTTTATTCTTAAGCATTAAATCTGTTGCCTCACTATGACGTTTACAAGGCATATAATATGTTGTTCCTTCACTCTCGTGTTGATGCATACCTTCACATCCTATTTCTTTAGCTAATTCTAATGCTAAATTAGGATCTGTAAATACAGGTATTCCATCTATATCTTTTAAATCAGCAAAATTATCTGGTTTTTGTATTTTACGTAGTCCATCAGTGTATTGTCCTACTGTTTTGCCTGAACTAAGTTTTATTAATGCTAATGGTCTTTCCTTTGTTGGTTTAAATTCAAATGATGAACCAGGTATTTTTACAGTACCTCCAACTTTAATATCAATAATTTGTCCTCTTGATCTTGATTTATCTTTAGTTTTACCTGCAAATCCAAATGATACATAATCACCTACACTAAATCCACCTGCTGAATCAACAAATTTATTCATTTCATCTCTAATAATTTCCATATTAGATGTATCTAACATACCTGCTTGTCTTAATTTTTTCTCTGCCCATGGTAATGCTGAAGGACCACCCCATAATAGATAACTTATGTAGCCACAAGCATCATAATCTTTTCTTTTAATAGCTAAATCATAATTATCACGTTGACGTAGCAAGAAACTACGCATTCTCTTAATTGTATCAAGCGTAACAGGTTTACCTTGAGCAAGTTGTTGTGCTCTAACTTTACCCACTTGAGTACCGCATTTATTACCTAAATCTTTATTGCGTTGAATACCAACTATAGCTGCTTGTTTTGCTGCTTTAGGGTAGTCATCAAATGATTCAAATTTATATTTTGTAAATGCTTGAAAGTCTAATTCTATAGCTGGTTCTTCCACTAATGCTACTGCATCAATTCCTTCTAGATCGCTTTCTTCGTCTATTGTTAATTTAACTATTTTCATGATCCTAATGTTCTTTTAGCGTTTAATTTCGCGTCTGCTTCTTGTGTTGTTGTAACATCACCTGCTACTACATATGCTCTAACTGTTTGTTGTGCAGCAATTGATTCAGGTGCTATACCAAAATCTCTTGGTGTTGTTGGTGATGGTGCTGCTACTGTTGGTGCTGATGGTGCTGAAATACTTGCTGTAGATGCTTTAGCTGCTTTTGCTGCAGCTCTTATACTTGCTATCATAGCAGCAACTTGTATTCCATATAAAATAAGTAATGGAACGTTTTGAGGAAAACCTGCTTTTGCAGTTTTAAGGAAACCAGCTGATGCATCAACTGAACCTTCTGCAACCGTATTTGCAATACGAGCTAATGATGCTTTTGTTTGCATTGTTAACTCTTGAAATAACAATATTTGTCTTGCTGCAAATGCTGCTTTACCTATTGCTGTTTCTTGATCACTTGTTTGTTCAATTACACTTAATAATTGTAATCTACTATCTCTAATTTCTTTATCTGCTTCTGTTAACGCATCTACTCTTGCTGTTATAGCTGGAAGTTCATTTGTTTCAAAATCTTCCATTGCATTTAAATCATCTATATCAGTAAATTCAGGCATTATATTTACCTCTTCATCTACTTTCTTATTGAATGCTTCCGCATATGTCATACCAGCATTATCACCTAATTCTTCCCATAATGCTTGTCCTTCTTCTGCTCCTGCTCTTAATTCTTCTTGGAATTTTTCCTCTGCTAAAAATGCAGCTAATTTTTTATCAAATTCTATAGCGTATGCTTCAGCGTCAGCTGCAGCTTGTTTTTCTTGTCTTTTAGTTTGTGATTTATTTACCCCTTCTGCAAATAAGTCAGGTATTCCTTTAGCACCTAATTGTTTAAATGATTTAGCAGCTAAAACATAATTACCATTAAAAAAATGAATAAAACCACCTATTAATGAACCTGCTATTCCTGCTACTACATTTGTTACACCTGAGAAAACATCAACTATTCCTCTAAATGCTTTAGAGAATATTTCTGTATTAATACCTGCTCCATTTAATGTTCTACTAAACGTGTCAAATTGTGCTACAATAGCAGTTATTGTTGCTACAATTGCGGCACCAGCTAAAACGTATGGATTTGCTAATGTTGCTAAATTAAATGCTTTTTGTGATATAGTAGCTTTTTTAAGCACTTCTCTTAAGTCAACAGCACCTTGAGCTGCTGCTCTTAATCCTTGAGAAAATGCTATTGCGTTAGCAGCATAAGCAGTATATTTTTCAAATTCCTCACTTTCAATACCTAATAATCCTACGGCACCAGTTAATGCTGATATTGAACCAGCTACAATGTCAATTGAACCTTGAAATCCTTTAACCCTATCTTGGTCAGTAACACCTGTAATAGCTAAATTAGTTTTTTCTAATTCACGTGTTAATGATTGAGATTGTTGAGATAAATCTGTAAATGCCTGACTATTAACGTCAACCTGTTTTAACTCTTCATTTATCTGAGCTAATTCATCTTCTAATTGACCAAGCGTTTTAACAGAATTACCTGCATTAACGTCAATATTATATGTTATTTTCTGTGCCATGTGCTAATAAATAGTTTTTTTCATCATAAGCGATTTATGGACATGATGGACAAGTTGTTGGTCCAGCTACTTTAACTCCATTAAAGAATTCGTAGTAAACACTTTGATCTTCACTTATATATTGTGTTCCACTTGATAATGTTACACAACCTAACCCAGTATAATGTCTTGTTGATGCCGCTAATGTTGCTCCATTAAAGTATTCAGTTTGTAAAATATCACAACAACCATCTGTTGCATTTGAACCTATACTAACATCTATTCCAATACAAGCTGCTGGTGAAGGTGTTACACTTATTGTTGGTGTTGGTGTTACTGATACTCCAGGCGTTACACTTATCGTTGGTGTAGGTGTTACACTAATTGTAGGTGTTGGAGTTGGTGTTGGATTAGCTGCCTCACAAGTTGCACAACTATCATAAGATGCAATATAATCATTTGAAGAACTTCCTATTGGTGCATCATCTATTTGATAACATCCATCAGGCATTAATACTACATCTCCTGGACCTAACCCACTACCTAATGATACTCTAACATCTGAATATCCTCCACCTGCTGTACCACAATTAGTAATTGTATACTCATTATAATTTGTTGAAGGTGTTATTGTTGGTGTTACACTAATAGTAGGTGTTGGTGTTGGTGTACCTCCACTTGTTGATGGTGTTGGTGTTGGTGAAGCTGGTGTACAACCTCCACAACTTGAATAAGTAACAGATACTGTTGCTGTACAGTTATAGAATCCTTGAGCTACTGCTGTTATTTCCCAACACTTAGTACCATTAAATGTAGGACAACTTCCACCTCCACCACCAGAACTAATAGTTAATGCTCTACCAATATTACTTGCGGAAGTATAGTCTCCATTTACTCTAATGTCATATGTTGGTGATGAAGTACCACATTCTCTTACCTCAATATTTGTAAATGGTGGGTTAGAGTTAGTTGGAGTAGGTGTTGGAGTAGGACTTGCAGCACAATTACTAATAGTATTAACAGTACCATTAGCTAAAATTAAGAATGCATAATCAGCACCTACTTGTCCTTGTATATCACTTGCTCCATACCATGCTAATCCTCCATTCCAAGGACTTGTTAATCCTGTATTATTGTAGATTATATCTCCTGTTTGAATATCAGCAACGTCTAAAATACTACTATCAACATAAGCTGCATTTGCTGTTGTACCAGCACAAGCTGCAGTATCACTTCCTGCACCACTGCCCTCTATTGCATGTAACCATATTTTAGTAAATACTGGTGTACCTGTTGGTGTTACACTTATCGTTGGAGTTGGTGTTACTGATGCTCCAGGTGTTACACTAATTGTTGGTGTTGGAGTTAATGTTGGTGTTACACTTATTGTAGGTGTTGGTGTTACTGATTCTCCAGGTGTTACACTAGGTGTTGGTGTTGGTGTTGGTGTTGCAGAAACAGAAATACTCGGTGTTGGAGTAGGCGATGTACCTACACTAGGCGATGGAGTTGGTGTTACTATAGGTGCCTCCGCTTCAAAGCCCGTTAAGTTCCTGATTTTCAACAATTCAACTGTTGCTATATCTGGTTGAGTTAGATTAAATCCATTTATTTTGTTTAATCTATATCTTACTCCGTTTACATAAATGTTATCATTTAATCTTATATCTTTATAATCTATAGGATCAAATTGAATATCCATTGTTACTTTTCTATTGTCTTCCCAATACAATGTTTCAATATATTCTTCCCAGAATGAATTATATACTGTTTTACTTTGGCTACCTGAAGGGTTATACATCCCAGGAATTAAATTAAAATAATTTTTATCAAAATTTAAATCAGTAACAGGCACATCTGAACCACTAATTGGTGATGTTGAACCTGATGGTGGTATAAGAGCAGGTAAAAAATTAACATTTGCTAATGTATAGTAATTACTTACTTGTGCTGGTGATGGTGTTTCACCAATATAAATTACACTTCCTGATGCACCCGCAGCTGGTAGTGATGGTGTTTTGTATCCTAATCTAGTTTTAAACTTAAATGATTTATTAAAGTTATTATCAAACTTATATAAATGTGGAATTACAAAATTACTACCTTGTGCTAAATTAAATGTTGGATTATTATCACTATCCATAGAACCACTAGCTAAAACGGTTCCTAATATTAACGGTCCAAATTTTGTTTGTACTTCTTTAGTGCCGTTAGGTATGTTTGAATCACTGATTAAACGTATAGTTCCATATGGATAACCAGGAGCATCATCTTGAGCTATATTACTAAATCTATCATCATCTTCTGCATCACCTATTCTTAATTCTTTTGATTGTTCATTTACTGGATGTGCTATACCTATTCTTTTTGCGTTGTCATATTTTTGGCTCCAATCTATCTCTCTACCTTGTGCTATAAATGTTTCGTAATTCTCAATCCTAATTGTATTAGGTGTATTTGGTTCTGGTACAGCTACAGCATTAAATTTTGTTAATATACTTTTTAATACATCAAATGATAACAATGATGGAGAAAATTGAGCCGACATTGAAATAGGTGCATTATTATAATTTATTGGTGTTGAACTTGCATTAAAAAATGAAGATACTTGTCCAGGTGCCGAACCACTTAATATTAAAGTATTTAGTGAACCAGCACCATTTACTTGTTCTTCTTCTATTTCTACATAAACATCATCTAAAGTATCTAAATTAGTAGAACCAGCTATTGTCATGTTTAAAAATGGATCATTATACCCTTCTTCTGCAAATACTGTTTGGCTAGAACCATTGTCTTTAATTAATCTAAGACGTACTACAGCTAAATTATCACCACCAGGTCCACCAGAAGGAACATCTGGGTTATTTGTTATTATTCTAGCATTAAAAGTATAATTACCATTTGCTGGTGCTGTATACTTAAAAGTTGTAGGGTTATAATTATTTCCTGGATCATTAATTTCTGTATCAAAATTAATTATTTCAGTTTGATCAGGTGAAGGGTTACCTGATGTACTTGCTGATAAAATTTGTGTTGCATTAAATTCAGCATCAAATGTATTATTTTGTGATTCAGGAACAACTGCCCCTAATTCATCTTGTCCTTTAGGTAAAACAAATAAATCTCTAAATGCTGAACCTGTTGTATTATTATCAATTAAAGATGAAGTATATTGAAATCCTGCTTGATCAAATATTACATCCATAACTGCACGTGCAGATATAGCAGGTAAAAATTGTTGTAATCTTAATGGATATTTTGGATTGTCAATTGAACCTGTTGCACGTTGAGGTAATGAACCAGATCCTGCTAATTGTAATCTTGGTAATGTTGGATAATCTGCTTTATTATCAATTCCATAATCAGCTACTGGATAAAATATATCACCACCAGCTAAAGTACCTTCCCAAGAATTAAGTAAATTAGTTTGGTTTAATGTGTGATTATAAGCATTAAAATCAGCGTCTTTTATTAATGCTCCATCTAGAGCATCTTTTAATTGTACAACTGTATCTTCAATTATTACTTTATATTCAGTAAATCCATCTTCATCAGTAATAATCTCCATTAATTGCATTTCACCAAACAATAATGTTTCACCATTATATAATACTTCAGCATCTACAGATTGATAAATTGCTGGTATATCTACTGCTCCTGCTTTAAATGCACCTTTAAAAAATGCATTATTATTTCTTGTACCTGGTAAACTAAATGTTTGTGATCCTACACCGAATATCTGTCCTATATCAGTATTTTCTACTGTTGAAATATTTAAACGTAAAGGGATATTGCTGTCAATATCTAAATCATTCCACGCATTATCATAGAATACTCTTAATATAAGATCGTTCATTATGTTCTGCTTCTTTTACTATTTGATTTTCTATAATTAATAGTGAATTTAAATACTTTTTGTCCTCTATTATTTGTTCTGTATTGTTCTGTAGCGTTAGTAATTACTGCACCAATAAAATTGTTACCATCTTGAACATATACTGATGGTGATTCAAATAATTCAAATAACCAATCTGATTGCTCTTGTGTTAACCAATCTGTTTCTGCTGTAAATGTATTTTTAAAATCAGCATAATATTGTGTATCACCCCTTCTAGTATATTCGTATCCTATTGTTTTTGAATCTGTAGAATAATCTACATATGAGGCATCGTATGTTTTTCTATTGAATGATTCATTTTGTGTATCAACTAAACTTGCTCTATAATAATCAAATACTCCTTGTTTATTAATAAATGAGAAATTTGTTCCTTTATATTGATAACATTTGTTATAGAAATAATGTGTGTTACTTGTTCCACCAGAATAAGTTAATTTAATACTATAATAAGGATATGTCTCTGGTTGTCCTAAATAAGACGCAACTGTAGCATCTAATGTTTCAATATTTTTAGGTCCTACACCTGCATGAATTAATCTTCCCACAACAAGTGCTCCCGAGTGTGGATTTGTTTCTGTATAATTATAAACTGATGAGAATGAAGTATTATAAAAATCTATTCTCATATTTGTTAAACCACTTTTATTTCCAGCTATACCTTGTAATGTTGATACTGTTAACCAATCACTTGATGAGACACATAAAGCATTTTGTGCTGATGTTTCATTAAATGTACCTAAAGCATTAGGACAATTTGTTAATATATCATATGATCCACTTTGCCAGTTAAAATAGCCACTATCTCGTTCTTGAACAGCGGGAATAAACGTAGTAACGTTGGGAATAGAAGCACTATAATAGAATATATCACTTAAAGAACTACTCGCAGAACTACCACTTTCTGCTCCAAACGCAATTTCAAAATTTTTAATATTATCATTTGATGAGGAAACAAAACCAATCGTTTTCTGAGACAAATCATATCCCATATGAGGATCAATTAATCTACTTACTTCATAAACACCTAAACCTGTGTTATTTGGTGCTTGTTTTACTTGTGATAATACATTACCTGCATCGTCTTTTATTTGACAAACGTATTTAAATTGTGCTGATGATGAATCAGCATTTTCAAGCGTATAAATTAAATCTGCTTGTGTTCCGTTAGGTAATGTTGGGGATTGGTTTATATATACTACACTCATGATGCTGACTGTTCAAATAATTTATTGGTTGTTATTGTTAAATCTTTTAACCCTGCTTCTTCTAAAATTTTTGTTATAAATGGTTCTGCTGCTTTAAATGACTTATCTATAAAAGGATATGCTCTTGTATTGTTTCTTCTACCTCGTACTTTTTTTCCTATACTCATTCTTATTGCCCATATCCAAGACTTTTCATTTTTAAATTTAGAAGGTCTTGTTATACGTTTTCTTTGTATCCAATCTCTAATTGGCTTTTCAGGTGGTATTCTACCTGTACCTCTAAACCTAAATCCACCATCAACATCCGCACCATAATCTAACATTGTTAATTCACCTACTAAATTACCATTTTGATCTTTTACTACATCATTATCATCTTGAACTGATTTTGCTAATGCACCGCTTGATACTGAACCATTTTCAAATAATTCTTGTACCATTATTTCGGCTACCCTATCAACACTTAATGCTAATGCTTGTTGTAAATTTTTATTTTCCATTAGTATGATCCAGTAGGATAATTACAATAATCGTATGTGCCTTGTGTTTGAATATCTATTGTAGCAACCCAACCATATGCTCTATCATTAAACACTTCTAATGCTGGGACTATTTGTGTTATATCAAATTGATATCCTAATGTTTGATTATCAGTTGGAGGTCCCCAATTTGAATAGCTACCAATATCTAAAATAACTTGTTCCATATTAGACATTATTTGTAAAGGTGATTCATTACCTAATTTAGGAACGTCTAATGCGTATAATTCAAATGTTGTTGTTTTTAATCTAGTATCTTGATCGTATCCTATAGATGTTATTGGTCTAAGGAATACATAAGGATAAGCTACATTTTGTGATTGAGCATCTAAATAATCGATTGAACCATGAGCAAATGACGCTACATAATCATGTGCGTTAGCTGCATCTTCAATCGTTTTAACTATTTGATAATACGTTTGGAATGCCATTACTTTTTATTTTTAGATACTTTTTTTTCTACCACATCCACAAGGGTTGTCTTCGGTGAATTTTTTTTTGCTTCTAAATTATCAACGATTCTTTGAACCTCTGATTTTTGTATCATTAGGTGAGCAGCAATTTTATTAACGTTATTGCCTGCTTCCCATAAATTAGTTATTTGCTCTTTCATATTATTATTTTTCGTTAGACCATTTTTTAGCTGCCTTACCGCCGTTATTCCAGCTTTTCTTATATGCTGTTTTCTTTTTAGGCTTGTCCATACATCCGCATTTTTTTATTATTTTATATTGCTTCATATTATAGACTAAACTTGCCATTAATGCTACTATTACTATTATTGTTTCCATGTTATAAAATTTTACGTGTTTGTCTTGCTTCTTTTAATTGTCTTTCTTCTTCTTTTTTAGCATCTTTATCTATTGCTAAATAATTTAATACGAACACAAAGTTTAAGTCAGTGATACTTTTGTCCCCTGTGATATTGAGAATACTTGATTGGGCGAGGTTATAAATTGTCGCAAACCATCCCCAATGCTCTGTAAAACTTTTAGGTTCACTATCTGTTGATCCTCCAACTTCTTCTTCTCTTCCTGCGTTGAATAAGGACTTGTAATGTTTATATATCCGTTCGCGATTCCTAAAAAAAAAGCCAACGCACCTAATGCATATTGAGCTGGTAGTTGTTGAAATATTTGACTTGCTTTATGTCTATCTTTAATATTGTATTTTTTTACTGTGTATTGTTTAAATATATTAGATGTTTTTTTATTGTTAACTAATATTTTTTGAGCTTTCTTCCAAACAAAATTATCAAAGTTATGTGTATCAATTTCACGATATAATATCGACATTATTTCATGAAGATTTTTATGTGGTTCTTTACATAATCTTTCTAAATCAACATATTCACCTAACGTCATATTATCCATGTTTTGAAAACCATATAATTTGTCTTCATACTTGAATAGAGGGTGAAATTCTTCATTCAAATCAATTTTTGAATTTAAATCTTTGTAAATAGTACCCAAAGTTTTCACCCCATATTCTTTAAGTTCCGCTTCACTGATACCTGTTAGTACTGATATTGTTCTGATTGTTTTGTGTAAGTCTGTTAGGTGCTCAATGTTATTAATTGTTTGCCACTGCCCAATAGACATATAATCAGGTATTGTGATTGTTTTCTTCATGATAATAAATATTATTTAATTTAGGAGGAAATATGTTGTTTGACTCGCTTTCTTGCTCGATAATGGGTCATGCGTATATCCACAGCACATTTATTACACTCATAATTACTATTTTTCATATGCGATACCCACCAATTTATATGTAATACTAATTCAGTACCACACACATTACACTTTCTCATAACTTATATTTTTTCATATTAGGACCTAAATGTCTTTCAAACTTATGGAATATATGATTTGATGCAGTAAAATAAGGTTGTAAATATTCCCAATAATAAATGTTAATATGCCAATTTACCTCATTAGTAAAATTAACTTGATTAGAAACCATTTTAGCCCATTTTAATTTATATTCTTTTGGTTGTGGTTTTAATCCTCGTTTTTTAAAGATTTTTTGAGCGAAGAATACTATATCACCATATGGTTCTATTATTTGGTTTGGGTCTAATAAACCATACTTACCACTTAGTATGTAATATTTGTCATAAGTTGTTTTAACATAAGTTTTCATTGTATTAAAAAACCTTCCATCACTATACATTTCCTCAGCTGAGCACTTATATGATTTTTTTAATGAGCCACAAGTAATAATTGCTATTTTCATCCAAACGTTGGTTGTAAGTTACCTCTACCTATGTATAAGCTACTACCTCCTTTTAAATTACTACGAGCATAATTTGCAAACATTAACGAATCAACTTCATCATCGTGCATACCACTTGGATGTCCAAAGCTTAATTTACCATTTGACCCTAAGCGGTAGGTGTAAAGTGATAATTCTTTATATAAGTTAGGGTAAAATTCTTTTGATGGTAGTTCTACAGACATTTCTTCAATCGACTGAATTAATGACCTTACTATTTGTGTTTTGCTATCTTGTGTCATAGTGAATGGTTGTAGCTTACGAATTTTAGGTTGCATTAAATCGAACATCGCACGTCCAATTGCATTGGTTTCTACATAACCACCTACTATATTGAATCTAAGGCAGATTTGAATAAATCTCTCTGCAATGGAGTTGATGTTTTCACCATTACGTCTTTCCATAAATTGAATTCGTCCTGATTCAGAGATGATTGATATTGCCGAATAATCGTTTGATAATCCGGTGTCCACCCCTGCGTAGCATCTCTCTTTGCTTTCATTTACAAAATTATTTATTACACATACATTGTCTAAGTTACGAAATACTTCACTACCTGCATCACTGAAGACAGCGTTATATTCTTGTTCATAAATATCTTTTGGTAGACTGATTTGTTGTTCAGCAATAAATTCTTTATCAGTGTAAGGATTGTCAGTTGATACACCTTGAAATGATATATAGTCTTTATTTGGTTCATTACCTTTTAACCAATAATTGTAGAACCAACCTTTACTTTTAGGAGTTGATATAATTAAACATTTTTTACCTATAGCAGTCATAGTAGGTAAAATTGCTTCTGTTAGTGCTATTTCTTTGATGAAAGCAGCTTCGTCAATAATAACATAGTTAGCAGAATAACCACGAATTGAATCAGGTCTATCTGCTGATAAGAATATAAGAGTACTTCCATTTATAAACGTTATGCTTAGTTCTGCTTTATTTTTTTCTAATATAACATCGTGTGCAGCGTTAGCTAATTCCTTAAATACTTTTCTACATTGTCCATATATAGGAGCAATCCATAACGATTTTTGATTTGGTTTTTGTAATAGCCAATATAATAATAAATTTTGTCCTAATAATGATTTACCAAATTGTCTTCCTGTTGCTACAACACCGAACTTATGTTCACTGTTTGCAAACGAATCTATTATCTCCTTCTGTTTGGTAAATGGTGTAAAAAGGTTTACTTGCATTTGATAATCTTATAATATCAGGGCAGTTATTGATGATTAATTGGTCTCCCTGTGTGTTCACTGATTTCGATAAGTCGTTCATAATATTTGATATCATCTTCTGTTTTTTTAATTTCTTCTAACATGTCAGCACATGATTCATATTCTTCTTCATGCTCTAATGCCTCCAATACTTCTTCCATTACAGCTTTTATTTGTATAAGAAAATCAAGTATGTCTTCAGCACGTTTACTTTTCGGTTTCATCACCCCATTTTAAATCAATGTTCTGTATTCTCATTTCTGATTCAATTTTCTCAATGTCATTACCAGTATATTTCATTATTTGATCTATAGCACGTTGTCTTACTTGTGATGATTCGTTTGCTAATAATCTTATTAATTCATCTACCGCTGGTGATATTGATTTGCTTAAGCGTTCACGCCAAGCTTCTTCATATTTTTCTTTTGATTTAATCCAGTATTGAGTATATTGTTGTTCTGATTTGTCACCATATGTTTTGTGACAATATTGAATCCATTGATCGTATTTAAATGATGTTTCACCATATCTTAGATCGTAGCAATTCTCTACTCTATCTGCTATTTCAGCATGTGTTAATTTTGTTCCAGCCATAAGTCTGTGTATTTAAGTTATATATAAATATGTGCTAGTCTAGAAAACCATATTCCTTAAAATGTTTACTAATTGTTTTAGCTACAGCGAGATTCAGCGATTTAGATGGCTTTAAAACGCTATGCGATTGGAACAAACCATCTCGTATGATTACATCAACGTATTCCTTATTTCTAATTATTTCAATATCAATTTTCACGCCTTAAATTTTTATCGTAATGCTCAAATCTATCATGCTCAGTTGGTGTAGCCAACAAAATACCCATTTTTGTTTTATTATCTCTTGTTAATTGAAATATGTGTGACATCCAAGTTTGTTCATACGGATGATCCCATTTAGTATCTAAGAACATTATTTGATTTCCTTCTCGTGTTATTATTTGGGGCCAGTTACAATAGTATACTTCGCCTAATGCGTATGCTAATCCATTTACTGATTTGACATATTCGTATTTTGTGTTTGGTTCATCGTGATCCCAATATTTTTTTCCTTGATCAACAGGAACATTATGCCACGCCCATTGTTTAGCATTATCACCGAAGAATTCAGTGAAATTTAACTTGAGATAATGTAGTCCTTCATTCCTAACAATACTTATTGACTTGTGTAGTAAATTGTTTATTTTACGTTGAAATCCATTTCTACAAACTACATCATCACCTAAATAAAATGCCATATCATCTTCAAAGAATAGATAAGCATCATTATCTGTATCATTAAAATGTTCTGCTGCGTATTGTCTTCCACCACATATTCCTTTATTACCCTCTTGTATTTCTGTGAATCCGTATTCATTACATAATTTTGTATATGCATCATACACTGATTGATCTGTTACATCGCTATTGTTAATTAGATATTTGTCTGTGTTCAATAAATTTTCATCGTATTGTTTTATTGAATTAATTAATGTTTCAAATTGTTTAGGTGAATTAAATCCTAGAACGTATAATGCTATTTTATCTATTTTATTTTTTATAGACATTTTCATATCTAATTTATCATCTATAGCATCTTGAAATAATTTGTAAACTAATCCATTTTCTTCTATTTGATGGTAACTTATATAATCATTATGTTTTTGAAGCATAATAGCAAATATGCTTTCTTCTGTTCCCATATACCCATCAGTTAATGTTTGATTTAATAACTGATAGTATAAATTAAATGTTTTATTTATTTCACTTTTTTTACCACCGAAGAATCCACCACGCCCTATTATGTTTACATCTTTTTGTCCAGCGTATTCATTTATTTCTGGATAATTAAATCCATGTATCTCATCTGTTGCATTATAAGGATAACCTACAAACATGAAATTATTTACTTTATTAGATATTTTTTCTAATGTATTTTTATTTACATATGCCTCTAAACTTACTGTATTAGATAGTCCTGCATCAATCCAAAACATATAATCGCTATCAAATTTATCCATTATTTTAGCATCATGAAGTAGTGCCATTTTAGACATTACTACTGGATTATAATATTCTAGTTTTGCTTGTGGTGATTCTATTAACCAACCTACTTTACTAAACCAATCAGCATCTAATCTTGTCTCTTGTATTCTATCCCAAAACTCGTTCTTAAACCAATCTAATTCTCTTACTATAAATTGTGTATTATCTTCACTACGTCTATTTTCCCAAAACGTATATTTTCTTAATTCATCATCTCCAAATACAATTAAATTAATATCTACATCTAATAATTTAGAATAACATTCTAGGTAATGATCAAATGAACGTTTAAATTCACTTAATTCACCGCGTTTTAAATCCCATAAACCTGTTACTAATGTTATTTTCATAGTATATAATCTTCTAGTATTAAATTATCCATTTCTGTATTGTTAAAAACATGTAATGCATCTTTATATGTTGATACTAATGGTTTACCTTGAACATTAAATGATGTATTTAGTAATACTGGTGTTTCTAATAATCCTAATAAATCGTAAATAAAACCTTCAGTTACTGTTTGTACTCTAGCTGTATTATCTACATGTGTTATTGCAGGTAAATTGTCAACTTTTACTTTTGGATTATAAGACATATATTTACTTTCTTTATCCCATTCAAAATATTTGTTTACATCCTCTAATCTTACTACAGGTGCAAATGGTCTATACCATTCTCTATTTTTTACTTTAGCATTTAAAATATCTTTCATATTAGGTATTGTAGGATTACATATAATAGAGCGATTACCTAATGCTCTAGGACCATGTTCTGCTTTACCTTTTACTACACCTATTATTTTTCCATCATTAATTAATTTAGCTACTTGTTTTAATTCATATTTTCTTGCATGAGAATTTTCTACAATTTGAGCTAAACAATTTTTATCTAATGCCTCAATACCACTAAATGTTAAATCAATTGCTTCTTTTGGTTTTATTTCATTTAATAACATACCAACAGCTAAACCACAATCGTTAGGATTAGGAGGTATAAATGTATCTCTTATTTTATCTAATTTAGTATTTAATATTATATTTAAAGCACAACCACCAGTTAATATTACTGGATAATCGTATTTTTCTAAGTAAGGATTTATAATATCAAAAAATATATTTTCAAATGCTTTTTGTGATGTTGCTGCTATATCATATGCTAATTGTCCTTCTAATCTTTCATTAACATCAAATTTTACATTTATTTTTTTACCTAATATATCTAATAAATTTAAATAATTATTCCCATCAGGTTTTGCTAAATAAAAATCTTCAAATGGTTTTATTAAATCATCATGTGCATAACCATAAGAGGCTAATCCCATTATTTTACCTCCATAAACTAAATTACCAATTGATAATGCATTTTCTCTTTTTATATCATTAAGATATTCTCCAAATATCATATATGGAAAACCTAAATCAATGTTATGTTTATCTAATAGCGAGAAACAACGATTTTCAGCGAGATAAACGTTAAAGAAACCATCATTACCACCCCCATCATAAGATATAATTATTGCATTATTTAAAGTAGATTGATATAATGCACAAGCAGCATGAGATTCATGATGTAAACAATCTATATAATTTTTAGCTGATATTTTCTCGTTGTGGAATGTTTTAACATTACCATCAATGGTATCTACATTCATATAATAACAATTATCAAATTGTTCTATACCATGTTTTTCTTTTATGTATTGTAAAATATTTGGGAGTAAATTATCTCTATCCCTAGATACTAAGTATTGTGCGTAACCTTGATTTTTTGAATTAGTAAAACGTTCTATCTCTATAACATCTAATATTTCATTGTCTTTAGATATTGCAATAGCAGCATTATGCGAACCATAAAATGCTATATTTGTCATAGTATTTGTTCTACTCTTTCAGCCCAACCATTTTGGTTGTGTGCCCAAATTACCCATTTATAAGGTTTTGGTAAATTTTGATCTACCCATATTTGGAAAAAATCATTACGTTTTAAATTATTTGTAAAATTTTCTCCTAATTCATCTCTTCTATATAATTGATTACCATCTTTATCTTCAAGTATTACAGCTGCAAATGTATATGGACCTGTAGGAAATGAATTTGGATGTAAATCTATAGCGTGTTTAAATTTTTGGTGATAAGGTTCATGTGCTGATTGTGTACCTGGTATTTCATCTTCTATTGTTGACATTCTAACTGCTCTATCATCAAACCTAATACCAGCATATTGTTCATATTCTGCTTGTGATCTAACTTTACCTAATCCATATTCTTTAAACAATTTATTTCTTACACATGGTGCACACTCTCCGTCGATACCCAATAGTTTTCTTAAACGCGCGTGTGACTTTTTATTTACATCATTCCAATTAGAATGATCATCCCAATGTTTCGTTCTACCCTTTCGAGTATATTCATGCCAAGCTATAACCTCATTAGGATGAAATAAATCGTAACCATGTGTATATGCTCTTACAGCTAATGAAATTTCTTCACCATGAAAATACAGATTTTTATCATGAGGTACCTCTGTACATAATTCACCATCAGCAAAAGCGAAGTGTGCGGAAAAATAACGTGCTGGAATTGGTGTTGATGATTTTGGTTCAATAGTGTAAGGCATAAAAAAAACGGCACCTTCAGGAGTGAATCTATCAAATTTCATTCTCCAAGGTTGTTTTATTCTACTTTTAGGGTCATTTTCTGGATCATAACTAGGTATGTATGCTGTTAGTAATGGCTTACTATGCCCTTTACTTCGCAGTTTCTCGAGCATTTTAATTAACCTAGCATCCCAATTTTTTACAAATCTGTGATGTGAATCTAATTGTAATGTATATTTTTCTCCGCTGTATTCTTGTTGTATTCTATTTCTTGCCCAACATACACCTGTTGCCTCTTCATGTGGTATATCTATTATTTGTACTCTATCATCATTTCTCCATTCATCTAAATTAAATGGATCATTATCTGAATATTGGTTACAAATACAGACTTTTAAATTGTTAGGATATTTTGCTTTATTAAATAATGAATGCAGCGTTGGATTTATTTCTGGGTCTCTATACGCTGCGATTTGTATGAATATATCATTTTTCGCCATGGATAATCTAATTTTTTGTATTGTTCAGTTATTGTTTTATAATCGTATTTCCACCCTAATTTTTCCATTACTTTTTTTAAATACCATCTTTTCCCTTCAACATGAAATAACAAATATTTTTCTTCAACATCTGATATTGTCATCCATCTAACCATTTTGGCATTTAGCACCCTCCCAAAATTAGTAACAAAATGATAACCACTATATACATTGGGAATCCTCTCTGCTTTCTCTCCATCTTCTAATAATTTATCAAATTTCCAATCACGTTCTGCATCTCCATCTTCATAATAAGGTAATGGAATATCGTTGTGTATGTACCAATTAAAATCTTCATAAGTATAGGGGATTGCTTTACCTTTTCTCTTTCTCTTTTTGTTCTTGTTTAATGTCACCATTCTTGTTGGACGTTTGTAGGTCATGAAGGAAATTTATAACTATATTTTCAATATATTTTTTGTGAGCTAATTTTAGGTATCTATAATAGCTCGGTAATATAACAAAGAGAAGTGCAACTGCAAAACCTATTAGTGCTGAGATTAAGTATTCTATTTGCATAATTTTTTCATTTTTAAAAGTGCTAATTTAATGTCGTTCGTTAACCTTGCAGGCTGGATATTTAATTGTCTTCCTAGTTCTGCTACATTGATACCTTCGTAATAATGTTTTTTAATTAAATAATGTTCATAAAATGGTAATTTATTAACTGCTTTTTCAATACAAGTAAGTCTATCTTCATAATCATCTCCATCATCAATTTTCATTTTAGTACTATATTTTTCATAGTTTATTTCTAACAATTCTCTAGAATTATATAAGTCCCTTCTGTATAATCTAAAAAATGTAGATGTATAGGATTTAACTGATATAGCCATACCCCTTGTTATATAGTTCTCACCTGCATCATCTGCCACCATTATACGATATTGTTTATCGGTATCCATGTTAAGAAAACTGACTATACTATGGGCTAATAAATTCTCACCCCAATGATTATATCCAGCACCACACACTTTTTTAGTGTTGATTCTTAATTGGGGATAAATTTCGTTTAAACGCTTGTTTATTGCTTCTTTCTTCTGTTCAATTGTCATTGTGTTGTTCTTTATTATAAGGGCTAGCGGGGAATAGATAAAATAATACTATGGCTCTATGTATGTATGGAATAATCTATGCTAGCCCTAGGAATAAAATAAATAATAAGTCTATTGTAGTGACAGTAAAACACACTTGGTTAAACTTGTTATCGGTAATAAATATTGTGAGATTCTGGAAAACGACATACCCCTTTGTTCATTGTGGCATTTTTCCCCTCCCCCCTTATTTCATCTACCCCTTTTATCCTACCCCCCTTGTTCAATTGTGATAGAAGGTAATACCCCTTTCTCCAATAGGCACGTTTTTTTGTGAACAATTTATCTGATCCAACTATATTCCTATAGAAGTGTAAGTCTGGTGACAATCATACATATGATGAAAAAAACGAAGACGATAAAAAAATGATGCCCTCTTTCGAAGGCATCTTGAACAACACATGTTCCATGGGATTGGAACGAAGAAATTTATAATGTTTAATTTTAAGGGGCGTTATTTGTATATCCTAAGTTTGTTTCAACCCAAGTATATAAATCGTTTAATTCAGTAGCACTTAGTGTTGTTCCTGATGTTAAATCCCAATAAATATATCCACTTATAGCACAGTTTTGATATAATGTAGGTGAGTAATATCTAAAAATTGTTGCATTAGCATACGCAGCAACATTAAATCCATTTGTAGTAAATGAAGCTTCAAATGTAGCATTATTTAACTCACTTGTTATCCACCACTTTGAAAGATTAGAACCACAATCATCACAATAAAATACTGTTGATGCAAATGGATCTGTAGCATCAGTATTAATAGTAGATCTTGTAACTAAATTAGATCCATTACTCCTAATAATTTTTATATTACCAGCTCCTCCATAAGTTCCTTGGTTATATCCATTAGAAAGTTCAGTATGATAAATACCATTACCATTATGAACATTTACTTGAACAAACATTGTTATTGTTGGACTTTGTTTAGAATCCATCGTAGGTGAATTCAAGAATAATGTTCCTTGTGCTGATGATGAACCTGGGACTGCTGAAAATGCTGCTATATTTCCAGCTGCATCTGTTGTTACAGCATATCCTGTTGCTCCACCATAATTATAATAAATTATAGGTTGATTTGCTGTAGTTCCTGCTTGTGTATTTTGTGTTGCATTAAAATCAAATCCATTACCACTTTGATCATACCATATTGCAAGTCTTCCTTGTGATGAACCGCAAAATGTTGCTATTGCTGCTGTATCTAATTCACCTGTTAATGTGAATCCAATATCTTGAGTTGCTGAATCGCTTTCTCTTCTCACTTGAATACAATCACCCCCATAAGCGTTTCTAAGTTTGTAAAAACCTAAAGCTGCTACAGCGTCAACTCCAACAAGATCGATTAAACCTACTACTGCTGGTGTTGCTTCGCCTTCTTTTTCTTGAAATACTGCAACGGGTGCTCTACTCATAATGTGTTGTTTTTAGCTTGCTGATGGTAAATTCAGCGAATTAATTACTGTGCCTAGATATTTTTCATCATCAAATGATGCAAATGAATACATATCAACTGCTGAACCACTTGCTGATCCTGTTGCTTCTATACCTAATGGGAATCTAAAGTAATTTGAATCCCAAGACATTGAAGCAGCTGTTGAACTACCAGCAAATACTTTAACATTTACTACTTGAAATTTCTGTGTAGATGATGGTGAAACGTGAATATTACCTCCTCCTGCTGGACAAAATAATTCAAAGAAATCGTGATTTGCAAAATCTAGTGAAGCTGTTTGTCCACTTACCATTGAATTAAATTGTTGTGATACACCTGTTAATGATCCACTAATTCTTAAACTACCTGTAATTATTACATCTTGTGTTAAATCTAATACGTGTGATGCTGTTATAGCATTTATTGCATTTGAAGCACTATCTGCATTATCTGCTTGTTCAGCATTTGCAGCATTGTTAGCAAATGATGCTGTTACTGCAACTGATGCTGTACCTGCTGTTGTAGCAATACTTGCACTTGTTGATGTATCAGCAAACGAAGCAGTTACTACGTGTGAAGCAGTTATTGCTTGTATTGCTACAGATGCTGTTAGAGCATAAGATGCTGTTCCATCTAAGTTTAAATTTGTTAAATTACCACCATCACCTTCAAATGAACCGCTAAATGAACCACTTGCTCCATTACTAAATGTTGTTGTATTTCCTATTGTTACTGTAGTATCATTATCTACAATTGATGATGATGCTAAGTGATGTCCTCCTGTTCCTTTTAATATATAATTATTTTCAGGATATCTTGTATCTGTAATTTCACTTGCTTCAGGTCCCATTAAAACTACTGCTGATTCGTGACCTGCTCCTACATTATAAGAATATTTCCAATCGTGTGAATCACCATCCCATTGTATTGATGCTGATGTGTTTATTGAACCACTATCTTGAACAATTATACCAGCAAATCTTTCTGTTGGTGTATCGTTATTTAAGATTATAAATGCGTCACCTATTATTTTAGCTGAACCAGTTATGCTTTGTAAAAATCCTATTGATGCTGAAGTAGCTGTTAAGTTATCAAAACTACCACTTCTAAATGATACATCAATTCCTGTTTTAATATCGTCTGCTATTGATGATGTTACTGCTCTATCTGCGTTTGAAGCACTATCTGCATTTGTTGCTACTGAAGCACTTGTTGCATTAACTGATACACTTGCACTATTTGCATTATCTGCAAACGATGCTGTGCCTGCTGTATGTGATGCTGTAATTGCATTTGTTGCGTTGCTTGCAGAATCAGCGTTTAAAGCAATTGAAGCACTTATCGCATATGAGGCAGTGACAGGTGCGAATGACGCTGTAGAAACCGCTATTGGGACTTGATTTTCATTACCTACCCACGCATATCCACTTGTTATATTTGGTAAATCATTACTTCTTCCACTTCCTAATACTATTAATTCTCCATCTATAGCATCTATTTTACCTACTACACCTATATTTTGTATTAAAGCTGAACCTGTAGGTTTTACTCCTGTAAATCCTCCATTAGTATTTACATAAACATTTGCTCCTGCTGTTAATCCATCTGTATCAATACCTACAATTTTACCACTTATTATAGCAGTGCTTGAAGCACCAGCATTTATATTTTCATTTGCTACTGCAATTGCTGGCATATTTGCCGAATTATCATTTGATGCTGTTACTACATTTATATTCTCGCCTGTTACTCCTACAGCGTGTAGTGTTTGTCCTTTTAATATTGTTGTTGCTTGAGAAGATTTTACACCTATAATTAAATCTCTTGAATCACTCGCTAATACAGCGTATGATGAACTATCAGCCATTGAAGCACTTACTGCTCTTGTAGCATTTGAAGCACTATCAGCTAAAGTAGCTACACTAGAACTTAAAGCATATGATGCTGTTGAAACACTACCTAATAAAAATGATGCTGTTTCAGCAAATGAAGCACTTGCTACTGCACCATTAACATCTCCACCAGCTACATTTTGTGCTACTCCTGCTACATCAGCGTATGATGATGATACTTCTTTTACTATCTCAACTGATGCTGATACTGCGTATGAAGCACTATCTGCCATCGATGCTGAAGTTGCCCTTACAGCAAATGATGCTGTATCAGGAACATTTGTTGCGTGTGATGCTGTTATAGCAAATGATGAGGTAATTGTTAAATTATTAATTACACTACCTGTTGCGTTTTGTAGTATTGATCCACTTTCAAGAACTAAATCTTGAAACGAGGATGATATTGGTAAATTACTTATATTAGTTGCCATACTTAAAATCTGTTTCTTCTAAAAATTGGTGGTGGGTATTGACTATAAGCTGAATCAACAATAGGTAAACCTGCTCTTCTTGCTAAATTTAGATACCTTGATCTTGTTTGTTGTTGAAATACAATTGGCGCAGTATATTGTGAACCATAATCAGCTACTTGTTGATATAATAATGTGTTTTGATTTAGTTCAGGATAATCTGCTTGTTGTTCAGTTATATATCGTGTTAATTTGTCAGCGTAAAATTCCATTTTGTTTTTTACACTTTGTCTTTTCATATCATAGACTTGTCTATCTACATTAATACTATTTTCTCCACCTTGTGGCGTTAGTAATCCGTTATTTCTAGGGCGTAAATAAATGCTCTCTAATGTCTCATAATATGACGCATAAAGCAACATAGGTTGCACATACGTGTCAAGTAAAGTTTTGTATACAGCATTACCTGAATCATCAATTGTTCCTGCTTTTACTAAATCAAGTAGTTTTTGATATAATAATGTTCCTATAACTCTTTGTAATTCAATGTCTTGTGATAAACGAATGTTGTTCTTTATTAAGTCAGGATCAACTGAATCATTAATATCACTCCATTGTTTTAATTTTGTCCAAGACAATAATAGTGTATCTGTCATTTTACTCTGTTATTTCGTTTATTTCGTCTACTTGATCTTCTAATTCACTAATTTCTTCAACTTCTGCTTCTTGAGATGTTACTACTTCTCTTTCACCTAATTCACCTTCATATAATGGATCTTTTTGTATTACACCTACTGATATTTTGTCTGTGTATTTTATTGACAATAAATATTCTATTACGCCAAGAATGTTTTGTTGATATGGTGTTATTATTGTGTTTAAAAATAATCTATATGCTGTATTTAATTCATCAGCATTATTACCTAATCCTGTATTTTCTTTAATACCTAATAAAGCAGGAGATGTAATCCTATGAGCAGTTAATATTTTTTGAACTGTCATATCATTAATAGTTGTATAATAAGTATCTGCACCATTCTGAGGAATAGGCGTAATTGTAGGGGCGACATCTGGTGCTGGAACATCCATGTAGATTAAATTACCAGCATTGTTAGTGCCCGCATACTGTTCTCTTAACATTCTTTCTATTGCTTCACGCTCATCATCTGTAGCATTAGTATATGTAGTAATTGCAAGCGAAGGTGTTAGTCCATTAGTTATATTATTAATGTGGAAATTGTCAATCTCTTGATCTAGATCAATTACTTTTGTTGCACCAACATAGTCTGGTAAAGGATAATATTCCTTTCCTGGTGAGTAAGGTTGATGGACATATATTTGTCTACCTTCAAACTTTTTATTCCTAGGATCGAATATAGGTAAGTAAGGTACATCATTTAAATTAATTCTAGTGCTATACTGAAAGTTCTTTTTCCAATCATTTGATATAAAATAACCTGGACAATTGCCCCTATTATCTTTCTTTTTTGCTCTAATATATGAGAAATCTATATGGTATACTTCAGCTATTGTAGTTTTATCTCTACTCCAAATAACTTCTAATGCGAATCCTCCAAATAATTTATAATCTAAAGCAATTTTATTATAAATCTCTGTCCATGATTCTCCCATGCGATTTGCTCTTTGTAATATTTCTTCATCTTCAGTTATTAATCCTTCTCCACGTACTCCTTCTACTACTGCATTTACACACGCTGCGTGTGTTGATGAATGGTTATATAAACCAATTAAATAATCTGGGAATTGATTATCTTCTCCATATCGGATAAATTGTTTATCCTTTTTTTCACTACTCATTTTTTTAGAGTAGGAATCCCTTTTAATATTTGAAAAATTTACTTTACCCATTGTATACTGCGTAATATGCTAATTCGTTAGCTGTGTTATATTTGTATTGTTCTTGATAGTCACTTCCTGTGACAAATACTCTTTCGGTAGCTAATAATTCACCTGCTGTTTCGCCTGCTGAATACTCATCCCATTGTTGTTGAATGGTATTCCATATATCAGTTGCTGTTTCCCAAACAACTGCACTACCTGTTACTCTATTATAAATATTAGCTTCATAATGTCCACTATTTGATGGTACATCTGAACCACTAACATTAAATAAAATCCAACCATTATTCTCGGTTGCATTTGTATTATTTTGATTAATGTATACAGTTGGAGAACTTTCATTTCCTGCAAATGAAGATGTTAATGTAAATAATAGGGTGCTACCTGTAAAATACTGGTTGCTCCAAAATGCTACATTCTCTAAACTACTAGTTGTTCCGTACTGTAATTGTATCATTCTTTATTTTATTTTAAAAAAGGGTTATCGCTTTCACAATAACCCTTATATTAAAAGTTAGTTATGAAACAGTAATACCTGTCATAACTGCGCTTAGATCGCTACCTGAAACTTCGCTAGCAGGAAAAGGTTCCTGTCCACCGAATGTTAAAGTATAGCCATTCATATCACCAAAAGCTGTTCCAGTTGCTCCTGAACCACCAGTCATTGTCATACCGTTAAATTGACCAGCTAGGAAAAATTTCCCTACTGAATCTTCAATTCCGTTATTTGTTTCTACAATAATTTTTAAGTCTGGGTTTTGCGCTAAAACTTTAACTTGATTTCTTGTAGATGACTGCATCTTGTGGAATGGTGCATTAATTGCTTGGTCATAAAATACAGTACCATTAGCCTCACTTGGAGTAATAGTTTCTGTAAAATCACCTGTTTGTTTTGTTAATTCAAATTTGAAGAATTCTCCTGAACCTGAAATATCTGTTAACAAACCATTAGTTGCACCTGTGGTTCCTGCAATTGAACCAGATAGTATATAAATGTTTTTTACTCCTCCTGCGTTATCTCTACAGTCGAGCGTAAATCCTGATGTTATTTCACATGCCATAATTTTTATCTGGTTTTATTGGTTAAACTTATGCTAGATCGTTTGATACGAAATATTCTGGGTGTCCTATTTGTACTCCTAGTTTATTTCTTAATCTATATTTCAGTGTATCTGAATTGATGTCAAACCATAGTTGATAATTTGTTGTATCTGATACTAGATCAGTTCCAACAACCATATCACCTGTAGGTCCAACAATTACTCTTTCACTTCCTCTTAATCCGTAGTTACCAACGATTTTTACGTTAGGGTAACCTGGTAGTGGCACTTCATAGAAACCACCTCTTCTTTCTACAGTTGTAGGATCAAAGTGGAATAAGTTTTGAGTAGTTAATCCGTTGATTACTCTTTGGAATACTCTAGTTCCACACCATACAGTTAAGTCACTATCTAATACGTTTGCATCTACTTGTCCTAACATTGAAGTTATTTGGTCATATGCAGTAGATCCTGTAATTGCAGTAGCACCATCACCTGTAGCTACAACAACACCTGTTGTTGAACCACTAATAAGTGCTTTGAATCCATCTGCATTTGGTGTTACAGTTGAATTAGCGAATTGTGATCCACTTACTGCGTTCCAAAGGAATTCATCATTAGATTGTTGTGCTTTTTGAACTAACTCAGTAGTTAGATCATTAAGAATAGTCATTGTTTCTTCATAAGAACCTGCTGGTAACGCAGAAACACCTAAGTATTTGTCTGTTAAGTCTTGTAGGTTCCATGAATCATAAGCAGTTCTCTTAGTAACTGTTATGTTTCTTTGTGTAAATTCTGCTGATCCAGATGCTGTAGTTACGGCATTACCTCCTTGGAAGTAAGGATCTACTGAGATAAGGTTAAGTGGCTCTTGGAATTTAATTCCTTCTTGCACTTGTACATACTCAGTAGTATTACCTTTGTATACTGTATCTAGTACAATCTTTCCAGCAGTTTCGTTGTTAAAATCATTTAACGCTGATACATTTAAGCTCATAATTTAAATTATTTTTTGGTTATTGTATTTAATTTTTCTAACATATTGAAGTATCTTCTTTCATTAAGTGGTGATTCTTCATTGTTAGTTTTTGCTTTTGAAAAGTTTGATGCTACTACTGATTCTTCAGCTGGTTCAGATGAAAAGGCAGACATTTTTTCTTTAATGTCCATCATTTCTTCTTCTACTTTAGCCATTTTATCTTCGTATATCTTCATCTTTTCTTCTACCACTTCACCGATTACCTCGATGATGTCTTCTAAAGAAGCCATTTCAGCCTCTTCTTTTTCGTCCTCAAATTTTTCTTCTGTAGCTTCATTAGCTTTGTCTTTAGATTCAACTTCATCAGCAGACATTTCTTCTGTTACTGATTTCATATCTTCTTCTTCTTCAGCTAATCCTTCACTACCTTCACCTGCTTCATCTGGTCTTTTCATTCCAGTAATGATGCTTTCTGCATCTAAAGTAATAGACATACCACTTTTAGTGATGTGATCTCCTTCAGGTGCTGGCTTTAATTCACCATCGACTTCAACAAATACCTTGTCTCCAACAGCGAATTCGCTGCCTTTGTCATTAGATATTTTTGTTCCGTCTTCTAGTGTAGCGGTAGCAAAATTTTCTTCAACTACAGATTCTTGTTGAGGCTCTACTAAACCGAATGTCGTTTTAGCAAGTTCTCTAAGTTCATCTTTAGTCATGATAAATTTGTATTTTTTTTAAAGATTAATGTTATAAATGGTATAGAACCATTCTCAAATAAATACAATATATCCTAGTCCCTCAACATTACTCCTTTTTTT
>JAAHTG010000670.1_pt1 | contig 28224 bp, 30 predicted proteins | sample 6116081 | NCBI WGS metagenome assembly JAAHTG01 (sample SAMN13939989, study PRJNA603662) | sponge metagenome | isolation source: marine sponge | host: Mycale hentscheli | place: New Zealand | collected 2005 | reverse complement strand
CCCCCCCCCCCCCCCCCCCCCCCCCCCCCCCCCCCCCCCCCCCGCCCCCTTCCACCGCCCCAATCCCCATTGCACGATGAGGCGGTGGGTCGCCCCAGTTTTTATCGCGGCCATTAGCCAGATCAAACAATATAGCCGAGGGCACTACCGGCACGGGGTGGGTACTGATTGGCAAACCAATGCCGCGTGCTGACAAGGCGCAGGTTACACCGTCAGCGGCCGCCAAGCCAAAAACCGACCCGCCCGACAGCACAAGGCCGTGCACTTTCTCGACCATGCAAGTGGGATCCAGTGCATCGGTGTCGCGGGTGCCGGGGCCACCGCCGCGAACGTCCACACCCATGGCAATCGGCGCGTCGGGAATAATAACTGTAACACCTGTACGCGCCGCCACGTCGTGGGCGCAGCCAACGCTCAGGCCCTCTATATCGGTGATAGAATCCAGCGGTCCGGCTGTAGCGCGAAATTCAACCATCAGCCCGCCTCCTCATCCGGCCCGGGCAAGCACATCATAAACGTCGTGCCTTCTGGCCCGGTGCTTTCCAGGCCAATTTGACCGCCGTGGGCCAGCACAATATCGCGGGCTGTGGCTAGGCCCAGCCCTGTGCCGCCAACTTTCGCAGAGGTGAAAAATGCTTTGAAAAGATTTGGTCGAACATGCTCAGGGATGCCCGGGCCTTTGTCCCGAACCCGAATATGGGCGGTGCCGTCATCGTCGGCCTCTGCGATCACTTCAATGTTTCCGTCCGGCCCCTGCACTTCAGCGGCGTTGCGGCACAAGTTCAGCAACACGCGGTGAATTTGTTCGCTGTCGACATACACTTCGAAATCTTCGTCAATGTCGCACTCAAAATGAAACTTGCCGCCGTCAACCAACCCTAAAGATGCACCAACATCAAAAATAAGCTCGCGCAATCGTACCATCGCCTTTTCAGGCAGTGGATCTTCAGCTTTACCGTGCCGGATCGTGGCCTCGCACAGGGCAATTGCCCTGCTGACAGCGGTCATCAATCGCCGGGACACTTTTTGCACCCGCGGATGATCCACAGTTTGCAACGCATCTGATGCCAGCTGCGCGGTCGCTAGCACATTTCTGAGATCATGATTAATTTTAGTAACTGCCTCACCCAGGGCCGCCAGATTGTTTTTCTGTTTCAGCGATTGACGCACTTCTTCCTGCATGCGCACCAGCTCGCGCTGCACGAGGCCTATCTCGTCAGATCGCCTGCGGCCCAGTTTTACATTTGTCGGCACCTCAGGGCGGCGGCGAAACGAGACAATACTGTCTTTCACCCTGCGAATCGGACGCACCAGCATCCAGTGCAGGGCCAGATAAACCAATATTCCAGTGAACAACGAGACAATAATCGCCAAAACAAGCACATTGTTGGAATAATTCCTCAGCGCTTCATATAGCTCCCCCTCGTCCATGGTAATCTCAAGCAACCGGGTGCGGGCATCCATCGGTTTGCCGATTACACGAATCACGCGGGTACCACCGGAATCCAGCACGCCGTATGCGTCAATAATCAGCATCCCCAGCGAAATGGTACGCAAATCGAAACTGGCGTCTACTTCCTCGGGCATCAGGTTAAAACCAAGAAACAGGCTTTTTTCCTGATTTTGCAATATCACCGCGATAACGCCTGATTGGTCCAAAAGCTGTTCTTCAAGCTGCGGGCTAACCGTACTGCCGCCGCGTTCTTCCAGCGCAAGCGCTGCTATCTGGGCGTTTTCCAGGCGTTTTTCGAGAAATTCCTGTCGGAATGTGGCAATCGACGGCAGGTAAACAAATACCGACACCACCATCACAAAGAAAAATGTGAGGACAAGCAGGCGAGAACGCAAACTGGATGTGATCGGTCTATAATGCTCTGGCATGGTCTTTGTGTTCAAAACCATTCGGCCCGGAAAAGCAAGTAAACAAATTTGCAAAGGAGCGACTTTATATACATATCTGTACAGGCAGCCCACACACCGCAATAGGCACCAATGTACCCTGCCGTAGACGCACGGCCAACAGCAGCCTGCCCGCAAGCGCAACAAGCCTTCGCGAAAATAGATAAAAAAACATGCGAAAAGCGTGGTTTTGTGTTGTTGACTTGCCTAAAACAAGCCGGTATACAGCGCCCTCGAATTTGATGCACCCTATAGACACGCCAAAAGCGATGGGTGGCACACCCGAAAGACCTTACGGCCTTGATGGTAGAGCCCCTCGGAAAATCGAGCCTGTAGAGTGATTAGCTGGAGCAAATGAAATGAAACGTACATTCCAACCAAGTGAACTGGTTCGCAAGCGTCGCCACGGTTTCCGTGCGCGCAAAGCAACTGTTGGTGGTCGCCGTATCCTAGCCGCACGTCGTGCTCGGGGACGTAAGCGCCTTTCAGCCTAATAGGTTGATGTGAAGGTCTCGGCCTTCAAAGACAAAACAGATTAAAACGCCGACCGTGAATATCACCGGTCGGTTTTTTAGTTTTAAGCCACCATTATCAGGACGATGGTACATTGCGTAGAACCGGCTCAATTAAAAACCTGGCAAACACCGATATTGGGCGAATCACCGGCCGCCCCGACTATCTGGCTGTTGCAGCAACCGGCCGCAAATGGGTAACACCCAGTTTTATCCTGCAGGCAAGCCCGCCAACCAATGTAAGTAACGGCGAGGATGCCCAGCCTGCACGTGTTGGTTTTACCGTGTCAAAGAAAGTGGGCAATGCGGTTAAACGCTCGCGTGCGCGCCGCCGCCTGAAAGAAGCTGCTAGCGCAAGCTTTCCAGACAAGGCACCCGCAAGCTGGGACTTTGTTATCATTGGGCGCGCCAGTGCTGTTGACTATCCGTTTGCAAAAATGTCTTCCGATATGCGTTGGGCCCTTGCCAAATTGGCCTCCAATACCGATCTAAAGTCATCAACCAGCAGAAAAAAATCTGCAAACAAGCATTAGCCAGGAAAAAAACTTGACCAGGCAGCACAAGCAACTGGACGAGGAAAACGGCGCGCGCAAGTCTCCGCTCGCTCTGCTATTTCTGGGCATAGTGCGCCTGTACCAGCTTGTAATATCACCGCTTTTGGGACCCAGATGCCGTTTTCAGCCGACCTGTAGCAGCTATGCAGTCGAGGCGATATCGCTGCACGGCGGGCTCAAGGGCGGGTGGTTAACACTAAAGCGCATATCCAAGTGTCATCCTTGGGGTGGATTTGGATATGATCCTGTGCCACAAGGCAGCAACAAAGCCGCTGAACCGGACAAGGGCAGCGGCCCATTAATATGATAAGCAGGCAAGGCCAGAGCCGCCAAATGCTTTTTAGGGGTGTTTCGACCGATGGGTGACAATAAGAATTTCATTTTATTTGCGGTGCTGTCACTAGGCATTTTGCTTGGGTATCAAGCCCTTTACCTCGGCCCAAAGGATGCTGAACGTTTGCGCTACGAAGAGCAGCAACGCGAGCTGCAGCAGGACACGATCCAGCCATTGGATGTGGCACCGGTTGGCGCAGCACCACAAGCTGTCGCCATAGATACCCCTAGTTCCCCGGCGTACATCGATGCTGGCCGGGTAGATATCGACACACCTGAATTGTCTGGTTCCATCTCTCTGCGTGGTGCACGCCTTGACGACCTTCTGCTAAAAAATCACAAAGAAACGTCAGCCAAGGATTCGCCCGATGTGCGACTGTTGACCGAGTTCGGCGAGGCCCGCGCCTATTTCGCCAGCTTTGGCTGGACCGCTAAAGGCAAGCAAAAGGGTTTTGTTCCCGATAGTGAAACTGCGTGGACATCTGACACGAACCTGCTGACACCGAACGCACCGGTGACCCTAAGCTGGACAAATACGGAAAATGTCACTTTCCAAATGCTGATCTCCATCGATGATCAGTTTATGTTCTCAATCGAGCAAGTGGTTGAAAACAATAGTGGCGAGCTTATTGAAATTGCACCCTACGGTAACATCAGTCGCAACGGCAAACCCGACACGCAAAGCCTCTATATTCTGCATGAGGGCCCAATCGGCGTATTTGACGGCGAGCTGCAGGAAATTGATTACGGTGACCTGGAGGATGACGGCGATTTCCAGACCGGTGCCGCCAAAGCGTGGCTTGGCATCACCGACAAATTCTGGATGACCGTTTTGATCCCGGATCAGAATGCTCCGCTGTCACAGTCACAAATTACCCGCCGCACAACTAACGGCGAAGTATTCCGCGTTAATTATGTACAGAACTGGAGCCCGGTTCCCGCAGGCGGCGTGCATACATCAACCAGCCAATTTTTTGCTGGCGCCAAAATTGTTGGCACGATTGATCGCTACACCGAAGCTCTGCAAATCGATAAGTTTGACCTGACCATCGATTGGGGCTGGTTCTTTTTCCTGACCAAGCCGATCTTTGCCGCCGTACATTATTTTTATGAAGCCACTGGCAACTTCGGTGTCGCCATCCTGTTGATGACTGTGGTCCTTAAGTTGATTCTGTTCCCATTGGCTAACAAATCATATGTGTCGATGGCGCATATGAAGCGCGCGCAGCCCAAGATTAAGGCGCTACAGGAACGCTACGGCGGCGATAAAGCCAAAATGCAGCAGGAAATGATGGCGCTCTATAAAACAGAGAAGATCAACCCGATGGCGGGTTGCCTGCCACTGATTCCGCAGATGTTTATCTTCTTCGCGCTTTATAAGGTGCTTTATGTCACCATTGAAATGCGCCATCAGCCCTTCATTGGCTGGATCAAAGACCTGTCGGTCGCTGACCCACTGACACCAGTGAATCTTTTTGGCCTTTTGCCGTTCACGCCGCCCAGCCTTATCGCGGTTGGTGTGTTGCCGATCCTGATGGGTATCTCCATGTGGCTGCAGCAGAAAATGACGCCGCAAACCAGCATGGACCCAACCCAGCAGAAAATCATGGGCATGTTGCCGCTTATCTTCACCTTCGTTATGGCGCAGTTCAGCGCCGGGCTGGTGCTCTACTGGACATGGAATAACATCCTGACCATCGGCCAGCAGTGGTTGATTATGCGCCGGGAAAATGCCCGCAACCCCGAGTAAAGCGGCGATTTGGAAACGGTCGATGCCTGATGCTCCGATGACTGACACACCATACAGCGAAGAAGACATCAACCGTGGACGGCTGTTGTTTGCAGGCCCGGTCACCTTTGTGATGGGTGCTGTGTCGCTGGACACATTGCCCGATGCCGATCGTCCGGAAATCGCTTTCGCTGGCCGTTCCAACGTGGGTAAGTCAAGCCTGGTCAACGCACTGACCGGGCGCAAGACGCTGGCACGCACCTCCAACACACCGGGACGCACCCAGGAATTGAATTATTTTGAGATGGGCAGCGAGCTGGAACAGCCCGCTTATCTGGTGGATCTGCCCGGATACGGCTATGCCAAAATAGAGCGCAAACGCGTGCATGCCTGGACCCGGCTGGTCAAAGACTATCTGCGGGGTCGCCCGACGCTGCGGCGGATTATGCTGTTGATTGACAGTCGTCACGGCCTCAAGGAAAACGACCGCGAGATTATGACCATGCTTGATGTGGCTGCAGTGAATTACCAATTGGTTCTGACCAAGCTGGATAAGCTAAAAGTCGCCGATCGGGAAAAAATGCTCGCCAAGGTAAAGGCTGACGCGGCTAAATTTGTCGCTTGCCATCCTACCATACTGGCTACCAGCAGTGAAAAAGCATGGGGCCTGAGCGACGTGCGCACTGAAATCGGCCAAATGACCAAATTCTAAGCCGGGTTTCGAACCTGCATGCCAATATCGGGTCGCTAATAGTTTAGTAAGCCCGCCAAATTTATCTGAAGCCAAATATGCCGCTTACTTCCGACACCGCTTGGTCAAGTACTGGCAGTAATTTTTTGATTTCTTCCGTGTCATCATGTGCATTGCCCGCCAACTCCAGTTTCAGGCAAACCGCGCTGAGCTGCATGGCACCAAACGAGGCGCTCGAACTTTTCAGCGCATGGGCAGTGGTCTCCAGTAAGGCATAATCCGCCGCTTCAATCGCTGACATAATGGTCGCCGACGACGTAGACAATTCTCTCCGCAACGCGTCCATTAGCATCGGCATCGCATCGGCGCCTACGTCCGTACGCAGCTGGCTTAATACCGCAGAATCCAGCAGTGGCACGTCGTCTATCATTGCTCGGGCCTTTCTTCTGTTACTTCTTTATTGTCGGCAAAAAACATTTCAGGCGATGCCAGCCGGTAAACACCCTTAAGTTTATCTGGTGTGATACTTTTGCGCTTTCGAACCAAAACCAGCTGCGCCTCGCTGTGCAACTGGCAAGAGATAACTTTGATTCGCGGTAGGAACGAACGCCAATCTTGGCCATCAGGGGCGACAGCCATTGCCACATCACGCGGGGCCACACTGCGCGCCGCTGATATCTGGCGCAATATTTCATGTGCTATTATCTCGTCATCAACCGGCACTATACCCTCACACAAATGACCATGTGTCTGGTTTACTACCATGCCAGACCATGGTCTGCACCCTTTGCCCGCCATTTCACCGCTTTTTTCTTTCCCTTAGCCCCTTCTGCCGCTAGGGTCGCCGCCAAAGTCAATCAGGACCTCTTATTATGTTAACATTTACCCGTTTAATTGCTGTTGCCAGTGTCCTTGCAATCGCCGCTTGTAGCGACGATTCGGCGAATGAAAAAAAAGCCGAACAAGGTGACGACGCAACCAGCATTCCTACAGAAACACCAACATCGAAAGACACCCTCTCCATGGCCGAAGCCCACGCGCTGGAAAACCAGCAATATCTGGAAACAAACCAAGCCAAAGACGGCGTTCAGATTACCGATTCCGGACTTCAATATCTTGTTCTCAACAAAGGCGACGGCGCGTCACCCACATTGGATGACTTTGTCACGGTTCACTACCGCGGTAGATTCGTCGACGGTGAGGTTTTCGATTCGAGCATCGAGCGCGGCGAACCTGCAACTTTCCCAGCAGGACGGCTAATCCCGGGCTTTACTGAGGCGCTTACCCTGATGCAGGTGGGCGACACGTGGGAAGTGACCATACCTGCAGAGTTAGGTTACGGTGAAGCCGGTGCTGGCGGCGGCGTTATCCCTGGCAACAGCACTCTAATTTTTGACTTGGAACTGATCGACGTGATGACTGCCCAGCAAGCAGAAGAAAAGCAGCAGCAACAACGCGCTGAGGCTGAAGCCAGCGCGGCAGCGTTCCGCGACGAGCAACTCGCGTTTCTCGACCAAAACAAATCCAAAGACGGCGTGAAGACCACCGACTCTGGTTTGCAATACCGTGTTCTGGAAGCCAGCGACGGCGCAATGCCCCCGGAGACAGCAACAGTAACAGTTCATTATTCCGGCAAATTGACCAACGGTGAAGAGTTTGATAGCAGCTATCGCCGCGGCGAGCCCGCAACATTTGGGCTACGTCAGGTTATCAAAGGCTGGACCGAAGGCCTACAGTTGATGCCCGTGGGTTCAAAGTATGAATTTTATATTCCTTACGACCTGGGATACGGCGAACGTGGTTCAGGTGGTGGCATACCACCCTATGCAACGCTTGTTTTTGTTGTCGAGCTAATCTCGTTCGAAAGTAATCAAAAATAACAGAAAATGCCGTAGCACTGACCGAGTACTTCTTTGAAATAAAAGTAAAGCACGGTGTCTATAGCACCCAGCACAACCACTAAGGGCAGTAATATATATTTTGTTGCTGCCCACAGCGCCCCCAGCGTCAGGCGCGGCGGCGCCAGCCGGAACCCCTTGACAGTCTCTAGTTTGCTGCGTCCTATTGCCATGAGGCCATGCTAGCATGCATACCTGTGCACGCAAGGGCCGAGCAATTAAGGTGCTCATGCGTCGCCCCGAAGAAACCCACAAGTTTCAGGAGCTAAAGTTCAGTGCCGGACGAACTATTTAACGTATCAATTGCCCCTTTTGCCCCTGGCAGGGCCACCGCCTCGGTGGATCCATCTACACACGTACCATTGCAGCAGCACGCTCGCTACATTTCGGCGCTTCAGGTGTTTGGCAGCAATACCCTGACAGCTCAAGTGCATAAAGGTGACCACTTGGTACTGACGTGCCATCTACTAACAAGAAAGTTCTTCGGTGCGTTTACTGTAACCGCCGGGTTTCGCGGGCCGACTTTTGCGGCTGGAACAACTGGCCAAGACAAGATCAACGCATTACGCAATTTGAAAAACCACTTCTCCCCCTGGAGAAGGCAGTTCCTTCAACTGATGCCCGATATGCCCGACATACCTGAAAACAGGCGCTTGATGAAGCGCGCTGGTTACACCCGCATAATGACCGGAACCAGTAATATTTGGATTGACCTTTCAATGCACGAGACCGCTCTGCGCAGCACACTCGCTGCCAACTGGCGCAATCAGCTGAAGAAAGCTGAACAAAGCAACTTCACGGTTGCTGTGGGTGGCGCCAAAGCCAAACATTATAATTGGTTGCTAGAGCGAGAAAGTGAACAGCGTCGCAGCCGTGGCTACAGCGCCGTGCCACTGGGCCTTGTACCAGCCTACCAGAGCGCTCAGGTGGCTCAGGCCAACCCAGCAACCGGCAATAAATTGCCGGTTATCTCCGTCACCGCCCACGAAAAAGGCGCGCAGATCGCCGGAGCGTTGTTTTTGCTACACGGTGCCAGCGCCACATACCATATTGGCTGGGTCGGCGAGCGCGGCCGCGCCCTGAATGCACAGAACCGTGTACTGTATGATGGCATGCTCGCATTGAAAGAACAGGGGATAAAGTGGCTGGATATGGGCGGCCTGGATACCGGCCCGCAAGCCGCTATTGCTCGCTTTAAATTGGGTCTTGGACACCCGCCGGAGACCCTTGTGGGCACATATATTGGCTAAAACCACTCACTTTATCGCTAAAAAGCCCTGATTCACTGTATTTCGACGATATTAAGCTTGTGGACCTTGTATTTTTGCCTTGTCCCCGCATATTGTGATATTATAACCTGTCTGAGCAATAACCAGCTTCAGGCATGGAACTGGCGCGGAAGCTTATTGGCCCGCGACCACATAGTTGGAATTTGAACCGTGACGATCATTGTCATTTTATCGGCCTTGGTATTACTGGCTGCGCCTTTGTTAGCGCGGGTGGTTCAGCGTATGCCTGCCCTTAAGGGCGGGATCGATGGCTTTGTGCTGATAACAGTTCTGGGTTTGATTATCCTGACGCTGCTGCCTGAAGCGCTACAACACGGTGGTCTATTGGCGCTCGCCATAGCATTCATGGGCTTTATACTGCCATGGGCGTCCGAATTCCTGTTCCATAAAACCGAAGAAATCACCCACCGCATTGTTATGCTGGTTGCCACGCTGGCGTTGATTATTCACGCCGCCAGCGACGGTGCGATTCTGGCCTGGGCCCGTGATAGCGTGCACGGCTCATTTGTCGCGACTGGCATATTGTTACACCGTGTTGGCGTAGCGATCGCAGTTTGGTGGCTTTTGCGCCCTATCCTAACCACCATTGGCGGGTTTGCGGTCTTGGCCGCCATGGGTGCAATGACACTGGTCGCATATTTCATGGTTCTGTTTGCTGGCGAATGGTATAATTTCCCGCTCGCTGGTTATTGGCAAGCCTTCGCAGCCGGATCGCTATTGCATGTTGTCATGCATCCGGTCGGTGATCACGAGCACGCACCAAATGAGGCCTCCGCGCCCTCGCACCGGATTGGCACTGGCTGCGGTATATTGTTTGTTCTGGCCCTGATTGGCTCGCATTATTACGACCATGGTCCGGTTTTGGCAGACACATCAGTGCATGCCCACAGCTTGCAGCATCTTATCGACCTGATGGCCCTAACCGGCAGCCTAGTGGCCCCCATAGCCCTGTTGGCGCTAGCGGCATTCGGTGTTTACGGCAAAATGAACACTTCGTGGGCAAATGCCTATCACCGCGTGCAACAAGTGATGCCCTGGACACTTGTGCTATGGATTGGAACGGCCCTGTTTGCCATGCTGTGGCCTCAGGTGTTGCCAATACCCGCCAGTATTAACGCACTTTATGTTTTGTGGATGGCTGTTATGGCAGTTGTTCTTACTCATACCGGAGCCCGCAGCTTTTTCGGCATGCTTGTGCCCGCTTCAATGGCGAAACACAGCCATGCCCACCGCGGCTAAGTAAGCTACGCCTGACGGATTTTCAATTACAATTGCATCCCCAGTTTTCAATTTATTTTGGATAAAACTTGCCATCTGCGCTGCCGGGCGCTAGCCATCCGCTGGTAAAAGGAACCTCAATGCGCTTTTTAGCCAAAAATATCGTTGTAACTGGCGGCACCTCGGGCCTAGGGGAAGCCATCGTCAAAGCTTTCGCTGGAGAGGGCGCACATGCATTTTTCTGCGGCCTGATCGATAGCGAAGGCAAGCGGGTTGAAGACGAGGTACGCGCCGCTGGCGGCACCGCAACATACCTGCATGCAGATGTGCGCGACGACAGTGCAATGAGAGAGCTTGTGCAGCGGGCCACCGCTGACGGAGCCATATTGCACGCTGCAGTAAACAACGCTGGCATTAGCCACAGTGCCGCACGCTTTGCCGATCATTCGCTAGACGTCATCGGCGACATTCTCGACACTAATGTCATGGGCGTATGGCACGCCATGCGGCATCAGATACCGCCTATGCTGGAAGCAGGTGAAGGCTCAATCGTCAATATCGCCTCAATCCTGTCACGTTCGGGGGCGGCCTGGATGGCCCCATACGGCATGAGCAAACACGCGGTACTTGGCTTGAGCAAGAGCGCAGCGCTGGACTATGCCGCGCATGGCCTACGCATCAATGTGGTATCACCCGGCCCCATGCAAACCCCGATGTTTGAGCGCGCGCTGGAAGACATCGGCGATGACATGGAAAAATTCGCGGGCGGCATTCCCCAGTCAGGCCCAGCTGACCCAGCCGAGGTTGCTAAAACAGTGCTACACTTGGCCAGCGACGAAGCGCTTTCGATAACCGGAGCTAATTTCATCGTCGACGGCGGTGTGTCCACTGGTTAAACGCCCCATCAATCAAATTCACAAAATTGCCTGATTTTCCGGTATTTTATCGTGGGTGCACCGTGTTAAGCTATATCTCAGGCGCGTGACCTGTGTAGTTTGCAGGATTCAACAACCTTTGATTTCGACGATTTCGGCCAAACCGGCCGCCTAGGAGGTTCACCTTGGGAGTTTCGCCATGAATATGGTCAGTGATTGGTTCAAGCGCACTTTCTCTGATGCGCAAGTGGTGTTGCTGATTGCCGTTTTGCTGGGCTTGATTATTTTGGTGTCGATTTTCGGCAATATGGTGGCCCCCGCCATCGGTGCACTGGTTATCGCTTTCTTGCTGGATGGCCCTATCGACTGGTTAAAGCGAAAGGGCGCTCGCCCGATGATCGCATTCCTGTCAGTTTTTATCGGCTTTATCCTGGTGTCACTGATTGTTCTGTTGGCTGTTATCCCACCGTTGGTGGGGCAAATTATCCAATTTATCAATGACACGCCCGCGATGGTTGGCAGCGTGCAAAAAGCCTTGCTGTCCATGCAAGACCAGTTTCCTGATTTGATATCAGAAGATCAGGTCCGGACATGGTTTGCCAGCTTGGGTAATGAAGTTGCCAATATTGGCCCCCAGATATTGCAGTATTGTTCCGCCGGGGTGTCAAACGCAATAACCACTGCCGTCTATACGGTTTTGGTCCCGGTAATGGTATTTTTCTTCCTGAAGGATAAGCGTCAAATTCTAGATTGGATCGCAGAGTTTCTGCCCAAGGATCGCAGCCTTCTGGACCAGGTTGGCCACGAAGTTGTGGAGCGAGCCGGCGACTATGCCCGCGGCAAAGTCTATGAGATATTGATCGTTGGATTAGTATCTTTCGTTGTTTATCAGGCTATCAATATTCCCTACGCAACATTGCTGGCTGTCGCCACCGGATTGAGTGTAGTTATCCCCTATTTCGGAGCGGCCGTAGTTACGCTGCCAGTGGCACTGGTTGCCTATTTCCATTGGGGTGCAACCGGCGAAACGCTGGGAGCGGTGGTTGCCTATCTGATTATTCAGGCGTTGGATGGCAACCTGTTGGCACCACTGTTGTTTTCTGAAGTGGTCAAGCTTCACCCCAATGCGATTATTCTGGCCATATTGGTATTCGGCGGACTATGGGGCCTGTGGGGTGTGTTTTTTGCCATACCACTGGCAACGGTTGCAAATGCGGTGATCAGAGCGTGGCAACAGCGAACCGCAGCCCAGAAAACCGCTACAACCGAAGCGTAGAATATTTCTTTTATTTTCCAGCATTTCTGCCTAGATTGATCCTACAACCTAGCAAAGAGTATTGGTTAAGTTATGATTTTAGAATCCCGCAGCATCATTTTCTCCGACGATGAGTTGTTTGTCGCCCTGCGTCCAATCCTTGAAAGTCGCGGCATGGCGGCCGATTTACCAATGCGAGCCATCTCCGCCAAGGTCAATGACGAAGGCGAGGTTGCCGCCACGATTGAAATGACCGATGGGTCTGAGCCGATCGTTATTGAAGGCGGCGAACTGGGACCCGCTGTGCTGAATCACTGTATAGACCACGGTATTCCCCTGCCGCGTGGCTGCTATAAAGAACTAGCCATACGCGGCGACCATGTAGCGATGATTGTGCGACTGGAAAGCGGTTCGGTCCAATCCGACGTCGACGAAGACGAAGAATAATAAACTCAACGCCTCACGATAAACTATCTCGCAATTCAATCATTTTACCGCAAAAACCTTGATCTGACGCCTTGGTCGGAACTGACTTTTTCCATAAGAAACAAAAAATGGATCGAGACAGTGACAAAACCAATATTATTAGTGCTAATTTTCTGCCTGAATGTTTCAATGGCATCCGCACAGGAAATTCAAGCCAAGACCTTCAAGTATCCCTACGACGTCAAAGTGTATGATTTGCCTACGGCATCCAACGGGATCGACTATAGAGTATTTGTACGCACGCCGCTGCGACCACCTGCTGACGGAGAAAAGTCGTCCAGTTTTTACTTCCTGGATGCCTTGGCCAACATGACACCAGCGGCCTCGATGACTTACAACTATGAAATTTTCAACTATATCCCGTCGGCTTTTTATATCGGTATCGGCTATCAGAATGAAGGCGATGGACCCTGGACACAGGAAAACCGGACCCGGGATTATACACCGACCGCTTTTGCCCCGCCGTCAGGCCATTTTCTGGAAAACAGCCGAAAAGACTGGGAAAACTCAGGTGGTGCATCGGCTTTTTTTGATGTGGTTGAAAAAGAGATCATTTCATTCATTGAAAGCCAATTTGACGTAGATCCAAACTACCGTGTCCTTATTGGAAAGTCAACCAGTGGGCTGGGGGCAACCTATGCCGCCCTGGAACGTCCGGGCCTGTTCAATCGCTATGTTATCATCAGCCCTGCCATTTGGTGGGATGACTGGCTAAACTCACGTGAGGACCGCTGGGTGATGAAGGCCGCCAGAAAAACGGCCAAGACGGTTTACCCAAAAGAAACCCGTATTTACTTCGCTGTCGGCGAAGCAGAAGAGCGTCTGGACCTTGTCACAGACCTTTATGTGCTTACAAAGTCACTGCGAAAGCGACGAAACACAAACCTCAAAATCAACCTCGAAGTTCTAAAGGGTGAACAGCATGAGGGCGTGTTCCCGGCCGCTTTCATGCGCGGAATTGCTGGTGTTTATGCGGGCGAGGAAAATCGCAAGCCTTCATCCGTGGCATTAGAATGGTAGGCTTGCGTTCGCTAATCAATGATCGGTTTTGCTGCGCCTAGTCGGGTAGGAAGTCAGGCACCGACAAATAACGTTCGCCGGTATCATAACAGAACCCGATCACCCGGGTGCCTGCGGGTTTGCCCTCCAGGTGTTGAGCAATAGCCGCCAGTGTCGCGCCCGACGATATGCCTATCAGCATGCCTTCTTCGCGCGCGGCGCGGCGCGCCATTTCCTTGGCGTCAGCCGGGTCTACCTGAATGACACCGTTCAATAGAGAAACGTCCATTACACCGGGCACAAAACCGGCACCAATACCCTGTATGGGGTGCGGGCCCGGGTCACCGCCTGACAGAACCGGAGACAGATTGGGCTCAACCGCATGAACTTTGAAGTCCGGCCATGCTTGTTTAAGCACTTCCGCGCAACCAGTAATATGACCACCGGTACCAACCCCTGTGATCATACAGTCCAGACCGTCTTTGAAATCTGCCAGTATTTCCTGAGCTGTGATATCGCGTTGAACCGCAACATTCGCTGGGTTGTCAAACTGTGCAGGCATCCATGAATTGGGGGTTTCTTCAATCAGTTCATTGGCCTTTGCCAGCGCACCTTTCATACCCAGCTCTTTAGGCGTCAGCACAAATTCAGCACCAAAGGCCAGCATGATACGGCGACGTTCAATTGACATACTTTCTGGCATTACGAGAATGAGACGGTAGCCCTTAACCGCAGCCACCATGGCAAGGCCAATGCCAGTGTTGCCCGACGTGGGTTCTATTATAGTGCCGCCTTCGCCGAGCGAGCCATCAGCCTCTGCCGCTTCGATCATTGCCAGCGCTATCCGGTCCTTGATCGATCCACCGGGGTTCACGCGTTCTTGCTTTAACCACACGTCGTGGTCGGGAAACAAACGCCCCAGACGCACATGCGGGGTATCACCAATGGTTGCCAGAATAGACGATGCTTTCATGACTTTATTCTTTCCTGCTTAATGGGCTTGCTTAATAGCCTGCTTGAAGTGCCCTGCCTAAAGAGTATTTCCGGTTTCGTGTACCATAACAGCCCACACCCTACCCTTTCAAGCCAGCCTTTTGGCGGGCCTGAATGGGGATGATTTCATCGGTGTCAGCCGGTTTGAACATAACCCTGGACCACGCGGGGATAGAGCGAGTGATCCACACATTGCCGCCAACAACCGAGTTGCGCCCAACGATTGTATCGCCGCCCAATATGGTCGCACCTGAATAGATCACCACGTTATCTTCAATGGTCGGATGGCGTTTTTTTCTGCGATGCTCACGGTCAACACGCAGCGCGCCAAGCGTCACACCTTGGTAAATTTTAACGTTATTGCCAATAAGTGCGGTCTCACCGATCACCACCCCCGTGCCATGATCAATGAACAATGCACGGCCAATGGTCGCACCCGGGTGAATATCAATACCGGTTTTCTGGTGTGCATATTCGCAGATCATGCGCGGAAGCAATGGCACATCGCGCTGATGCAGCGTGTGCGCAATGCGATAGGCAACCACAGCGAAAAAACCCGGATAGCATAAAATAACTTCTTCAATAGATTCAGCTGCGGGATCGCCTTCCATCAGGGTTGCCGCGTCGCCGTGGCAAAAATCTGCAATCTTCGGCAGGTCTGACATAAAGCCTTTTACCAGCAGTTTGGTGCAGCCAACATCCTTGCCGGCGCACAGCGGTTCAACCAGGCCGTGGAAGTCTCTTTCCAGATCAGCGAGCCGGTCTTCAAGGCTGCCGCCGTTGCCTTCAGCCAAGGCATGATGAGGGAACAGCCCAGCCACCGTTTGCCGCAGTAAACTGCCAACTTTCCCGAGCGATAAACCCGATAGTCCGTCATATTTTCGGTAATGCTTACGCAGCGCTTCGGCCACATAATCAAGACTGGACGGAGTTTCTGTAAGTTTCGCCATGCATGCTCTCCCTGCTGCACTCTACAGTTTAGGCTTGGTTTAACTAACTACAAGGCCTGTTAACATGAGAATTTCTTCACGATTTCGGGAGAAAACTAACCTGAAAACCTATATCAAAAGATCATTTCCTGAAGAGATCGGCATTTTCAGGCAATAAATCGCCGTAGCCAGCCTCCCGGACAAGGTCGTTGCTTTTAACAACAACTTCCATGTGCAGCCGCTTCATAAAAGCCTCTTTCGTCAGGCCAGCCGGAAAGGCGTCACCAACCTGAAACACCGCTGTGCCGGCACGGTGCCAAAAGCCCCGGGTCCAGAACAAGCCCGTGTTGGTGGCAACCGGATATACAGTAAGGCCCGCATCTCTATACAGATAATAGGCCCCGCTTTTTAGCGGTTTACTAGCGCCGATAGCGACGCGTGTCGCCTGTGGATAGACAATAAGCGGACGCCCACTTTCATGCACATGATCAGCCACTTCGCGCATACCGCGGTGGGTAGTTTTGGCCTGTCGGTCTATTTTGATGATTCGCGCTTTTTTCAGAATCGAGCCAATAAACGGCACATTGAATAGTTCTTTTTTCGCCAGCGCCGTGACATCATTGCGCAGCAGATATGTCAGCATTGGATCCATATTACTTTGATGGGCCGCCGCAATAATCAGCGCGCCGTCTTTGGGTAATGTATCGCCGAACCGATGCTCATATCGGATACCAGAGCATAGACGCACGACCCACAATGACCCAGTACAACACCAACGAATGCCACGCCGAACCGGGCCATCGGTTCGAGCAAAACAAAGCGGGGCCACCACCAACCCACAAAAGAACAGGGTAAAAGGATAAAAAATCAGATTGAAAAAAAGCGATCGGATACGATCTGTCAGCTTCATCAAAAAACCTCTCCCTCAACTTTCATCCAGCTGGCATCTCCGAATGGCCCTTGGATGGCATTTACCTTTTCTTGACGCCCAGATGCCATTATTCCTCTATTGGACACAAGAGTAAATTCCGTTACCCTTTTTTAGAGGCGGCAAAAGCAATGAAGGCAAGCCAAAATGGACAATAACAAACGCGGCGATGACAGATTACCAGTTTTATGGACCGGCAAGCTGACCACCGACGATGACCAGGTGTATAACTGCGAAGTTCGCGACATATCACTTGCAGGCACGCTTATCTCTACCGACGCAACGGTTGAAATGGGTGAACGGCTTTTGCTGGAAATAGAAGAGTTGGGCGAATTTGCCGTCGAGGTTAAATGGTCCGGCTCCGAGCAACTGGGGCTGTTAATTCTTGCAGGGTCCGATTTGGAATTGAAAAAATTCGCTGAGGGTTCTGGCGGGAAAACCTCCGAAAAACCGGTGTTGACCTCCGGCGATCCGCTCGCTGACTAGGGACTGCGAACCAGCCAACACCTGTGCCTTATTGATCAGAACTTTGTAACCAACTGGAACCATACCTTGGTCGTGTCTGTCGCAAACCCGTCAGCACTGTAAAATGCGACTTTGGCCAGCGCGGTTACCCTGCCAAATAGTTTCTTACTGATCGCCGCATCCCATTCGGCACCATATTTGATGTCGCCAACATCTGAATCGAACTGATGATAAGCGACAGTCACGGCCGTTCCGGAAAGGCTTGAGCCTTCAGGTATCCGATATTTAATTTCGGCGTATTTGTCACGCAGGCCGTTGCTGGGCGTACTCAGAAACTTGTCTGCCCATCCGTTATATGCGTGAAGCAAAGCGAAGGGTGTCTGAAAACCACGGATGCCATTGCCGCCAAGCACTTCATAGCCTGCCCGCAATTTGAAGTCGCCCACAGTTAGCGATGGTTCAGCGCGGAAATAGCCAACACCAATATCAAACGGGTTACTACCTATATCTCTTTGGTGAGCTGCTTCAATAAGATAGCCGACTTTTACGCCGCTGCCAACAGGCCGACTTCCAGTAAAATTGGCTCCGACAGTACGGGTTGAAAGCGCGGCGGAAAAGGCGTCGCCCATATCAAGTGAGTAACCATAGCCGGTGAGTTTGCCAAAACCGGCCACGTCATACGACAGGTTGGCGAGATGGAAATTCCCATCAAAATTTCCAATCGGCGAGTTGTCGGTAAAGGCACGGTTAACATTAAATGCATAGGTATATTTAAGCTCAAACCCTTTAGCCAATTTACTCTCCAGAAACAAACCGTCAAAAGACCGTTGGTTCTGGCGCCAGGCAAGCTTGCTGACAAAACGTTTATTGCCCCACACCAGTTTTTGGCGGCCAAATGAAATTTTGGTGTCTTTCAATCCGGTGTAGGCCAGATAAGCCTGATCCACATCAGTTGATTCCGGGTCTGCCACCACTGGGTATTGAGTGCGACCATTAATGGTATTATTGTAGTTTTCGGAGCCAATGTTGGTGACATTGCGGAATTCTGCAAAGGCTTCGAAACCATTGGTGTTGCCGGTTTTCACCGCCAACAATGTTTGCATGGTGGACGCAGTGGCATTTTCCGACAGGCCGTCTTGGTCAACCAATTCCAACCTGTAGCGCAAAAATACACTGGCATCGGCAATGCCAAATAAACCCACCTTTTTGCCTGCTGGTTTATCTGCAGCCCCTACTTCTGTGGGCATCAACACCCATGCTGACAAAGCAACCAATGCATAGAGACTTTGCGTACATTTCGATGTAATTGTGTTGAGTGATTTCGTCGTCATCGTCAAACCCCTGCCTTATATATACAATATCTCAAAGGTCTTCACGCATTGCCCCAACACTCGCAAAAAACCGCCGTTTGAACCAGATCAACATTATGCTGCGGCCCGTTACCGATACATATGGAAAGAGTCTTAATTTTTTTCTAATGATGTGATCAAAACAGAAAATTTATCTCTGTTTCTATGTATTGTTGTAAATAATTACTAACTACACTCAAGACGATAGTGCTTTACAACGCAATCATGTGCAGCAGGAATAAAGTCTGAAGATAAGGCAGCTTTCGCCGTCTAAGCCCGGTTAGAATGGGCTAAACACCTTCAGACACAAATGCTCTTTTGATTCAAAAAAACTCTAACTCATGCGCCCATGTCCAAGTTTCTTTTACAGCACGGAGAAACTATCTTCCACCGCTTCCACAGCAGTTAAGTTGAATAGATTTAAATTGATCCCCGTCAAAGTAGTGTTTGCTTATGTGCGGTAACGTGCTGGTCAACTTTATATGTGACCATGATAGGCAAAACAAATGACAACTTTCACACCCATTTCAGCACTGATCGGCGGCGGCATGATCGGTCTGTCAGCGGTTCTTCTGATGCTGACTAACGGTCGCATCGCAGGAATAAGCGGTATTCTCGGCAGTCTTTTCGAACCAAATCAAACGGATCGAACATGGAAAATTGCTTTTGTGAGTGGCCTTTTTTTGGCGGCGTTTATTTACGGCGCAGTTAGCGGGACAACTGTAGAAGTTGCTCTCCCTCATCGTTTGGAATTGATGATTGTTGGTGGTTTACTTGTGGGATTTGGAAGCCGACTCGGTGGCGGGTGTACCAGCGGTCACGGTGTCTGCGGCGTGTCCCGTTTCTCAAAACGATCCATCGTCGCAACAGCCGTATTTATGGCAGCAGCAATTGTAACCGTGTTTGCAATTGATGTCGCGGGGGGTGGTTTATGAGAATGGTAGCTGCGCTGTTCGCAGGTCTTATTTTTGGTCTTGGCTTAATAGTTTCCCAGATGATTAATCCCGCGAAAGTGATCGGATTTTTAAATGTTGCAGGCGACGGCTGGGACCCGAGCTTATTGCTAGTGATGGGGTCCGCCATGATCATCACTACTATTGGATACAAGTTGGTATTCAAAAAAGATCAGCCGGTTTTTGATCAGGATTTTCATGTTCCGACCAGTCAGGTCATTGATCGGCGATTACTTTCCGGCGCCGCCATTTTCGGCATTGGCTGGGGGCTGGGTGGACTATGCCCTGGCCCCGCCATCGCGGCGCTGGCGCTGGGAGCACCCCAAATACTCTGGTTTGTTGCAGCAATGCTGGTGGGTATGGCGGCGAAAAAACTAGCGCTCAACTAAGATCGTATTTAGTCAGACCTTGTAGCAATATATGTTTGATCTCACCTTTTCCTCATATTAGGTCAGTTTTTTTGGCCTTATTTGACTAGCGTCAAAGCCTACGAGCCTGCTTATGCGACTGTTAGCAGATAGAACCTGACAGGAGAAATATCATGCTGCGGAAATACAAGTTATGGATTCTAGTTGCGGTATCCGGACTATTGACGGGCTGCAGTTCTACCGTGGACTGCGATGTGGTTTGCTATCACACGCTCGGCGAGTCGATGGGAGAGACAGTTAGGGTTGTCCCGCAGGACAGTGAACTGACCGACTCGCCCGAGTTCGCTGTTTTCGCCGCTCAGTTTAAAGAACAATTGAGCAAAGTCGGATATACAGTTGGTGACGCCGGTGCATCAGACCTGATTTTCGCCATTAGGTACGGCACCGACGAAAGTCTGGAAGAGGCCAAACGCCCTCCAAAATGTTTTACTCGGTACCGGTATTTATATGAGGACTATGGTTCCCCCTACTACCGAGGCCTTGAGTGCTATGATGGTCAGATCGAGTCGCCGTCGCTGTATGTCCATGTTCTTGCGCTCAATGTCTATAGGCAAACAGAACCCGGTGACCCAGGTGAGGTCATATATCAGGGGATAGCCAACAGTATTAGCATGAACGGCAATATCGGTCCCACCATGCCTTACCTTATGGCGGCAATATTAGACGGCTTCCCCGGCGAAAGCGGTGAAGTGAGAAATGTGGTGGTTGATCGAAAAGCAGTGAAAAAATAGTTGGAAAATACTATTTGTTGGCCGAACTCAATAAAGATGGCTGTAGTCTTTTTATCTTATTCCAGCTGTACAGCAATCACACTGCTATACCTGCAGCGTGCCCACTGGCCCAAGCCCATTGGAAATTATAGCCCCCAAGCCAGCCTGTAACGTCCACGCATTCACCGATGAAATAAAGGCCTGGTGACTTTTTTGCCTCCATGGTTTTAGACGATAGTTCCGCCGTCGAAACACCACCACGTGTTACCTCAGCTTTCTTAAAGCCTTCAGTTCCTGTTGGCAGCAATGTCCAGCTAGACAGCCTTGCTGCCAATCCATCGATCGCTGCATTTGACAAAGACGCCATATTGCCCGACCAACCAGTTGCAATCTGCTCTGCCAACCGTGCCGGTAAACTTCTGGACAAAACTGACACAACGGAGGCTTTCGCGCTGTCAATCCGTTGTTGTCTTAACCACGCTGCTACTCCCTCCTCATCGGGCAATAAGTCGATAGATACCGCTCCGCCACTGTTCCAGTATGAGGATATTTGCAAAATAGCAGGACCGCTGAGGCCGCGGTGAGTGAACAGCAGGTTTTCCCGAAAAGGCGGTACAGTCTTATCCCCAACAACCGAAACTCTGCTATCTGCGGATACCCCGGCCAACACTTTCATTTGCTCAACGGTCTCGGTGTCAAATACCAAAGGCACCAAAGCGGGTCGGGGTTCGGTAATTTTCAACCCGAACTGACGAGCAACCCTGTAGCCAAAGTCGGTAGCTCCCATTTGGGGAATCGACAAACCGCCTGAAGCAATCACCAGCTTATCTGCCGTAGCCTCACACGAACCACTCAGCCTATATTTTCCGTCTAGGCAAGATACCTCAGTGATATCTGCCTCCAGCTGCATAGTTACACCGGCGACGGTACATTCATCCAACAGGACTTTCAGCACAGCCTTCGCGCCCTGATCACAAAATAGCTGGCCAAGGGTTTTTTTATGCCAAGACAGGCCACCGCGATCAAGCATGTCCATAAAGTCCCACGGCGTGTATCGGCTTAGGGCAGACTTGGCAAAATGGGGATTTTCACTGATATAAGCAACCGGGTCCACGTCCTGGTTGGTAAAGTTGCAGCGCCCGCCGCCGGAAATAAGGATTTTTGCACCAGGTTTTTTGTTGCGCTCCAGCAACAAAACCTTTTTACCGCGACTGCCAGCAGTGATCGCACACATCAATCCGGCGGCGCCCGCTCCAATTATTATCACATCGTAATGATTTAATTTTTGTGCTGACATCAACATACCAACCTATACGGTGCCAAGGCTAAATTGCCATTCGGTTGACAAGAATACCTGACAGAAAAATATAAGTAAATCAACATGTTGCATAAGTTCAATCTTACACCCCTGCACGAGAAAAATCTCAGCAACCTATATGAAGCTGTCTATTTTAGCGTAAAATTTGCGCTATTTTTTGAAACCAGTAGGTTCGTGTGTCGCAAAAATAAACTCCTTTTTTAAGATTCGTTAACCCTCCTATGCGATGAATCGGACTGATTTGAACCAAAACTGCTCAAATAGGTTCTAAGCTCGAAAAGGAAAAACTAAATGGCTGCGAAGATTGGGGGCGCGGGTCAGCGCTTGTTTAGCATCAGAAATCTGTTGCTGGCAGTTACAGCATTATTAATGATTGTTGTTATTGGACTTAACATTGCGCAAATGTCGCGCGCATTGGCCGCCAAGGACATTGCAACGCGCGCACAAGTTCTGAACGAAACAATTGACAACATCGTTCAGTTAAAATTGGCGCTCGCTGACGAACGACTTTTTAGTTATGCGGCATATGGCTTTGAAGGCGAAGTTCCTAGCTTCTTCACGACACGTATCAACATGAACAGGTCTGTAGTCGAAGATGCCTATAATAATATTCAATATGACTTAGAGCGGCTACCACCGTTCGACGGAGATCAAAACGGTTCGCGCTACAAAGTAGCGGTAAACGAACTCAAAGAAATCCAAACGCAGTTCGTAGGAGCTCATCAAAAATATAAAGCTCAACATGAGTTAACCGATACCGATCTGGAATCATTTGGCAAAGAAAACGACCAAGCTCGCGGTCGCGATGCCGCCAAGTCGATGGATGCTCTTATTGAGATCGCAGCCGCGCTGAGGTTAGGTATTGAAAGCAATTATGATTTTGGTGACGACCGTATCGGCACAGTCAATCGACTGAAAAACCAATTGTGGGTTATGTCTGAATATGCCGCACGAGAAGCTGCGTCGCTTTCAGACAATGTGGCGGGCAATTCGTTTATTGGTGCGAATGAGCAAAGCACCGGCATTAAATATAGTGGCATCAGCGAAGGTGCTTGGGATCAGATTGTGACTTTTGCAAAGTCCGCGACAGCCACAGCCGAGATTGCCAACCAGGTGCAAGCGATTGAAACTACTTTTATAGATGAGTTTGGAGGCAGCCGGTTTGACTTGTACGACGCGTCCGCAACTGCGGAAGAAGACGAGGAAGACAATGTAACCTACGAGCTAACGGCAGAAGAGTGGGTGGCATTGGCGCAAGAAGCCACCAAACCCGTGTTTTTGATGAGCAGCTTCGCAGACAACCTCGCAAAGAGCCTAAATGAGTCAGCGGTAGGTAGTGCGAATGCGAGCGTCGCAACAGCGGGTGTTCTCATTGCAATTTCTTTCATAGTTGGAGGATTGGCACTGTGGGTGGTTATGGTTCGGGTGGTTCGTCCGGTTAACGCGCTATCTGCCACCATGATGGTGCTGGCTGACGGCAACCTTGATGTGGATATTCCGCACGCGGACGGCAGCGACGAAGTCGGCGATATGGCGAAGTCTGTGCAAATCTTTAAAGATAACGCCGTTGAGCGAAAAGAGCTGGAGGCCACGCAGCGCGAAAATGAAGAACGCGAACGCGCGCGCAAAGAAGAAGAACGCACTCGCCAAGAGCGCGAAGAGCGGCGAGCACAGGAGGAAATTCGCTCCGAGAAAGGCCGCGCAGAACGCCGTCAGTCAATGCTGGACCTTGCCGACAAATTTGAACAGTCTGTCATGGCATTGGTGGAAGGTGTTTCAACCTCAGCGAACGGCATGGAACAAGCTGCAAGCGGCATGTCTGAAACTGCAGCCGACACTTCGCAGCAATCTGAAGTGGTTGCCAATGCAGCGCAACAAGCAAGTTCCAATGCTCAAATGGTGGCCAGTGCAGCCGAGGAACTGTCAAGTTCAGTCCGGGAGATAACCGGCCAGACCAACCAATCCAGCGCAGCGGCCCGAGACGCAGTGACCAGAACCGACAACGCCAGCAACGATGTGGCACAATTGGTGGAAGCCGCAGAAAAAATTGGTGAGGTGGTAAAATTGATTAATGAAATCGCCGAACAAACCAACTTGCTGGCGCTTAATGCAACCATTGAAGCTGCCCGTGCCGGAGATGCTGGTAGGGGTTTTGCCGTTGTCGCGAGCGAAGTTAAGTCGCTAGCCAACCAAACCGCCAAAGCAACCCAGGAAATAAGCGATCAGGTTTCAGGTATGCAAAATGCCACAAATCTGGCGGTAAACGCCATGGACGAGATCAAGGGCATCATTGGTGACATTGAAGCCACATCAGTGTCTATCGCCTCAGCTGTTGAAGAACAGGATGCCTCTACCCAGGAAATTGCCCGCAATGTATCGGAGGTTTCCACCGGCACCGAGGAAGTAACCTCCAATATCCATACAGTGAACCAGGGCGCAACAACCACTGGTCAGGCCGCTGCCGAAGTGTTGACCGCAGCCCAGACACTAACCCAGCAATCAGACGACCTGCGCGGCCAGGTGGTTGATTTCCTGAAAACTATCCGCGCCTAAAAAGACTCGCAAACGTTATGGCTTAAAGGGGGCTTTCGGGCCCCTTTTTTAATACCCGCCCCTATGCACAGACAACCCCGCCATCGCTAGGGGCTTATTCGTGAATAATACTTGCCTCAGCATCCAACATGGCTATAGTGCGGGCCGCACCGGAGTATTGTTTGATACCAATTAGACGCCAAACAGGCAGGTGCAAAATGGAGTCGTGGCCGAGTGGTTTAAGGCGCACGCCTGGAAAGCGTGTTGGGCGGCAACGCCCTCGAGGGTTCGAATCCGTCCGACTCCGCCATTAACTACAAACGAACTTTCATATGCCCGAGATGGCATAGCCTTAAAAGACCAGCATTTGCGGGCTTTTTCGCCATTTGCAATTGACTTCCTCTCTATTAAAACGCCCCGTTTTTCTCTAATTTTCCTCCTATATATGCCCCTTTCCTGAAAAACACCGTACTTGGAAAAGCGAAGTACGGCGCTTTTAACCATGGGAAATCAAGGCTTTGGCAATTGACCAGTTCGCTCCAGTCTATGCCTGTCATTGTCAACCAGTGAGCTGGCGCAGCACGTTATCAGCAGCTTTGACAACAAACTTTGCTTTGTATGCTTTCTCGCCCTCATTCCAAGGCACCGGGTCCTCCGAAAGGCCAAAGGTTTGTTTGAGCTTGTTCGCCAGTTCCTGCTTTTGTTTTTTGACGCGATCAGTGGCATCCGGATCTTGCCATGAGATGCTGCCACCTGTTGTGGCGAGAGAACGTAACAATGTCCACTGTAGTGTTGGCTTGCCGGAATTCTGGTTCTTCATCTTCAAGTGCTCAGGTTCCAGCCGTTCTTGAATCTGTCCGCACGAAACCAACAACATCTCTGTTGCAGTAAATTCGAATACAAACTGTTCCCATGTTGCGCCTGCTGGTGTCGGGAATTGATACTCCGATCCCGGTTTAGCTGATTTTGGCAGCACTGTTTCCAGCCAGTTGGATACAATGGTTTGAACACTATCTTTAACCGTGACCTTGCTTGCGCCATCAACAGCAAGCACATCATCTATACCGATTAGCTTGGATTTATGCTTGCTGCTCGCGTCAGAGCTGGCAGTACTGATGAGACTGCTGGTGGAGGCAATCAACAAAAACGTCTGCTGTCCCATGCACAGATGATTGATGATCTTATCCAGCTGCGAGGATGTCTGGCCTAAAAAGCAGTAAACAGGAAAGCTGTGTTCAGCTTGCGGATTGAGTACGCCAAATTTCCAAAGGGCTGCATGACCTGTAACCTTTTCATGCTCCTCCGTAAAACCAATGGCCTCAGCAATCTTGTGAGCCAGTTTTTTGTGATCAATGCGATACAGCGCCAGTTCTGATTTCTTGAGCGTGCGGCGGTCGCATTGCTTGGTGTCAGAAGTGCAAATGCCAACAATATCTCGCGGACCATGCTGTACGACATTCATATAACACCCCGCTCGCCCATTACAGGGAACGGAAGATGCCTGCTCATTGGTGATGGCGAGGAATTCTTCTGGAAAGTCTTGCCATTCAGCCTTTACGCCCTTTCCACCAGAAAGATCTGTGAGTTTACGCCATGGCGGCGATTGATACGGCGTCATGACTCTCCTGATGAGTTACGGGTTGTGTGCTATCTTCTTCCTCTTTCTGCTCATTTACAAAGCCACGTTTTCGCAACCATGTTTCAATCAGGTGAGAATCTTCCTTCCGGTCAAAATTGGCCACATTCGGAGTTCGTACCTTGACCATTCGTGGACGTTTAGCGTTTTCAAATTTCACCGAAAAGCTGGCAGAAACCAATCTGCCAAAGTTTGGAAATTCACGATCTCTTGAAGCTAATGACGCAAACACATCATTTGAGCGTAGCGTTTGCTTGTCATTATACGGCCCAAGAAACTGGTGTTGGATTTCAACCAGCTTTATATCTTCCAGCCCATCAATATCGGTACAGGCCAAAGCATCAACGCCATTATCGATCAGTGGCTGTAATGTATATTTTTCTGCGCCCGGAAAATATTCAGCCTGACTGAAAAGATGCTGGCTGAATAAATCCAGATACATGGTGCGCTCTTTCTTGGCACCGGATTTATTAAAGACGGCCAGTTCATTATTGGCGCGATCATAGACAATCACATCATGAAACTCTGGTCGGTAAAATATGGTTTTGGATTCACCTGATTCCATTTTGCCTTCTCGTTTAAAAGGCATGCCATGACGGATCAGAAAGTAAGTCTTGTCCTCATCATCAGCGCTGACAGGCAAAATACGACACCCAGCGCCCCGCTTATTCTTCAAAAACCACGCGTCCATATCAGCTTCAAGCGTTCTCATGGTATCTGGTTTTGGAAGATCAAACGTATCGGGAGATTTTTGATCTGACTGGAAGTACATGAAGGACTTGGGTTTGAGGATCATGACTTCGGCATGAGGGCGTTTCAAAAGTTCAGGGTCGTGCAGCCATAACGCTAAAGCCAAATCAGCAGATGTCGAATCCTCATGAGTATCGATATTATTTGCCTCGGCTTGCTCGCTTAGCTCCTCAAAATGATCATCATCAGACATTTCCTGAATAAAGAACAAGGCTTCAACGAACTCAATATCCATATCCTCTGAGGGGTTCATCAATACTTGGCAAAGCGCTTCAAAATCTAGCTCACCTTCTTCATTTAGCTCAAAACTGAAACTGCGCCCAGTCAGATAGTCTTCATACCGCTTTAAAAAAGTGGTCAGGTTATCCTGTTGGATGTGTTTCAAAACATCTGGTTGGGCAAAACGTCGTAAATTATAGGTGCTCATTTGGTTATCCTCCTTTGGCTTTTTCTAGGAGGGCCTCGGTGTCAACACCCGACCAGACGTGTAAGACCTTCCCAATTATTTTAAGTTCATCCTGTTGTCCTATGATGATGGGTTTAAGTTTCTGATTTTCAGGGCGCAGTTCTATATGCTCCCCTTCAATGCTCAGCCGCTTTACAGTGGCTTCTTCGCCGACCATGGCCACCACAATATCGCTGTTTTCAGCAATCGGTTGCTGGCGCACAACCACGTAATCTCCCTCGAAAATATCAGCATCAATCATGCTGTCGCCTTGCACTTTGAGCGCAAAGCATTTCCCGCGCAGAACATTATTCGGCACCATGACCTGACCAATCTTGTTTTCAAGGGCTAGAATTGGGGCACCCGCTGCCACCATCCCCAAAACAGGAACAGCCGTCAGGTTGGTTTTATCTGGTGTTTGTGCGTGGAGGATTTCGATGGACCGCGCTTTTCGAGCCTGTCTGCGAATATAGCCTTTATCTTCCAGCCGCTTGAGCCCCTCAAATACACTGGGCGCTTTCACACCCAATTCCACAGCAAGCTCTTGCACCGTGGGTGACATCCCCATGGCACGTTTCAGGCGTTCAATGGCCTGTAATAGCGTATTCTGTGTGTTTGTCAGTTGCTCCATAGCATCCTTTCAATTTTGGCTAATGACCTAATATAAATTAGGCTTTTTATTTTCACAAGCCTAATTTGATTCAATGCACAGCATTGACTGAACCGACAGTTTTCAAGTCATTTCAGTAAGTAACTCCTTGAACGACGCAATAATTCTCAAGGAGGAACGCCCATGTCTTCACTTTCCCCAAACCTAATAAATGAGCGAGATCGCCGCACCGAAGTGGCCCGTTTGCTGGCTCTTGGCATCCTGCGCCGCAAGATTCGTCTGAACCGTCAGTTCGAGCCAACACATCCCTCTAATTCATTGGACTTCAGAGTTTTTCCAAGCGTTCATGCCCATGACGAAGAACCAAAAAACCAAGGAGAAACAGATGGATAAAACACTTCTGGCGCGTGTGGCGGCACTCCCAAACATGCCGCTATCAG
>JAAHTG010000668.1_pt1 | contig 28322 bp, 30 predicted proteins | sample 6116081 | NCBI WGS metagenome assembly JAAHTG01 (sample SAMN13939989, study PRJNA603662) | sponge metagenome | isolation source: marine sponge | host: Mycale hentscheli | place: New Zealand | collected 2005 | reverse complement strand
GTACTATCAGTTTTGATGGGAGTGAGTTAAGATCTAAAATGACAGCTCGAAAAGGAGAAAAAATTGTAAAAGCAACTAAAGATGATTTCCAAGTTGGAGATATTGTTGGTATTAATCACAAAAAAGTATCTCCTAATGATACATTTACTATTTATAAAATTAATTCTAAAAATATTGGGGTTAAAGGTGCAAATGGTGCTATGATGAGAGTTTCACCAAGTTTATTAGTTAAAAAAACATTTAAAACAATTTAAAGGTAATGCACGGGAAGCTTGGCTTCCCGGGCTATCCTTCGTATATTCAAGTATATTAATAAGTAAAACAAATAAAAGTTATGATGAATTCAAATGAACTCCAAACCACAGAGTATTTAACAAAAAAGAATATTATGAGTTTGGCACCCTCCGTATTTGCCAGTGAACCAAGTAGTGAAGTTTCAAAACACTACACACACATTCCTACAGAGCGTGTTATTGATGATATGGAATTATTAGGTTGGAAGCCAATTCAGGCAACAGAAGTAAAGGCTCGTAAGAACTCAACAAGGGGCTACCAAAAACACCTTATTACATTTCGTAATGATGATGTTGTTATTAATGGAGATGACGGTGATACAGTTTTTCCACAAGTTTTAATGACAAATTCACATGATGGTAAAAATGCTTTTCAATTTCAAGCAGGTTTATATCGTTTGATATGTTCAAATGGTTTAGTAATAGCAGATACTCAATTTGAAGCAGTTAAAATGCGTCATATGGGTTATAATTTTGAAGATTTGCAAGATATGATTAAAGAGATGGTTGGGAAGCTTCCATTAACAGTAGAATCAATGAATAAAATGAAAGCTACAGAAATGGGACAAGAAGCAATTCTTGATTTTGCTAAAGCCGCAATCAACACAAGGTTTTCAGAGAAAGAAATGAAACGTATTAAAATTGATTATGATGCACTTATCCAACCAGTTAGAAAAGAAGATAGTGGGTCAGATCTTTGGTCAGTATTTAATGTAGTTCAAGAAAAAATAATTACAGGTGATTTTGATTATAGAGCAGGTGGTAAAGAACGTAAAGCTCGTGAAATTAAAAATTTCAAACAAGATATGAGAATTAATAAAGAATTATTTAATGTAGCTCTTGAATATGCAAACTAAAGTAACATGGTTAAATGGTTGTTTTGATGTGCTCCACGCGGGGCACATCCAACTATTTAAAAAAGCTTGGGAGCAAGGAAATGATGTGGTGGTAGGAATCGACTCAGATGAAAGAATACGATCGATGAAAGGAGATTGTCGTCCGGTAAACTCTCTAGCAAATAGAATGATTTTTTTACAAAGTATAAAATACATTCGTACGGTAATACCTTTTAATACGGATGATGAGTTAGATGGTCTAATTAAACGTCTATCACCCGAAGTATTTGTAATTGGTGAGGAATATAGAGATAAAGAAATTATAGGTAAGAAATGGGCTAAAGCAATGTTGTATGTACCTCGCTTTCAAGGTTTAAGCTCTTCGGATATTATAAACGGAACCCACAAAACGTGATATTTATCATAAAACATAACAAATTATGCCAACATACTCAGCATCATCATTAAATGGAAGTGGATCATTAGGCACGTCAGCAATGACGGCTGGTCAAACCTATACATTCGAATTATCTAATACACCGACGACGATTGGTTCGGTAGCTTACTTTACGCTGGAAGCTAACTCAACTGCAAATAAAAATCTTACTACTCAAACCTCATGTGCGGGCACATTTGGTGGGTTTTTAAATGAAGTAGATGAAGGTTCATTAGTAGAAAATGATTTTGGTTTTTCTATAAGCGTATTTGGGGATGGGGGAGCTTTTCAATTTACTCCTACTACCACAATACCTGCAAATTCATACTATCTTAAAACAACTGGAGTGGTAGGATTACAATTATCGTAATATATACGTATGTATAGATGTTATATTGTTAAGAGGAGAATCTTCGAGACGACTTGTTAATAAAAATATTAAGTTTTGGATTTACTAAATAAAAAAAAGATTAAAAAATTAGAGCATGATAAAGACATGATGAAAAATACTATTTTAAAAATGAGTCATCAAATTGCACATCTAAAACATACTAATTCTAAGTTAAAAGAAGAAAATAGTAATTTAAAATTTACTTTAAAACACCAAAGAACATATTAAAAATAAAGGTTATGGAAAGAATTTCAATTGAAAATGCAAAAGAATTTATTTCTTGTAAAGATGATTTTACAAGTGATGGTATTGAAAACGCTAAATATTTTACTTTAACACCTTCTAATAAAGAAGGGTGGGAAGATGTTACTTATTATACTGCACGTAAAACCACATTATATAGCAATCGTGATGGCGACTATGATAGTTGGGTATATGTGTTATCTAACGCATTACAACCGGGGGTATACAAGATTGGATACACAAACAAACACCCCGAAGAAAGAGCAAAACAGATTTCTAATGCAACAGGTGTAGCTTTACCTTATGATATTGAGTTTGCCTTTCATTGTTATAATGGTTTAATGCTTGAGGGGGAAATACATAAAAAACTAAGTAGTTATAGAGTGAATAATCAAAGAGAATTTTTTCAACTTTCTTTAGAGGAAATAAAGACTTCTATTGAAAAACTTGGAGAACGGTATATTTGATCATATATTCACGGGTAATTAAAAAATAAAGGTTATATGAATTTAGGATACGCTTGTATTAATACTGCACTTAGCTCAAATAAAATTATGACAAATCGAACTATGCGTCGAAAAACCTTCGATGCTAAGGGTTTAGATTATGTTTCTGATTTGGCATTATTAAATGTTAAAGATTTAAAAAATATTATCCAGTGGAATAATGAAAATGGGATAAAATTGTTTCGTTTATCATCACAAATATTTCCATGGCAAGATGAATATGATTTTTCATCCTTGAAAGATTATGATGAAATTTGTAAGCTAATGCTTGAAATAGGGGAAATCGCTACTAAAGCAAACCAACGACTTACAATGCATCCAGGTCCCTATAATTGTCTTGCTTCACCAAATCCAAAGGTAGTTGCAAAAACCGTTAGAGAACTCGATTGTCATAGCGAACAAATGAATATGCTTGGATTTGAACCATCAAATTATAATAAAATAAATATCCATGTTGGTGGTGCTTACGGCGATAAAAGCGCGACGTTGGCGCGGTTTGTGGAGAATTTTAAATTACTGCGTATAGACACAAAAAAACGGTTAGTAATTGAAAATGATGACAGCCCAAATGAATATTCTGTTAAGGATTTATATGAAGGGATTTATAAATCAATTGGTATTCCTATTACATTTGATTATTTCCACCATAAATTTAATACGGGTGGTTTAAGTGAAGAAGAGGCGTTAAAATTAGCATCTACTACATGGCCTAAAGGTATTGCTCAGTGTTGCCATTACTCTGAAAGTAGACAAAAGGAGAAATTAGATGAATCAATTCGTCCTCAAGCACATTCAGATTTGATTTATGAAAGAATTCAAACATATGGTTTAGAACCAGATATAGTTATTGAAGCTAAATTGAAAGAACAAGCAATATTTAAAAGAGTAATTTAAAAACCCAGCGACATGATTTGGTTTCCCCAAATAGTATTCGTATATTATAGTAAATAAGAAAGTTATGAATTTAATGAGAGAAGAATTTTTAGAAATGATTGATGTTAACCAGGTTATAGAATTTAGCCAATTATGGGGAAATGTTGAACGTAATGGTTTAGTAATGGAGGTTGTATTTACGGCATTAATAGAAATGAAAAGAAACCCAAAAGCATCACCCTTATTATGCTTACAAATTGCAGCTAAAGATTGGGATTGTTAATAATAAATAATAAATAATAAATAATAAGTTATGGATTTAGAAAGTAGAAATAAAAGTGAAGAAAGAATTAGTTTAATTAATGAGATGGTATTCTTAACAGGATTACAAGAAAAGTTATGGAAATACCACCCCAACAATCAAGATAAAGTTAATGTTGTAGATGAATATGCTCAACTTCAGATGGATATTGATGACATTGAAAGAAAAATTGAAAAATTAAATAAAGCAGATTAACTCTAAATAGGAGGGAGTAAAACGTAAAACCCTAAAGTGTAATCGACGGATTGCTTAAAGCTTTAGGTGGGGACTCTGATGCTGGAAGCGCGCTATAAAGAGTGAAGCCCTCCTTAATTTGCTACTGTGGTGGAATTGGTAGACACGAGGGACTTAAAATCCCTTGAACAGTAATGTTCGTGCGAGTTCGATTCTCGCCAGTAGTACAACTTATGGACTCATAGCTCAATTGGATAGAGCATCGCCCTTCTAAGGCGACGGTTATAGGTTCGACTCCTATTGGGTTCACCAAGGTGGATAGTTGAAAAACTGTCTACCTTTTCCTTTCTAGTATTAATATAACTTGGAATGCTAGTATTTATTACATATATTTACATTATAAAATCAGTTTATTAAAATGGGTCATTACGAAGATGCAATTATGGATATTTTCCTTGAAATAAAAGACAAGGGATTAGAAGAAAAATTTCATAAACAATTATCAAAAATGAAATCTCAAAAAAAACATAAATATAAATCTGTAAAAGATAATTGGGAATATGCTTTGTATAGGATAAAAGGAGGAAAACCAATAAATATTTTAGATGATTAATTTAGATGTTTTATTTAATCTATTCCCTCTGGGGGATACAGAAAATGATAGTATATCACACATGGATATTACTGAAAAGCCTATCTATAAGTTAGGGATGTATCAAAAATTACTATTAAATTTTATCAATTTTAAAAAGAAAGTAGTAACATTCTTTAAAGAAACTAATGCTGAGTTGAGTGTAGAGGAAATGGAAGAAGCCGGGGCCTTTGTAGCATATAACAGAGCTTGGTTTTATATAAATCAAATAAATTTAGAAAACTTAGAACACATTAATGCTATAAAAAAGTATAGTAGTGAAGAATTAAATACCTCTCTCGAATTAGGAATCAAATACTTTCAGCACAGTGAAGAATATGAAAAATGTGCACATATTCTTAAAATTCTAAAAATTTCAAAAGAAAGTTAAATTACAACTTGGATATTGTAAAAATTACTATTACCTTGGAAATACGGGATTTGGGAAAATGGGTGGGAGAATAAGGAATATAGGGTGGATAGGTAGGTATAAGGTTGTATATTGAAAATATTAATAATTAAATAATAATAAAATGGCATTTAGAAACAAAGAACTTATTGACAAAGGGTTTACTAACGTTAAATCAAAAGTAAAATCATTAGATTTAATGGTATCCCGAGGCGGGTCAAGTGTAGAGGAATTTAGAAAAAACTTAAAAAATCTATATGAAAAATTAGAAGATTTAGAATCTTTAGTAGAGCGTGAAGCCAATGTTTTAAGAAATGGGTAAAATCCCCAATATATTTAAATTTTTATCATTTGCATTAGTATTTCCACTATGTGCAACCTACATTTTAATCACCAGCATATTAAATAAATAAATAAAAGTTATGAAATTATCAGCAGAACAAATCCAAATGAATTGGGTTGAATTTATGAGTAATATTGATACTTATATTTCATCTCCCCGTAAAGAACAATTAAAAGCATTCTATGAGAAATTTGAAGATCGTATTTCTCTTATGCCTGCTTCACATAAAAAAGAATATCATTCTGCCTTTCCCGGTGGGTATGTTGATCATGTAAATAGAGTAGTTAAGGCTGCTTTATCTATGTCTGCCGTTTGGGAAGGTTTTGGTTGTGATATGACTACATTTACTACTGAAGAATTAGTATTCTCAGCTATTAACCATGATTTAGGTAAAATGGGTGATTCGGAACATGAATCTTATATACCCCAGACTGATAAATGGAGAAGAGATAAATTAGGTGAAGAATATATGCATAATAAAGCTATTGCATTTTCTGCTGTTCCAGATAGAGGATTATTTTTACTTCAGGAACATGATGTTAAATATACGTTTAATGAAATGGTAGCTATTCAGACACATGATGGTTTATATGACTCGGCAAATGAAAAATATTTAAAATCATTCATGCCCGAAACTAAACCTAGAACTTCACTACCATTTATATTACATCAAGCAGATATGATGGCTGCAAGGATAGAATTTGAAATCGAATGGTTACCTAAATTTAAAAATAGCGTGGATGCTAGTAAGAAAAATTTTACATTGGATAATAATAAAAAACCATCAACTAAAAATAAAGCTTTAAGTTCTATTAAAAGTAAAGGTTTGCAAAATATTTTTGATAAATTATAAAAATGGGAATTACACCAACTACAGCAATAATAATTATATCGTTTTTAAGTTTAGCAATCTTAATTTTGGGGTTTACAACATGGAATCTCTTAAAGAAGAATGAGAAAGCAGAAGATATACTACTAGGATATCTTGATTATTTAGATAAAATATCTAGAGTAATAGAGGTAGCAGATAATAAAGTTAAAAAAATTGATATAAAAGGATCTTTTGAATCTGATGACGAGATAGGATTTTTCTTCAAACAAATTAAACAAATACAAGAAATTCTTAATGATTTTCAGTTAAAAGGAGAAAAATAAAATATGGACCACATAATAAGGGAAAAAAAATCCCAAAAACAAGGTAGAGTATACTTTACAAAAGAAACAGAAAATGCGATTGTTAAATACAATCGCTCTTCTAATGAAGAAGAACGAAGTGAATTATACCAAGAACATATCCATTGGCCTTTTTATAAACTTACAGAAAATATAATCCATACCTTTAAATTTTATTATACTGATGGTGTTGAGAATTTAGAAGATTTACAACATGAAATAATTGTATTTCTTTTAAGTAAAATTCATTTATTTAACCCTGAAAATGGGGCCAAAGCATACTCATATTTTGGTACTATTGTAAAACGTTGGTTAATAGTTTATAATCAAAAAAATTATGGTAATAAAATCAAAAATATTGCCATTTCAGATCTTAACCAATATTCTCAATTAGATACTTCAGATCCTTTATTCATATCATCTAAAAAAAGAGAAGAAGATATTAGCACAGTTACTGAAGAAGAAGAATTTAGTAATAAAAATTTAAAAGAAAATAAGAATTATAAATATGAAGATCGTTTATCCTTATTCATAGATCAATATGTTGAATACGTAACAGATAGAATTTATATTTTATTTCCCAAAGGTAATGATGCTACTATAGCAGATGCCATTTTGGAATTATTTAGAAAGAGAGATGCTATTGATGTTTTTAATAAAAAAGCACTTTATATTTACATTAGAGAAATGGTTGATGTGAAAACTCCTAAAATTACTAAAATAGCTAACAAATTATATGGTATTTTTAAAGAAAAATATCTATTTTACCTAGAACATGGGTATTTCCCTCCAAAATAATTTTAAAATTACATATTTATAACCAAAAATATTATGTCACAATTAGATTCATTTGTTTTTGGCGATAAAAAATTCTCAGATATCTTAGAAGAGATTTATCAAAACCAAAAAAAGAGAGATGCTCAAGTAGTAGCATTAATTTCAGAATTAAAACCTTTAGTCCAAGAAATTGGGGATGCCACTCTTATAGTTCCTTTAATTAAAGAATATATGGAGATAGGTGTTAAAAATGATGAAGCCTTAATTAAAATGGCTACCATTGTTCAAAGATCTCTCCAAAATGCTGGGGACGATGGAGGTTTAGGAATAACTGATGAAGAGAAAGAAGCATTATTAGCAGAAATGGATAAACTAAACATTAATAAAGAATCAAATGGCTAGAGGAGTTGGATTAGGAAATTCTGTAGGATCAGTTACACCTAAGGGTAATAGTAAAGGTGTTTTTACTTATGGTCGAGTAAAATTTGCTATAACTAATGATGAAACCTACCCTGAAACTTTTGAAAAGTATGGAGGGTGGTCTACTTTAGGTGCTATTATATATGAAGATGTAAATAACCCACAAAAGGATCCTAATGCTGCAGCTAATACTATAGCTTATCCTTTATTTCCTAACATATCAAATATTCCTATAACTAATGAAATAGTATATATAGTTGATTTGCCTAACTCCCAAATTCAAAGTAGTATAACTTCAACTTCACGATATTATTTTCAACCTATAAATATTTGGAATAGTGCCCATCATAATGCTATTCCTGATGGTATATATAATGAAGATACTATCCCAGAATCACAACAACAGGATTACCAACAAACTGAAGCAGGTATAGTAAGAAGAGTTACGGATGGTAATACTGAAATTAATTTAGGTGATACTTTTCAAGAAACAATAGAAATAAAAAATCTTCAACCTTTTGAGGGCGATGTTATGTATCAAGGTAGATGGGGAAATTCTATTAGGTTTACATCAACAGTTTTAAATTCAAAACCTTCTAACCCTTGGTCTAATAGTGGAGATAGTGGTAGTCCCCTTACTATTATTAGAAATGGTCAGCATGATGATGGTAAAGAGCAATGGATACCTCAGGTAGAAGATATAAATTTAGATAAATCTAGTATTTACTTAACATCTACACAACAAATTCCCATTGAAGCTGCAAGTAATACCTATGATTCTTATTCTACACCCCCAACTAATTTAAATCAATTTGAAGAAGAACAGATAATATTAAATTCAGGGCGTATAGTTTTAAATTCAAAATCAGATTCAATTCTTTTATCATCTTTTGATACTATAAATCTAAATTCCCTTAATAGTGTAAATATTGATACTCCAAAAACAGTGATTTCCTCACCTGAAATATATTTAGGTGATAAAAATGCAACTGAACCTGTAATATTAGGAGATAAATTTTTATTTGATTTCAAAAAATTAATTTTATCTATAATCGATTTAAGCACTGCGTTGTCCACACCTATTGGAACACCTACTCCCTTTGTACCTAACGCAGCTATACCAGGACCAGCCACAGATACACTTATTAAAGCCCAAAATATGCTTAATAGGATAGAAAATTATAAATCTAAAGTAAGCAAGTCTAAATAATGTCAGAAGCTCTAAATAAAGTAATTAATAAGGCTGTTGTTAACGTAGTTAAAAACACCTCTAAGTTAGAATTAGCTGTTGATCGGATACTAGAAAAATTTAAAGATTCATGCCCTCCAAAACCTGAATTGTTAAAAATAGTACAACAAAAGAATCAACTTCAAGATGGTTTAAATCAAATTTTAGATACATTCAGTTCAGTTCAAACTGCTACAGATGCCACAAATGCTACTATTGACACACTATCAACAGCTGTGCAAATTATAAAACTAATTCCTGTCCCAACAGCAATTATCCCACCTTCTGGGGGTGTTGGGGTAGCTATAAATGTGCTTACTAGGTTATCGGATTCTTTAGATATTTTAGGGGATATTTTAAAAGGAGCTAAAGGTGCAGTAGGTCAAGTAGGAGGAGTATCAAATACAGTATCAGGAGCTGTTAGTAGAGCTGTATCTCAATTAGCAAAATTAGATTTTTTAATTGATAAATGTATTGGAGAATTAGCAGAAAAAGAAAACATGAACCAACAAGAAAAAAATGCTTTAATAGCTGAAGTTGGTAATGCAGCCGCTACAGCTGGTACATTTTCAAATCCTAACTTAAACATTTTAAATGAAGAATCATTAATTTCCCAACTCCAACCAGGATCAAATCCTCCTTTTTTATATGCTAGAAAAGGAACAACATCTAGGGATTGGTTGCTTATTTTAGAAGAAGATGCAAATAATCAATTTTCTTTTCCTTCAAGAAGAATTAAAGCTACTAATATAAACGAAGATGATACTACTAATCCTTTTATAGGGTATGTAACATATAATAATAAATTTATGAAAAGCTATTCTTACACTTCATCTGTAAAAACATTACTTGATGAAATGAAAGCTACCATTGATGGTTTAAATATAAGATGGGCTGAACAAAATAATGAATCATATAATCCTGAAGAAGAAGATGATGATCGTGAAGGTTCTTCTTTAATTATACCTGCAGATTTATTAGAAATCCCAGTTAAAACTAACCAACCAATATTTAAATTTGGAACTATTACTAAAACTGCAACTAATCAAAAATTAGCAGTTATTATTAATACTGGTTTTAAAAATGGTACTTTTAATACTGGAGCTGAATATAGGGTAGCAGTTTCTTCAGTCAAATCTGGATCTACAGAAACCCCAAGAGTTAAAACTTATTTTGTTAAAAATAGAAAAGCAGAACAATCTACATTTTTATTTACTCCAGGAGAACCTAGTATAGGAGATTATCAAGTTACTATTAGTATAACAGATATTAGAAATGTTACAGGTAATGTAACTAATGCAAGGGTGCAACTAAGAACACTTAGAGTGTAATAATCCGTTTAAAAAAAATAATAATTTAATATTTATAACAAAAAATGAAGTCATCAGAATTAAAAAAATTAATTAAAGAATCCGTAAGAGAAGCAATTCAGGAAGAATTGAAAGACATCTTATTGGAAGCTGTTAAGACTCCAAGAGTTTCAACCATAGCCGAAACCGGCCCAGTTTTAGAAACAGTTAATAAACAACAACCAACTATGACTGCTGAACAAAAAAGATCAGCATATCAAAATATTTTAGGAGATATGAGTGGACAATTTACATCAGCTCAAGTTCAACCAAAATTCAACCCAGCAGGTGGAGATTCAATTAATGGGTCATTGCCTCCCGGAGAAGTAGATATGTCTCAAATAGCAGGTTTAATGGGTAAAAAGTAATAAATGGCTAGGATATTAAATAATAGATTTCCAATCGATGTGGTTGGTAGAAAAGCAGTAGGATTTAGTTTACCTTTTAATGGTCCCGCTGTTTTTAACCCTACATATACTGTTAGGGATCAAACAAAATCTAATTTAATTAACTATTTATTAACTAATAAAGGAGAAAGGGTATTTAATCCTGAATTTGGGGCAGATTTAAGGAATTTATTATTCCAAAATATTGCAGACTCCACTACAGAAGAATTGGAGAATAGAATTCAAAATGATATTAATAATTTCTTCCCCCAAATAGCAATTAAACAAATACAATTTATTAATCAACCAGATCTTAACCAAATTAACTTTACATTGTCTTATACAATAGCAAACTTTGGGATAACAGATGACATACAAATATTATTACAATAATGGCTAATTTAAATAGAGATATAAGGTATATTGATAAGGATTTCAACCAATTTAGAAATTCCTTAATTAATTATTCTAAAACTTACTTCCCAAACACATACAATGACTTTTCAGAAACTTCTACAGGTATGATGTTTATGGAAATGGCTTCTTATGTAGGAGATGTATTATCTTTTTACTTAGACAACCAAATTCAAGAAACTTTTATTCAAAAAGCTAGACAGCAAGAAAACTTATACCAAATGGCTTATTTATTAGGGTATAAACCAAAAGTAACAACTGTTGCTTCTACTATGGTTGATTTTTATCAACAAGTTCCTGCTAAATTAGAAGGTGGTGAATATGTTCCTGATTATAACTATTCTCTATTAATCCCTGAAAATACTACTGTTACATCAAATGCTAATCCTTCTAATAAATTTATAATTGAAGACCCTATTGACTTTGCATCTTCAGGCTCTTTAAACCCTACAGAAGTTACAGTTTATCAAATATCAGGTAATAATCCAACTTATTATTTATTAAAGAAATCAAGGAAAGCAATATCTGCAACAATTAATACAAAACAATTTACATTTGGGGAAGCTTTTAGATTTGATACTCGTTCTATAAATGCTTCTAATATAATAGGAATTTTAGACTGTGTGGATACAGATGGTAATACCTGGTATGAAGTTCCTAATATGGCACAAGAAAATGTATTTGATTCTATAAGAAATACAAATGTAAATGATCCAACTTATGGTTTCGAAGCAGATGCTCCATATTTACTTCAATTAAAACAAGTTCAAAGAAGATTTGTAACTAGATTTGTTAATTCAGGGTCATTAGAAATTGAATTTGGGGCAGGAAATACTCGAAGTAATGATGAAGAAATAGTACCCAACCCAGATAATGTAGGTTTAGGTTTACCATTTGAAAGAGATCAATTAACAACAGCATTTTCTCCTCTTAACTTTATATTTACAAATACTTATGGTATTGCTCCTTATAATACTACACTAACTTTTAGATTTTTAACAGGTGGTGGGGTTGGAGCTAATGTTGAAGCTAATACACTAACAGTAATAGATGATAGTAATATTGTATTTAACAATCCTAATTTGACAGATTCAACATTAGCTAATCAAATATTTGCTTCCGTATCATCTAATAATATATTAGCAGCTGATGGTGGTCAAGATGGGGATACTGATGAAGAATTAAGATTAAATGCCGTAGGTAATTTCCAAAACCAATTAAGAACAGTAACTAAAGAAGATTATTTGATTAGATCATTATCAATGCCTTCTAACTTAGGTACAATATCCAAAGCTTTTGCTACCCCAGTAAATGTTGCAGATAAAAGAAATAATCCAGGTGAATTACCAACAATATTAGATTTATATGTTTTAACCTATAATTCAGAGGGTCAATTAGCAACTTCATCTAACCTACTAAAACAAAATTTAGCAACATATTTAGCAGAGTATAGAATGATTAATGATTCTATCAAAATAAAAGATGCATTTATAATTAATATTGAAGTAATATTTGATATAGTAGTATTACCTAACTATAACAATAATGAAACTATTACAAAGTGTATAACTGCATTATCAAATCATTTTGAAACTGATAAATGGCAGATTAACCAACCAATTCTAATGAAAAATTTATTTGTTCTTTTAGATAAAGTAGAGGGGGTTCAAACTGTTAAAGATGTAGTAATTAATTGTTTAACAGATGAGGTTTTAGGATATAGTAACTTTGCATATGATATAGTTGGAGCTACTATTAATAATGTAGTATACCCATCTATAGATCCAATGATTTTTGAACTTAAATATCCTAGCTCTGATATTAAAGGAAGAGTAGTACCTTTATAAAATAAAAAAAATGGCAGATTCATTAATAGACAGCTTTAATAAAACTAACTTAGATACAGAAAATTCAGACCCCTCTGGTGGTCCGATTAATGACAAACCCTCAAATTTTAAGCAAGTTTATTCCAAAGATAATCCGTATTTCATCCCAGGCACTCAAGCTCAAGAATCTAACTTAAGTTCATCATTAACTATTACAGGTTTAGATGTAGAAAGTAATGAAGCAGGGGTACAACAAGGAGGGTCTGGTGGTCCTAATAGAACTAATTCAACAAATATTCCTAGTGGGCAGTATAAAGCAATAGGTTCAACACCTCTTCCTTTATCACCATCACCCGGGGGTGAAGCCTTAAAAACAAGAGAAGGACAAGATAAAGATTTTACATTAAACGCTTATACACCTGATAATACTTACATGCAAGCCATGGTAAAATTTAAAGATGAAGCAGAAAATAATTTAATTTAAAAAAATGGCTGTATATAAAATATTTCCCGAAAAAGACTCAACTTTATATAGTTCTTATCCCAGTAAAAATACAGGATTAGACCAACTTATTGAAGCATCAACATTTCAACTTGATGATGCCGGACAGGCTAGTAGATACTTAATTAAATTCCCTACTAGTCAAATTTCTGAAATTATAACTGATAAAGTTATTAATGGAGAATATAAAGTATATTTAAGAAACTTCAATGCTGTAGTAACAGGGTTAAACTTAGACCAAAAATTAGAATTTTACCCTACATCGGGTAGTTGGGGTATGGGGACTGGAAGATATAATAATGCACCTGAAGTAGTTAATGGTGTTAGTTGGGTATGGCAAGATTATTCAGGTTCAACTAAATGGCCAACAACAGGATTTGCAGAAAATGTAACAGCTTCTTTTTTAGGAAGTCAATATGAAGGTGGGGGAAATTGGTATACTGGTTCTAACTTACCATTAGATCCCGTTACACAATCTCAAGCATTTTCATATGCTGATACTAAAGATATTTTTGTAGATGTTACCAATACAGTAGAAACATGGTATAGTTATTCATTAGATAATACAAAAGGGTTCAAAAATGAAGGGTTTATAATTAAACAACCTAATAATAAAGAATTCATAAATGATTTATATAATAACGCAACCTTCCAGTTTTTCTCAATCGATACTAATACAATATACCCCCCACAGTTAGAATTTAGGTTTAATGATTATACATTTGAAACAGGCTCATCTAAAAATGTAATACTACCTCAAGTAGAAAGCTTTATTTCTATATATAACAATTTAGGAACTTATTATTCTGAAAGTATTCCTAGATTAAGATTTGCAGCAATGCCTAAATATCCAGATAGAGCTTTTTTAACATCTTCCTTATATACAACTAATTACTTTTTACCTGAATCTCAATCTCTATATGCTATAAAAGATACAGAAACAAATGAATTTGTAATTGATTTCGACTCAGAATATACAAGAATTAGTGCAGATGATACTTCAAGTTATTTTGATTTATATTGTAATGGTTTAGAACCCGAAAGATATTATACTATTTTGGTTAAAACATCTATTGGAGGGGAAGTAAAAGTTTTTGATGAAAATATAATGTTTAAAATAGCTAAAGGATGAGTGAAGGAACAACAAAACAAGCAGCATTAAAAAGACAAGTATTTGATAAAGAAGCTTTTAATAATACTTACAATACAGAATTTACAGAATTATTAACTTCTGATGATCCTAGTTTTTTTAGTCTTGATTTAGCTACTGTAGGGGATTTCTTTGAATTATACCTTAAATTATTTGATGAAATACCTAAACTTGGAGAAGTAAATTCTCATGAGTATCTTGCTAAAACAAGTGGAGAATTTGTTAATTATTTACCCCAACAAGCAGAAATAGAAGCATTGTTAGCTGAAATAACCCAATTAAGAGAAGAAAATGTACAACTTAGAGTTGATTTTGCAAACTCTTTAGATAATACTGGTAGTAGTTTACCACCTGGTAATAACTCACAAAATTAAAAATGTAATAAATGAGCAATATTGAAGAAACAAAAACAATAGGAATAGGCTTTACCAACCAGGGTGTCCCTGTAAGTGCTTCTATTACTATAGTTGCCCCAGAACTAATAGCTGATAGTGGTTTTCCTTTTGCAAATAATACTATAGTACCTTCTGAATTGATTAGTGGTTCATTCAACCCAGACTCTCCACAATCTTCAATGGAGTTTTTCATTTATGATTATAATAATCAAATTGTTTTCTCAAATCAAGATTATACAGATTGGTCAATTGATGAAAATGTTAATACAGAAAATAATCAAATCCCAACAACATATACGAATGATGAGGGGATTGAAGTTCTTAATTTTGCGGCAACTGCTTCTATACCAACGGATTTTGTTGAAGTAGATCCTGTGCAGGATGCTACTAAAAGAGGTATTGATAGAGGTATAGTTTATACTTTATATAACTTTTTAACAAACCATATAGGATCTAATGCAAATACAACTTTCTTTATAGATGAAATATCATCAGATAGAACAGAAATTAGATTAAAATCCAATATAATAGATGATGCAACTATTGAATTTGGGTATAATAGGTTAAAAAATCAATTAGATTCAAATAATTATTTTGATGAGTTTTACATTAATCTATTTGAAAATAAGTATGCTACTGGTATTAATTGTGCTCTTGATAAAGATGAAGAAAAAGGATATTCAGTTTTAATAAAACTAGCAGCACCTCTTTTAGGATCTGTCTCAAATGGGGATAAGTGTTTTGTTTGTGTTAAACAAAGTGAAACTATAGCTTATCAAGTTGAATTTATTGAAGATTATAGTAATCTAATAGATAATGCTACTTACATTAAAGGTCCTAATGTCAATATTTCTTTACAAGAAATAGTAAATAATTCAACACAACTACAATCAGAAGAAGATTTATTAGCAACCAAATCTTCAGCTTCTTTAGATAGTGTTTTAAACTATTTAAATAAAACTGGTATAAACCTTACCCCCAATTATTCATATAACACTTTTAATGAATTTATAAACTTCTCTTCAGCTAAGGAAAGAATTAATAATTTTTATGAAAAAGTATCGCAAATTCAAGCATATCAATCCGATATTGATACTATTACAAATGTAGTACCAACAAACCCAAATGTTACTCCTATTTCTACTAGTTTAGCTAGTTTACAAAATAGTATTACTACAATAATTAAAAATTTTGATGGGTATGAAAATTATTTATATTATGATTCCTCATCTTTTTCATATCCAAAAGATTTAACTGACACATATTATCCTTATCCTTTACTTGCAACTGGGAGTGTAGAAGTATTAGAATGGATTGGTAGTGATGTTGAAAATTCCCAATATTATGGAGGTTATATTCTTTCAGCTTCATTGTATGATGAAAATAATCAAAATTGGTTATGGTATACCATTCCAGATTATGTTAAAGAAAATGCTGAAAATGATAATTATATTACCTTTACTAATATGGTTGGTCAATCATTTGATGAGGTATGGATGTATACAAAAGCTTTAAGCCAAAGGTTTAATACCACCAATAACCCAGATACAGGCTTACCTTTAGGCCTAGCTGCAGATGCTATAAAAGGTTTAGGATTTGAAACTTTTGGAAATAATTATAACAATCAAAATAATTTTATAGGTTTAGTAGGTGAAGATAGTGGTTCATATACTCCCCCAACTGGTAGTGAATTAATTACTAATTATGTTGCTATTAATGATGGTAGGATTCTTAATTATTGGGAGCATGGATATTCATGGGAGGATTACGTTGAACAAATTGTAACTAAAGGATTCCCATATGCTATAGATAAAGTAAGTAAAGAAATTTACAAACGTCTTTATCATAACATGGCTTACCTTACTAAGAAAAAAGGTACAATTAGTGGTTTAAGACAATTAATTAATATTTGGGGTATTCCTAATACTATACTTCGAATTAATGAATTTGGAGGTAAAAATAGGGATAATACTGATGATTATGATTTATGGTATAAACGTTATAGTTACGCGTATACTCCTGTGGGTAATTCATATATCGCTAGTTCATCTGTAAAGATTCCTTGGATGCCATTAGAACGTAATTACGTAGCAGAAAATGAATACATAGTACCCGATGGTGTAGCTTTTAGATTCAAAACAACTGGTTACCCTACATCAAGTCAATCAGGAGATAATTTTACACAATCATTAGCTGTAAAAAAATCAAATGGGGTTAATGATGAGTTTATGGATTGGGGTATTAAATTATCCTATGAAGTACCTCCAGTAGGAACTTATGATGGGTCTAGTAACAGTGAATATATTAATTATGGTAAACTAAACTTTTATATGTCAGCTTCAGTAGCTGATGGAGGGGTTCAAGAATCAAGTGATATTTATTTACCTTTCTTTGATAGAGGTTGGTGGACTGTTTTACTTCAAAGAAATACACATGCTCCTTATAATAATAATACTAAAAATACTACTTATACCTTACGAGTTGCTAATAAACAAGTTAATGGTTGGGATGGAAATTCCCTAGGTTGGAGTGGTGATACTACTCTTACAAGTGTTAGTCAACCATCAATAAATGATGCTTGGAATAAATTTGGAGTTACACCAAATGATGGGGTTTATTTAGGAGGGTATATTTCAGGATCAACAATAGAAACTAAAATATTAAATGATTTTGGTAGAATATTTTCAGGCTCGCTCCAAGAATTTAGATATTATTCATATAATATAAGTGAATCAGTATTTAATGATTTAGTTATGAACCCTGAAAGCATCGAAGGTAATACCATTTCAGGATCACAATCATCATTTGATATTGTGAACTTTAGAGCACCTTTAGGTAATGAATTAGAATTTATTTACACAGCTTCTACATATGATAGTTATGTAGAAAATATATCATCATCACACCCTGCAATTACAGGTTCAGCACCTACTTTAATAGTAACCCAATCTTTTGTAAACCCTGCAGATAGTTCTTTAACATCAAGTTATGAATTTATTCATTATGAATCCACAGTTAAAAGAACATATAGTAAAACAAACAGAGAAACATATTTCTTAGATCAACCTTCTATTGGGGTTAGAAATAGGGTATCAAATAAAATACAAGTTGAAGATGGGGAGGTTTATGGTAACGTATTATCTCAATATAGAAGTATTCAACAAAACTATTTAATTAGTGAAAGCTATACTGAAGATATTACTAGTTTAGAAGTTGGTTTTTCACCTCAAGATGAAGTAAATGATGATATAATTGCATCTTTTGGTTATGGGGTAATATCTGACACACTTGCTGATCCTAGATTTGCTTGGAGTGGAAGTTTAGATTATTATCCTAAATTAAGGAGTATATCTGAAGATTATTTTAGAAAATATACAGATGGAAGTGTTTGGGATTATATAAGATTAATAAAATATTTTGATAATTCAATATTTAAAGCAATTAAATCTTATGTTCCTGCTCGTACAAGTGTTAATACTGGTGTTATTATTAAACAACACATGCTTGAACGTAATAGACGAGTTCCTGTAACAGTTAATCCTAATACCATAATAGCATATACCCCCGAAGAAGAAATTGTAGTTGGAGGTCAACCTACACTTTCAGGGATGAATAGTCCTATTTCATATAGAAATTTAGAAATTACAGGAAGTATAAAAGTAGCTACAATTGAAGGAGGAGCTGGGGGAGTAGTCAATCCTTATAATGTTTTAGATAGACAAATAGGAGATTTTAGTGCATATACTCAAACGGGTCCTGGTGCTATCGGAGCATCTTATGGAGATACCCCTCTAAGTGTAAATGGTTGGAATCCTACCGCAACCCCAAATATTTTTAATGTGGTAGATCCTATTGGTATTAGAGGAATTCAAGTTGCATATCCTCTTAGAACAGCATTTACATTAAAAAACACTTTAGACATTCAATATCTTGATGTAGATACTGGATTTTATTTAGGAGTATCATCTTCAATAAGAGGTATTATAGGAGAAGATTTATTTACATCGGCATCATTAAGCCCTACAAATACTAAAGTCTCAACTTCTGAATATAAAATAACCCCTGAAGAAGAAATTTATTTTTATTTAAGAGGAGTAACAATTCCAGATTTAATTCCAATATCATCAACTCAAATATCATATTTAATATTTGAATTAGATGAGCCTACATGGTTTGAAGATACAGAGGCTTCATCTAGCATACATAACTTGTACACATCCCAATCTTATATAGTACATGATGAAACAATTTCAGGTAGTGTTTGGAGATTACAAGATTCACATGATGAATTTTACAATGGGGAATTTAGTGGAAGTGAATTTATAGCAACTACTCAATCTTTATTAAATAATCCATTTTCAGAACCTAATCCTCTTGATACAAGTTATGCTATCGCTGTAACAGCTAGTACAGGTCAATGGTATGTAGATAGATTTGATAACGGTACTTTTTTAGATACATATCCATCTTATTCTCTTAATATGGAACTTAAGGTATATCCTTGGCAGGATTATAACCCAGACCAAATGGATAGTGATATTGTTGATTGGACTAAAGAACAAGTTAATGATGGTGAAAATAAAGCTTTACTTGTAATATTTCAAGACAATCTCCCAGCAGCTCAAGAGAAATTTTATATATATAGTGTATGCTTCCCTGCAAAAGGAGCATATAAAACTGGATTTACATCAGTAGATCTCGAAGATTGGCAAAGGTATTTTGGTCTTACTATGTTATCTACTAATGATAATAGAGTTCAAAGTCAAAATATTAATAATGTACCCTTCCCACCGATAAAAGGATCAGGACTACAAGGCTTACTTAGTGAAGATTATATTCCTATGAACTATGGTCCATATTTTAAATTTGATCTTAGAAATGCTATAATTGACGCATTACCACAAGCTACATTTTTCGCCTCTACTGCCCCTGATAACCCAGTATTTTTAGATGATCCAGAATTTGGAAATCTAAATAGTGGTGTTATTGTATCTTCAGCTTTAGGAGATACAAGTAAAATTGAAAGGAAAATAATTAATTCATTTGACTCTTTTTCATCACCATCACCACTATCAGATGCATCTTTTATTCAATTAAAATGGAATAGTGCTAAATCTTCAAATCAAAGACCCCTCCTAATTGAAAATGATAATGGTCCTTTAGATTCCGCAGGAATTGCAGCAACTTTTAATACTGCAGGTGGACAATTTAGACCAACATTTTCAGTAATGGTTTCTAACTTTGATCAAGAATTTATTTCAAATTTTAAAGAAGACCTATCTTCTTGTGGTGAAGGAGGTTGGTTATATCAGTTAAATGAACCCGGGACTGGTTTAGGAGTAGGTAGTGGTAGTTTATTTACACAAGGTACTACTTGGACAGGTTCATATGGAGATAGTGGTTATTATGTTCCTTATGCTCTAATGCTTAATGATAAAAATTATTTATCTGATAATGAGACTTTAATTGATAATTCACAAACATTATTAAATCCAAATATAAAATTTGATTTTACACTATTAAATCAATCTTCAGGAACCCCTGCAATCGATGATGGTAGTGGTCTTCCAGGTAATTTGTTTATCCATGAAGATAATGAGTTCCAAGGATTAATTTCTTTAGGAGCAAATGTAACTAATGGAGTTGGGACTGGTTTTATATATAACCCATTAAATAGTAGATATTTTACAGGTAGTGCAGCATCTGCTGCTCTCCCAGGACTTTACAATCCTTCAGGTGAAAACCCAACACAGTATGTTAGTTTTGACCCACAAATACCAACTTTTACACAATTTTATAATACTCCTTTCAACCCTTTAATAAATAATGCAACTGAAAGTGTAGATAATACTTATTTACAAGTAGTAGAGTATGACAATGGTCCTATACCTTCAAATATTATACCTATAATAGAAAATGAAGCCATTAAAGCCGAAGTACCAGATAGTTTTTACACACAAAAATCTTCAATAACTTCTAGATATCTAGGGAGTAAATTACAATCAGCTAATTATAATTATCCTTCAATACTTTCACCAGCAACAAGAAAATATTTACAAAATAGCCCTGAAAGTACTACAATTACATATTTAAATGCTTTCTTATCAGGTAGTGGTGATGATGGGTTCCCAACAGTTACAGGTAGTGATAGTTGGGAAGGAGATTCTTCATATGGGACTATGAAATCTACTAATACTTCTTTAAGTACAATATACAAAGCACCAATATATTTTGCTCATTTTAAAACATCACATTATAATCAAAACAATGATGGTACTTATACATTTGAAATTGATGCTTTAATTGAATCTCCTTTAGAAAATGTACAAGGTGGTAAAGCCCCTGTACTACCTAATATTATAAAAATTGATGGTACTGATACCTGGGTTACAGATGTAAGAAGTACATTTGAAGTAGATAGAAAAGTAAGTGTTGCTTATACAAATGCTAAATTTGGTAATATAAATTATAGTAATTTAAAATTTGGAAGTAATAAAATATATCAAGGAGCTGCTGAATTTATTACTGTAGGTGCTTCTACAACGGGAGAAAATGGAGTAACATCTTCATATGTAACACCTCGTTCAACTCCAACAATGTCGTTTTTTAACCCTAGATGGGGTTCATTAAACGAAAGGCCTGATGGTACAGGTGCACCTGTGGTAATAACATCAAATTTTATAAATGCTCTCCCTAACGTGTTACCTTCACCGGGTGATGTTGGAGATTTTGGTAATTTCTTATTAACGGGTAGTGATGGAAGTAATGGTTATTTTATTTTAGGTGGAAATAAAACCTATTTTTCCCAATCATTAGAAATTGCAGATGGTTCTAACCCTGGATATAGTGTTGTATTCGATGGTCCTGGTTTAGGATTAATAAATAGTATTAATATAGCTGTTAGTGAATCTAAACAAGCCCAAAAACGAATTATTGGTTCTAGTATTCAAAAAATAACATTAGGACTTCCTATAAATGAAGGAGCTTCAGCTTTTATTAAACCTCCAAACCCTAATGATGTTGGTAATTATCTTACCCAAAACTACTTATCATCATCTTTTAATGGTACTGATAATGGAATATTTGGATACCCAGAATCAATAGATAGTGGTTCCCTTCCTTTTATGTTCAAGAAAGGAGATGAAATTGTATGTACTTTTAACACAAATGCATCAGCATCAAGCTTTGATCAATTCACATCAGTTACAAAAGTATATACTGTTACTGAATTATCAGGTTCTGTAGGTGTAGGTCAACTTGGTTCTCCTTTATACGCATCTACCTTATATACAGCTTCAATATGTTTATTAGGGACTGGTGGGCAATGTTACACCCCAGTAGGAATTAAAGGTTACTTTAATACTGGTGAAGATGCTGTAAAAAATATTGTAAAAGTATATCCAAACCCTGACAATGATGGTATTGTCAAAGGACAAATTAATAATTTTATTGTACGTAGAAGAAATAATGCAGGTGATAGAGTAATAATATATCAAGAATCACCTAACAATACTGTAACATCTCTTACAGGATCCGGTGAGGGGTATCTAATACCAGGAGATTTTACACCAACACAAAAAAGAAATGTTCAATCACTAATTTCAAATTTAGCTGCCAAAAATACTTTTGAAAAAGATAATATAAATAAATTAAATTAATAAAAGTATAATATAACTTGGAATAAAAATATAAAAATCATATATTTATAATTAAAATAATACAAACATGGGATACTTAAATAATCAGGTAGTAACAGTTGATGCTATCTTAACAACAAAAGGAAGAGAACTCTTAGCAAGAGGTGATGGTTCTTTTAATATACAATCATTCGCTTTATCAGATGATGAGATTGATTATACTTTATACAACCCTACAAACCCATCAGGCTCAGCTTATTATGGAGAAGCTATTCAAAATATGCCTTTATTAGAAGCATTTCCTGATGAAACTCAAATGATGAAATACAAGCTAGTAACTCTACCCAGAGATACAGCTAAAATGCCTGTAGTAAGTATAGATACTTCAGTTATTTCATTAGCACAAACTCAAACAACTACAATTACTCCATCAACATTAAATTATTTAGGTAACAATTCAGTAGCAGAATCTTCAGGATATTTATTTACAGTAAGTGATGTAAGACAATTTGCAGCCCGATCTGGGGTAGTAGGAGTAGGATTTGCAGCTGATACTCAAAACAATGTAAGTGAAAATTTACAAACTAATGGTACTAATGTATCAACCACGGTAGGTGGAAGAAGTGTTAAATTAACTGCAACTGGTGTTAATACTTTATATGGTCAAGGTGGGAATTCAACAACAATATTATATAGTACTCTAACAATAATAGGTAGAGATTCAGGAGCAAGAATACAAGTCCCTATCCAAATTAAAAAAACATAAAATAAAAAGATATGGCAGTAGCTAATACAAACAATATTTCAACATTTGCACCTTTAGATCAAGGAGATCTATTAATCAGTACTGAAAATGTAGCTAGTACTGTTTGGTTAAATAATAACCCAACTTTATTTGCTTATTATACTTCTTCAATACAGGTAGCTAGTTCAACAGGACAATTTTATTATAATATTTACCACAATGAAGAAACTACAGGGTCTGTACAATTTGCTATTGCTTATTGTGATGCTGATGGTAGTGGTAGTTTATTATATAACCCAAATGTAGATGGTTTATCTCCAACTAGAACAAATTATGGTCAATATAGAACATTAATTTTAGGAGATGAAACATCAGCTTTTGTTTTTGGGAATAAATCATCATCGTTTTTCTATGCCTTACCTGTTGAAAGATCAGGATATAAAGAAGAATTGCTACCTGGAGTTATGACATTAGCTCTCTCAGGTTCAGATAAAACATTATATCTTACAGATGATAGTAGGCAAGGTGGAGCTGCTCAATTTTCAGAAGCAGGTAGAGTTTATAATGTAGTTTCAGGTTCGGCTGGTGATGTATACACAGGTATAAATGAATTTGGGTGGTCAGAATTTTCAGGATCTTATGGTTGGTTTTTACCAGATATTGGTACGGTTTTGTTAAATGGAGAAGCATTAAGTCAATCCTTCAGTGATGGTGGTATTGCTAATGGGACTGATTTCCAAATTAATAGAGCGTCAAATACTGAGGTAAACAACCCTGAAAAATTATTTACAGCCTTAAATTTAGGGGGTAATGTATTAGGTAATGTTACAACTAACCCAGGATGGACATTAAATTCTCAAGAACAACTTTCTTCAGATTTTATATTTTGTAGAGCAAGAAGTCAAAACTTTAATTATTCAACTAACCCATCATTTATATCAGGTTCAGATGGAGCTGTATTATATGATACTTTTATTAATGATCCTCAAGTATATATTACTACAGTAGGTTTATATAATAAGGATCAAGAATTAGTAGCAGTAGCAAAATTATCACGACCTTTACTAAAAGATTTTACAAAAGAATTATTAGTAAGAATCAAGTTAGACTTCTAATGAATGGGTGCATGGAAACAATTTACAAATAAGGATGTTACTATAACATCATTTATAGCAGATAAAGGATTTTTATTTGCTAGTGGTTCTATAACAGGATCAGAAAATGGTATTAATTTTTATGAAGGTTTAAACGTAAATTATACCTCTTCACTTAATGTCCAATCAGGATTTGAATATTCCTCATCTGTAAACTCTATATATAATAGTGCTAAACAACTTTATTATAAGAATTACTTATCTTCAAGTATAGGAGATTATGCTAATACTGGGAGTATGGTTCCTGGGGTAACAAGAGAAGATGATGTCCTGCAGGGCCCTGTAAATGCTACTTTATATGATAATTATTTACAATCTACCCTATTACAAGAAAGGTATTTCCCTACAGGTAGTAATAAAAGAATTTCAACAATCTCAATCCCTACTTACCTATATGGTGAAAAAATAGTTCCATATACTTTTGAACTTGAATTATCCAATACATTTTACCCTACTAAGTTTCCAGGAGGACTTATTCTAAAAGATGATGGTGATGGGAATGTTATTAGTGGATCTGATGATGTAACAGTAGGTCAAATATTTTATTCTCATGGTATTGCTGTATTAACAACTCATAGTTGTGAAATTGTAGGATCAATAGTTAATACATTTCCTCAAAGAATAGATAACATGCAAGTAAGATTTAGTTCTTCACTTACTATAAATGAACAACAATATAGATGTACTATTTTAGAAAATGAATTTAATGTATCACTTAACCCAACTTTAGCAACTCAATCAATTGAAGGAGCTTTAAACACTTCCTATTATGATTTTACAACAGGGTCATTTTTTGAACCTTATGTAACTTGTGTTGGGTTATATAATGGAGATCAAGATTTAGTAGCTGTAGGAAAATTATCATTTCCATTACCCATTTCTCAATTCACTGATACTACTATTGTAGTAAATTACGACGTATGATAAATTGGACACACCAAAATGAAGAAGTTACTGATATCAGTGACTTCCCAGATGACACCTATGGGTTTGTTTATAAAATCACCCATTTACCTACAGGAAAATCTTATATAGGTAAAAAAATTCTATATTTTACCCGCAAGGTAAAACTAGGAAAAAAAGACTTACTCAAATATGAAGGTGTTGTTGGTAGAAGACCATCTTATAAATTAGCAGTTAAAGAATCTGATTGGAAAAATTATTGGGGTTCTAATAAAGAATTAATAGAATTAGTTAAAACAGAACCAAAAGAAAATTGGGAAAAGTGGATTATTAAAACTTGTCCTACTAAAAAACTATTAACATATTTTGAAACAAAATATTTATTTGTATATCAAACATTAGAAAATCCTGATGAATTTTGGAATGATAATATCTTAGGAAAGTTTTTTACGAAAGATTTCAATTAAACGTGTTTTATTAAGTTTAGTTTTGTATATTAATGTTTATGGTAAATGAGCTATTAATAAATTTAGTAAATTCTGTTATTGGTACAGGTAAAAGAACAGCTAGGGGGAATCAAGCCCATAGTTGCCCTTACTGCAACCACCATAAACCTAAACTAGAAATAAACTTTTCAGAAAATAAAAAAGGATATAACCCATGGCATTGTTGGGTTTGTAATAAAAAAGGTACTAGAATTACATCTTTATTTAAACAATGTAAGGCATCACCTGAAAAATTTACAGAATTATATAAATTAATAGGGAATGAACAAGAACACAAATCTATAGTAAGTGTTAAAGCCCTAAAACTACCACCAGAATTTAAAAAATTTCAAGATATTACAACCTCTGATATTGAAGGAAGGCAAGCTGCCTTTTATCTAAAAAATAGAGGAATTACTAAAGATGATATTGAAAAATATAATATAGGATATTGCACATCTGGCAGATATTCTAAAATGGTTATTATTCCTTCTTACGATGAGCAAGGTAATCTAAATTATTTTACAGGTCGCTCATTTGAAAAAGAACCATATATTAAATACCGCAACCCCGAAACATCCCGTGATATTATACCATTTGAGTTGTTTATAAATTGGAAGTTACCCTTAGTATTATGTGAAGGACCATTTGATGCTATAGCTATTAAAAGAAATGCTATACCATTATTAGGTAATAACATACAGTCTAACTTAATGAAAAAAATAGTAACATCAACAGTAGAAAAAATATATATAGCATTAGACAATGACGCGTTAAAAAAATCAATTAAATTCGCTGAAAAGTTTATGAATGAAGGTAAGGAAGTTCATCTTGTTGAACTTGAAGGAAAAGATCCTAGTGAAATGGGTTTTGCTCATTTTACAAATTTAATTCAAAAATCCTCTCCACTCAACCAATACGCCTTAATGGAGAAAAAGTTATCATTAATATGAGTAAAAGAAAAATTAAAAAGTCTTACAACAGAATTTTAGAAATTTCTGAAGATGCTAAACAGATTACTCTCCCAGATTCTCGCTATTACCGACGTAATGGTGAGTATTATCCATCTATAACTTATGTTTTAGGCTCTTATCCTAAAGGTAAATATTTCCAAGACTGGTTAAAGAAAGTGGGATATTCTGCGGAATACATAGTAAGAAAAGCAGGTGAAGAAGGGACCCAAGTACATGAAATGATTGAAGATTATTTAAATGGTAAAGAATTAAATTTCTTAATCAATGGTACGCCTATGTACAATCCAGATGTATGGCAAATGTTTTTACGTTTTGTTGATTTTTGGGAAGAGTATAACCCTACATTAATTGAAACAGAAGTTCATTTATTTTCAGATGAGTTAAAAGTAGCAGGTACTTGTGATATGATTTGTGAGATGGAGATTGATGGGAAAAAAGAATTATGGGTTATTGATTTTAAAACCTCAAACCATTTACAAACTACTTATGATTTGCAAGGAGCTATTTATGCTAAATGTTATGAAGAATGTTATGGTAAAACAGCAGATCGAGTAGGTGTTTTATGGTTAAAATCAAAATCCCGAGGTGCTGATAAAACAGGTAAACGCTTAAAAGGTAAAAATTGGGAAATGTATGAATCTCCTCGCACACAAGAAGAAAACATTTCCATATTTAATACAGTTAAAACTTTATTTGATTTAGAAAACCCAAAACACAAGCCTATATTCACTGAATTTAGAACGCAAGCTAAAAGAAAGTTGTGATATTTATAACAAAATATTCAATTTATGATATCATTAATACAACTACTCAAAGAAGCAGTAGGCAAACCTAAAGCGGTTATCTTAGCAGGAGCACCAGGGGCAGGTAAAGGATATATTTTACGTGGTTTAGACTTAGGAGGTCTAAAAGTAATGAATGTAGATGATATTTTTGTTCCTTTATTAAAAAAAGCTAATGTTACTTTAGATTTAAAAAACGCTACACCTGAAGAAAGAAGTGAGCAAGCCAAACAAATGGCAGCAGCTAATAAACAATTCAAAGGTGAAATGGAACAAATAATAGCAGGTAAAGAATCATTTATATTAGATGGTACAGCTGCATCATATAACACCACAGCTAAACTAAAAAATGAGTTAGATGAAGCGGGGTATGATGTGTTTATGCTTTATGTCTATACAGATTTAGAACGTTCGTTAAGCCAAAACCAAGATAGATATGTAAAATCCGGAGGTGAAGATAGAAGTTTAGCACCTGCAATTGTAATGCGTACTTGGAAAAGTGTAACAGATAATTTACCTAAATATGAAGAATTATTTGGTAATAATTTTGTAGCAGTAGCTAACA
>JAAHTG010000428.1_pt3 | contig 28356 bp, 40 predicted proteins | sample 6116081 | NCBI WGS metagenome assembly JAAHTG01 (sample SAMN13939989, study PRJNA603662) | sponge metagenome | isolation source: marine sponge | host: Mycale hentscheli | place: New Zealand | collected 2005 | reverse complement strand
ATGATGGAATGGATCAAGATAAAGTCGTCAACACCGTAGTACCAGATGATTCTTATGGGGATGATTTAAAACGTTATATGGATACAACCGGACCTATAGGAAGACTGAAATCAGAAACCATAGCCCAAAAGTACGCTATAGATTACTTAAAAAGCAAAGGATACAGTGATGATCAAATTTTAGGGATGGAGCAAGTTGGAGATTTCGGTTTGTATCCTTACTCGTATGTAAATCAAGGGATCCGCTATCGAGAGGGTACTGGTCGTCAAGATCGAGCTAATCTTGTGACAACTCCTGATGCAAATACTGTCGATAGATCTAATCTAGACTTTCTTGTAAACAGACTAGGTGAGTTATACACAACTCCTGGTTATCTAGAAGCTAGAGATAAAATTGAACAAGACGCTTTTACGTACTTAGGAAATCAGTTGGGTCGCTTTACACAAGCAGGAGACCAAACCCCACGTGAAGTAAATACAAGGACTATTTTTGATTATTAGTAGACTGCTAACAAAGGGATAGTTGGATGCTTTCGACTGAAGTTCGCAAGAAAGCCGAATTTATCTGTAAAAGAATCGCAGAAAAAGCAGAAGTAGCGGTTTCAGACATGATCTGGATCCAAAAATGGGCAAAAAGCAACCACAGTGTCGAAGCAATGCTTCGTAGAGCCCGCAGGAGAGCGATTAGAGGTGATCAACCCACCGAAGGGTTAGATCGTTTTCTTGAAGATATGGATTTAGGTGAACCAGACCCCGAAGACCAACGTTTTGGTCCTCAGAACCCAGTTGAACTCGCCGAATGGTTCGGAAAGAAGCGCAAGTGGTTTGTAGATGACGAAGGATGTAGGGACTAAGCCTGTGTGGGATCCCCCACTTAGACTGAGTGACCGGCGTATTCAGTGTGTCAGACGAAGTTCAAGAGTTCACAGCTCATGAACAACTTAGAAGACTCAAGAGTTTGATGTCTGGCAAGGTCAATAACGTTGATCTTTCTTGCGACCATTGCGGCTGTTCTTGCAGCTATAGCGTTATGTCTTTAATGAGTTGGGACGAAAACGGGAATTTAAGTGTCGATTGATTTAAACTATATACATTAGATAAATTTCTAAAGTGGATTTTAGTGCTTTAGCCAGTCTCGCAGCACCCATTGTTGGGGCTGTTGCAGGAGGATCTTCTGGTGGTGGGGCTGGTATTCCTGGTATTGGTGGTGTTGGTGGCATGGGTATGGGGGCTATCGGAGGAATAGCTGGTGATTTTTTAGAAAAATATCCGTTAGGCGTAGCTGGAGGCTTGTTAGGTATTGGTGAAGGAGAACCTGCAACTGGTAGTGTTCCTATTACAGGTGAAGAAGAAGACGATAATATCTTTAATTCGTTTTTGGGTAATTACTTAGAAGAAATTAAAGCAGGTTACGTTCCTGGTACTTCCGTTCTTTAATCATGGGTTATCCACAGCCAGATCGTCGTTACGACACACCTAATCTAGGTTCGTATCCTCAACCAGATCGTCGTTACGACCCACCTATGCGAGGTTCGTTTCCACAACAACCTGCATTTAATCAGGGTGGTGCTATTTTTCAGGGTTCGTTTCCTGAACGTGAACCTGAGATTGATATCGAATCTGAAATCAGGAAGTATATCGATCCTGCCAACTTCTTAAATATGTTTATGGAGGACCGTGGGATCCTCGAACAGAACAAAGAAGTTATGGGTTATAAAGAGCAGGTGCTTCCGCGCTATGCTAACCCTGCTGACGGTACTCTCAATAACACTATGGTCGCTGCAGATCCTGGTTTGATGCCTGGTGAAAGACCTGGTTACGGTCCCGCTACTCCTATGGAGATGCGCGATTCGATTTTAGAACGCCTTGCACCTGGTGGACTACAGCGTGCTAGAGACGTTCTGTACGGTAGGACACCTTTGAAGGGCGTTTGATTCTTTATTGCTTCAGATATTTCTTTTTGAATTAAAGTAGACTTGTAGATATCTATGGCGACTGATGAGTAAAAATAAGGATTTTGAACGTAAGGTACAAGAACAACTAAGCTCTAAACTTTTTACAGATTACGATCGTAAGCGTTATGGTGCTGGTTCTCAGAAAGATCCCCGAGTAGATCGTTTTAGCGGGCTGGATGTAAGGAAGCTTTTTGGTGACGCAAAGGGTCCAGATAGAGTCAAAGCTGCAGCAGTTTTAGATTATTTTGACATTGTTAAAGACAATACAAAATATGGTGGTGCTACTGAGACTGAACTAGATAGGTTAAGAATGATTGTTGGGGATCGTCCTAAAGATAATGGCGGTAGTGGACCAGGTGTGATTCCCCCTGGTGAGCAGACTTATGGTGAACCTACACGTCCAAATGCTTTTGCTGGTTCTTACTTTGATTACTTAGGCGGCGACCCAAGCGATCCAGGAAATTACTACGACTCTAATTTCTTAGGTGACAATGCCCGTGGTACCCAAGGGATCATGCGTAATGTTTTTGATAACCGGACCATTCGCAGTGTGCCAGTAGGTCAAGGTTCGTTCTTGCAGCCTTTGGCTGAACTAGAAGCTGAGAATGAAGGAGACGAATTTTTAAGAAGTTTGATTGGTGAACTTGGTTATGTTGGACCAGGCCAAGCTGAGGGTGGTGAAGTTGGAATGGTGTCTAATGAAGCCACACGTGCTTTGGGTCAGTTGATCCGAGGGTACGGCACATAGTAAAAAGTGAGTAATAGCAGATAAGAGAAAGCCTGATTTTAGTTTTCTTTTATCGTGTTTATAGTGCGTTGCTCGGTTGAGGCAATGACTCATAAACAAGAGACTAAACTCGTAGTATCATTCGGTGTCGTCTGGATGCTAGGTTTGCTTAGTTTAACTGTGTACTTAACACGAATGGGCCACCCGATAAACATGTAGGCAGAAGGCATAGTTACAGAGTACTAAGTAGAAAAAACGGGGTAAGCGGCAGGCTGCGAAAATAAACTCTGTGGCAGCGCGATTTGGCTGAATGACCACAGGCTATATGTTGGCAGTGTGTTCAGAAAGAACATGGGCCAGCAGTGAGTCGTGAGGGTTGGGCGAGCAGAGGGAGTAGAGGAGGGGCAGGGGTATTAGGTGAAAAATAAAAACGTCGTCTGCGGCAAGCTGCACTAATTTTTTACTGTGGGAACAGCATTGACAAACCCACAGGTCTAGATATCATTTGATTGCGTCAAAGGAAGTTAGCCTGCTTCTGGAGAACATCTTCTCGATTCCCCGATGACGAAGATGGGGTTACTCAGTCCCTCACACCTGACTGACCCGCTTGGCAAAACATCTCCGAAGTTCTCGGTGTTGTGAACTTTGGAGAGTTTGCTATTTCTACGCAAAATTTTATTCACACGTACAGACTTCCAAACTTAGAAGTTTGCGATGAAGCTATAAATTTTTTTAAACAGCATTCTGATCTACATCAGACAGGAAAAGTATTTGAAGATAATTTAGAAACAGTAAATAAGGCCGCCAAAGATTCGATTGATATACAAGAAAACTTTGACTTCTTTAGCAGAGAGCCTTGTTTTTCTAAGCTTTTAAAATTTCTTTGGTCTTGTACGGAGAACTACGCAAGTACATACGAAGAACTATGGGAGTCTTCTTTCCGTATTGTCGATACGTTAAAACTTCAATACTACAAACCTCCTAGTGGGGGTTTTAAGTTATTTCACAGCGAGAGAAACAGTGCTCAGTGCCACAACTGCTTAGTGTGGATGCTCTATTTAAACACCGTAAACGATGGAGGAGGAACTGAATTTAGATATTTAGATTACACAGAGAAAGCTGAGAAAGGAAAGTTAGTAATATGGCCCCCAGACTTTACTCATGCTCATAGAGGTATACCTTCGTTCACTCAGGAAAAGTACATTTTTACTGGTTGGTACGAATTTACGTAATTTCTGTAAAAGTCGCAGCTAATGAAAATCTTGGTTCTACACAGTATCTGCTTGGAGCTGTTCCGTAGTGGTACAGATCAGCTCTAAATAAAACCCCTCGATTAGGCATAAGGGGTACATTTACATAATCACGATCATCATTTTCTCTGTGTACAACAAAACTACCTCCCCAAGTAGGGTGCCAGAGATCATTAGCAAATATTAAAAAAGTCCATTCGTTACTCTTTCCGTCTTTATGAGGCCACGACTCCATGCCGTAGAACTGCACGTTTGTATTAACTCTTCTTAATTTAATATTCTTTTTGAGTGCTTTTTGAGCTTTAATTTTTATAAGTTCAGATATATGTATTAGACACAAATTATCACCTAGAGGAGCACGGTTGAGGGCAGTATTTTTTGACTCAGCCCTGGGTTTGTGAAGAGCCCCCCATAGTGGATAATTAAGTCTGCCGTCAGCTATGTAGGGAGAAGTTTGCTCTGTTTTTGCGTATATAACAGGGTTGTAAAATTCATTAAATTCTTCGACTAGAGCCTGACAGTTCTTGCTGTCAAGCACATCGTCGAAGATATAAATTTTTTCCACTACTTGTCACCCGTGAGTGTTAGCCACTGAAGCGATCTTAATTACAAGTTGCCATCCTGTAAAAATACCAAACTCAATAGACGCTAAAGCCGAAAGGCCGCTGTCCACTGCACGTTGTACATCAGGGTGACCGTAGTCATCAAAGAAAACAACGCCACCAGGTTTGACCATGGGTACGTAAAGGATTAAATCTCGAGCAACTGACGCTGAATCGTGAGCTCCATCGATATAAAGGACATCAATCCACGGTTCAGAGCCAAAACGTTGGTCTAGATCAGCAAAAACGTGTTGAGATAGACCTTTAATTACTTCAACTTTCCCGCAGTTGTCGGATTTAGCGATATTTTCGCGTGCAGTTCGCTCTAACTTGCTTAAACCAGAGTACTTTTCTGGATTACGGAGGTGTTCTTCGCTTCCAGTGAACGGATCGATCGAAATAAGACTTGATTCGTCGTGGTCAAGGAAATAATCTGACCAAAAGCACGAAGATGCTCCTTCGTATACTCCAATTTCGACAATTTGACGTTTTGCAGCCGGGTCTAAAAGAATTTTCTTTTCTGTTTGGGGTGCACGAATTGCATACTCACTATTTAGCAGTGCATCGTACCAACCTTCTGTAAATGTATAGCGTTCATCTAGTGTTTTCTTTGCATCAGCGGGAATACTGACGGTGGGTACTGATGTGTCATCTTTGAGCTGACCCATGAGCTCTTTAAAGGACGCTGCAGGCATGGGAAAGGGTTGTAAAGCATCAGTATGCTAACAGCGGAGCTTGCTCTTGCTCAAATCTACGATATATTTTTTGTAGCGCCTGAGTGCCGGAATCGGTAGACGGATCGGACTTAAAATCCGCTGACTTGTAAAAGTCGTGCGAGTTCAAGTCTCGCCTTAGGCATTGCATTTAATCCATGAACGATTTACTCCTCGATGAATACTGGAATGGACGCCAGCATTAGCAAGGATATAAAGGTGGTAAATATTATGTCAGTGACGCAGGAAACAAAATGTATGTACGAAAAAATCTAAAATCAAGAAAGCAAAAGGCAGAAGTAAGACCTAAAAGAAAGTTTACGCCTAAACGCGGTGCTTTTTACCGATCTCTTATGAGTCAAAAGCAGCTATAAACATGTTTTCAAAATTTCTTACTTGACCAACTGCGTACCCGTGTGATTTAAGAAAGTTAATAATTGTCCTTCTCATATCCTCGTTTCCAGGGTTGCTTTCGAAAACGATTAAAGGTTTATCTTTTTTAATCGTTAACTCTGCTCCTCTAAGCGCATCGTGCTCATACCCTTCTACATCAAGTTTTATCATTCTTACAGGACCGTCATATGTTCCATAGTCAATTGCAGTCATTTTTACTTTCTCTTCTGAAAGAACCTTTTCTCCTGTGGGTTTGATAAAGGAAGACCCACCTCCGTCTTCGCTAACGACGTATAAAGTTTTTTCTTCGTGAGCTTTATTACTAGACGTAACACCAGCGTTTGTTGGAGTCACGTTAGATATTTCGTTAATAAATAAATTTCCGCATAACTGAAAATATGTTCTCCTTTGCGCTTCGAAGGCATACACTTTGTCAAAACACTTGGAGAGCATGATGCTGTAAACACCCATGTGTGCTCCACAGTCAATCAACACCCCATCTCCTGGTAAGTGTTTTTTGACCATTTCTATGAGTGCTAGTTCAGGAACACCTACTCTGTGTGCTTGACAAAGACCTGAATCATCCCTGTGCATTAAGAAACTAGTATCACAAGTAGGGACAATCAAATCAATAGATGGTGTCCAGAAAAAAGTACTCATACGTTTAATTCAGGTGTTAGTATATTAACAGTTGGCTAATAATTTTGAAACCGATTCCTGTTCTTGGCACAGCAGTAGTCAATGGCCCTCACTGGGTTTGGAGGTTGTTTTACAGCATTGATTACCCTGTAGATAATTTTGTTGTTTTTAACAACAACGGTCGAGGGCAGATTGACGAAGAACTAGATCTGTTAAAGAAAGCCCCACATAAGTACGTAAAGAAAGTTCATGTATGTCATATGCCTGCGAACCTTGGGTGTAGCGGAGCTTGGAATCTAATTATCAAATCGTTTATGAACGCGCCTTATTGGGTGATTTCTAATCATGACGTCATGTACGAACCAGGGTTCTTACAAGAAATGAGTATGGAGGCTGCGAATCCCTTTGCTGGAGTAGTCCATGGTAAAAATGGCGGTTGGGATATCTTTCTTTTAAAAGACTGGATGGTGCAGAAGTACGGTTTGTTTGATGAAAATCTTTACCCTGGTTACTGCGAGGACATGGATTATGGGATGAGGTTTATCCATGACGACGTAGTTCGAGTTTTGTCTCTGCAGCGCGGTTACTACCACGGCTCGAAGAAGAACGACTATTCGGACGGTAGTCAAACCTGGCGTTCGGAACCTGAAATAGCAAATAGTATTCACCTAGCGCATGAGATGAATAAGAAGTATTTGCATATGAAGTGGAGCGAATCCTGGCAAGGTCACGTTGAAGGTGAAACCTATAAGACACCTTTCGATTTGGAAGACATGCCTGTCAGTTTTACCACTTATGACTTAGATTTCGTCCGCCGCAAAAACCTCGGTTTTTAATAATGAAAACAGTTCGTCATCCAATTGAAAGTGCGTGCTGGTCTGTCGACGATGACCCAGCGGCACAAAACTTTGATGACTGGGATTATGTGGTTGAAGCTGTTAAAACAGCTGCGATTTGTCGTATTCAGTGTGACAATCCTTTTGTCAATGCTTTTCCTGGCGATCATTACCGCATTCTGGCTGGCCTCGTCTATAACCTTGATCGTTCTAAGGGGCCACTTAAGTTAGTAGACATCGGTACTCACTTAGGTACTTCAGCACGAACCATGCTGGACTTCTCACCTGATGAAGATACTGTCGAAACTTTTGACGTTAATACGTGGGATAGCTATTCCGTTAGTTATTTAAACGAAAAGGACTTTGAAAGCCGTTTAACTCAGCACGTAGAGGATCTAATGGATCCTCAAGTTTTTGCGCGATTCGCAAAAATGCTTTGTGAGGCTGACTTTATTATGTGCGATGGCCCTAAGGACGGAATATTTGAACAAAAGTTTTATAGTTTGTTATCTAGTTTAGAATTTCCTAAGAAACCACGGTGGTTGTTTTTGGACGACATCCGTTTTCCTAGCGAAATGGTTTCCTGGCGATTGATCGATTCCCCAAAACTAGACTTGACTTCTTTTGGTCACTTCAGTGGAACTGGACTCGTCAACATCTCTGAAGGTTTTAAGTTTGGCTAATGCCTTTTTACTCGGCGTTCACAGCAAGCGGTTATTTAATTAATAACCTTCAGTCTTTACTTGACCAAAAAGACATCTCGTCTTTTGGCTTAAGTAAGCTTGCTTGCTTGTCTCCGACTACAACTCGTAAAATTTGTAGCGATTCAAGTTATATACCGTCACCCGATGTTCTTGAGAAGATTTGTCTTTCTCTTGAAGTTACTCCCGGCGACGTTTTAGGAATAAAGAGTACAATGGAGTTAACTGTTGCAGTAGGTTCTGGTGTTTTCTCAGGCTGATTATGCGTTAGCTGCACGTCTGCTCGGTCTGCCGATGCCGGTAACCCCTGCTGAGCAAGCAGCGGCTGCTCCAATGACGGCACGTGTTTTGCGTGACTTCATGCAAATGCGGCCTCCAAGTGCGGATGGTAATTCAGACGCAATGTATACGGGAGCTACACGCTCTTTGAATTCATATCCGGATGTCGAGTATCCGATGGTGAAGGCTAAGTTGGCCTCTCGCCTTCGCACTGAGGTTGAAGAACCCAGTGCTGATCAGTACTTAGCTGAACTTTTGGAGCAACTTATCCAAAACCCTGAGCTAGTCATGGAGATGCTGGCTCTCTTGGATCAGCTTGATGCACAAGAACAGGCACACATGGACGAGCTTTCATCTCAGCGTCCTCCTGACTTTGATATGCCTAACGAGGGTACCAACTATTCGATGCTTAATGCACCGGCTTCAAACACTATTCCTCCCTCTGTGCAGTTTCAACAACTGAGCTGATGAACAATCAACGTAACCGGGAACTTATGGAGAGAGACGTCCGTAGAGACGCGCCTGAGCAAAATCCTGTGGATTTTATGCACAGATATATTCTTTCTAATTTCCCTCAGACTTCTGCTCTTCCTTCTAAGGAACAGAAAGAATCTATGTTGCCCATGAATACTCAAGATAATGGTTTAAAATTAATGAAGAAGCCACTTAGTGGCACTTCTTTCGATAACCCAGCAGGAAGTTAAAATGCCAGTAGCACCTATTATTACAGGCTCGGGCGGGGCAATCTTAAGTGGTGGAGCTAAAGCTGGCTTAGGAGGAGCGCTTGCTGGCGGAGCTACGCAACAAGGAGTTATAAATTCTCTTGTGGGTAGTGCGTTAGCTGGAAGTGCGCCTGAGCTTTTAAAAGCTTTGTTTGGTCCAGGGGGTGCTGCACGGACAACAGCTCAACAACAAGCCCCTGGCTCTAAATTTACTGTTACTGCTGCAGAAGTAAGAGCTCTTACCGAGCTTGTACAGAGGGAAAATTTTAAAATTAACGCATTGAGAATGGCTGGATTTCCCACTGGCCCGTTGCTTAACGTTGATGATATTTTGAACAAGCAAACAGCTCGTGTTAACGAACAATTAAATCGTGCAACAGAGCGAAAACAAGCAGAACTTAGGGTGCAAGGTGAGCTAAATGCTTTACCACAAGCTTTTGCAAGTATGGGGCAAATGGGCACCGCACAAAGTAGGATAGCTGAAGCAGCTCTTTCGAAAGTTTTAGAGGGCGCTCTTCCTGCTCCTTATCTTTCGAATCTGGGCAACGTTCGCCAAATCACTAAGTAATCATGCCACAAGTAGATCTCCGACAAACATTTGGCCCAGAGCTTGCAGAATATGGCATTCAGTTTGATACAGCCGGTGGGCTTCCTGAAGTAAAATCACAAACTCCTGAAAGATCACAACTAAAAAATGTTAACGCTCTGCAGTTGGCAGGGATGATGGCCGAAACTCTTGGAGTCAAAGCTCTTGGTAACCTTATTTTAAGACAAGACGGAGTTGAGGAGTTTGTGCAGGACAGACCGCAAACTCTTCCAGAATTTAGAGGAGGAAAATACGATTCTCCTCTAGTTCCTACTCAGTCTCAAACTGCACCTCCTACTACACCTCCTAAATCAAGCGACTTACCTCCTTATACGCCACCACGTGATCCAACACCAGCAACAACAACTACTCCTACTTTTGTTGACGGGTACGGTTTAAACAACAAAACTGTCCAAGACATTCTTGCTGCCATTCCTGGTTATCAAGAGCGAGTTTTACAAGGTGAGCTTAAAAAAATTGAAGGTGTTGCTGCTGAAGCAATAAAGCGAGACAATATCGCAGAGTGGGGCGCTATTACTAGAGCACAAATTGCTAGGGACCAAGCACTAGCTCAATCACTTATGGTGACTAGTGTGTACGCCAACACTCCAAATGTGAGTGTCATGCAGGCAATGAACGCTACAGCTCCTAGCGTTATTGGAGCCTACAAAATGGGTTCTTCGGTACTTAAGTAATCATGTTACCAGCGATTATAGGCGCACTACCAACTATTGCATCAGGTTTAGGCATAGCTAGTGCCGCTAAAAGCTTATTAGGAGGAGGAGGAGGAGGAGGGTCCTCCAGTGGTGGAGGTAGCGCTGCTGCTGGACCCGCCCCTATAGATTATTACGCAAAGTATGGAGCTGCAGCTGCGGCAGCTAATGCTCCTCTGACTTTAGCTGGACAACGTTATGGACAAACTGTCTCTAGTGTTTCTGGTGCTCAAGGTCTTTTAGGGTCAAGTCTCTCAAGCGGACAAATGACTGCTTTACGAGATGCGGCAGAGCGTGGTCAGTTTGCTTCGGAGGCGCAAGTCAAAGAGGTTGCCGATCTTATCGGTAAAGGACTTGATTTACAATCTGCACTTGGTAACGCAAGACTTAGTGTTGGACTGCTTGATCCTCAGTTCTTAAGCCAATCTGCCACAGCGGCACGCGGGGGTGACAACACACTTGCTCAGAACTTAGCTAGTACGAATCTTGGTATTAAAGCCTTACAAGAAGGCGCAAAAACTAATATTGCTCAGCAATACGCAAAAGATTTGGGAGCTATGTCTCAAACTCGTGCAACTGGAGCAGCAAACCTTGCTCTTGGTGCACAGCGAATTGCCGGTGATCTGGCTAAATATGATGCGTCGATTGTCGGTAATTTGACTCTTAACAAAGCCAGAACAGAAAGTGATCTTGCACGCGTTCGTGCGAATGTGGGTGCTACCAAAGATTTACGTCAAAACGCAATGAATATTGCGCTTACTGGTCAGCGATTCTTCGGATGATTGAAACACAAGTTCGCGATACTAGTACAGTCGGGGCTTGGCTTACAGCATTAGGCAAAACTGAAAAGGATGCTTTCTTGCACTATGTCAAGAACAGCACTAGTGACATCGAGTCCTACTTGTACGCTCGATTTTTGCGTCCTGGTTATACAGGGTCTATCGCCGACCTTGCTGCGTGGTTACAAGAAAAATACCCTAAACAAGATCTAAGAAAGGTGCTGTTGATTGAAATCGACAGTTTAAAAATGGATATTGATAACGTAAGAGATATGACCAACACAGGGATGTTGGACTACGCCACAGCGGCAACAAAAATTTCTGTACTTCAAAAAGAGCTTCGGTCTCACATTCAAGCAGTCCGACAGCTCACTGACGGTGTCGATCGACGCGGACTTCTGCTTGCTGGAGCTGATCGATGCCTGCGAGAACTAATGAATAGCTTCGAAGATTCTCCTACGATGGCCGATTTACTCGACGATGCTTCTATCGTTGTGTGGTCAACAATCGAACGCGAAGAAAAAACGTGACGGACGCTGAACGAATTATTCAGTACATCGAAGACACCGAATACGACAGAGAAGTTTTACCGCATTACGGTCTACTGCCGGATTGGTTTGTTCGCTACAACGAGCTTAAAGAACTCATTGTCACGTATCTAAACGGGTTCGAGGAGTCCGAGGATATTGACCAGAGGACACTTAAAGATTCCCATGAAGGAATCATTAACTCCGAGAGCTAGTTCGATTGTGTCGTCTTCTTCGACGTAACTACCTCCGAAAGGCAAGATACAAGCAGGTTGCGTAGAAACAGGTTGACCTGTGCAGTCAGTCCACCAAATTAAATCGTCGTGCAAAGAGCCACTAAAAAGTGCTTCAGTGCATTGCCGCGTAATTTTAGTAAGACCTTCATCGAGTGTGTATACGCCTAGGTGATAAAGAAGGTGTTGCCTTTGTGTCTTTGTATCAAAAGCCATGTATTTCCAGTGGAAAAACACCAACCACTCGTCTCCGATTTTTATAGGAGCAGTCGAATTAAAGGTGGGACAATCGCTGACGACCTTTTTGAGAGACGATGAATCAATTAATCGGTCGGGTTCTCCAGGAGTTTTAAAAACAAGAGGCAGAGTTGAGTACTGCAATCTTAATTTTTCGCCATCAGTAAAGAAGCACCAGTTTTTTTCAGCTTTATCTTTAACTAAATTTTGCCCAGCAGGAGGATAAACACAGTCTGTTACCTGACCTTTTTTATCCACTTTTCCCACGCAAACTTTGGGGCTTTTCACAAGCATGCGAGAGGAAGTATCCCACTTTGAAGCGTAAGAACTTGTGATGAACTGCATGTAAAGTTCTTTGTCTGGACCCTCAAAAAGTCGAGCATCTTCGTAGCTCAGCCTATGTGGTGTGGATCTAATTTTGCGAGCCTTCTCAACACGATCTTCTGCTACTAGTTCACCGATATAGATATCAGTTGGGTTGTTGTGGTAATAAAAATATTTTCTGTCGTGTCTAAACACAAAAGGTTCAGGTTGACTCCTGAACGAAATAAGTTTGTGACCTTTGTGAGTCAGAAGACAAGGACTAAAATTTGCAATTGCTTGATCCGGCAATCCCCAGTTAATCCTCGTAAATTTTCCTCCGATATCATCGGCCTGTTGATAAACAGTGGCGTAACCATTCTTCTGTCGAATATTAATAGGTACTTGAAGATACTTAAGCGCAGTGGTGTGCCGGTTGATTTGGAGTGTCAGTAGGCTTGCTCCATCGCTTTAGTAAATCCTTCGGCTACTCGCTCCCACGAATACGAAGGATTTTGAGTCACTTCAAAGCAATCGTCAGCTACTTTTTTACGATAATCTTTATCTTCGTAAACTTTATTTAGAAGTTCTGCAGCATGTTTATAGTCGATAATTCCCCGCTCGACGCCAAGATCTTTATCAGTAATCCACGCAGCTACATCGATCAATAAACCCTTACCCTGCCAGACATCTTTACAAGAAGTGTGGTTCGGAACGATCTGAGGTTTTCGACAAAGAGCATGTTCAAAAGGTACTAAACCCCATCCTTCACCGTTGGCCGTATTTATTCCGACATCCACAGAGTTGTAAATAAGATTTAGCTGCTCATCAGGTGGAGCGCCCATGTAGTTCATGTTTGGTGTCAAAGCCAGTTTTTGAGTGGGATCGTTTCCTCTACGACGCATCTCAGTTTCAAAAAGCTCTTTTACTGCCCATCCGAGATCCTTTTCTCCCATGTGTAGGTACAGCATTACGTCGTCTTTCCCCGTGGCAAACTCAGCAAATGCTTTAATTGTCAGGTCAATATTCTTTCTAGGTTGATTTCTATTACCATTAAATACTACAAACTTGTCTAGAGGGATACCAAGTTTTTTACGAGTTTCGAGCATGTCCAGCTCATGAAATTTTCCTTGGTCAAGCCCATGAGGAATTACACCTAATTTTTGAGGTTTAATTCCATGAGCCATTAGCCTTTGGGCTTGCTCGATAGTGAACGTAATAGCAAAGTCAAAGTCTTTGATAAACCTCAACATCGAGAGAGGGTACCACTCAGAGTCTGTAGGAAAGTAACCAATAAATTTGAACTTGAGCTGATGTTTGAGAAGGTGGATCCGTTCCCAAACTTGATTTACAATCCAAATATCGTTAAGGCAGATAAACCAGTCTGGACGTTCGTTTTCGACGATTGACTGAATCCTGCCTAGGCCAAAACGATCAGCTGGATTGTGCGGAGCAGCGGGGTAAATTTTGAACGGATATGGGTGAGGGTCCCCTGTGTAGTTAATGCCGTATACGACGACTTCATTGGTTTTCGATAAATGCTCGAGAATACTGTGAGTTACTCGTGCAAATCCTGTATTTGAAACCGCATCTCCGTACCACAGAATCTTTGCCATTGGGGTCTAGACTTTCGGTATCAGTATACAAACAGTACTAGATAATGCCTAGCAGGGAAACATTCGCGTATCGCCGAGCTTTAAAACTACGCGCTCAAAAAGCGTTGGAAACTGAAGACACGACGATCGATAATGTGTTCTCTCGTGCACAGACTGATTTTTTAACCTTCTGCACTCTTTTAGATAAACCTCCAGCCAGACATATGCTGGAGTGGCATAGAGAGCTCATAACTGGAGAAAGCAATAAGTACCTTATAGATATCGCGGGTCCGAACTTAGATATTCTGAGCCCTCGTGGTTCAGCCAAAAGCACTGTACTCAACTTGTTTACTGCTTGGGTTATCGGCAGGCATACACAGGCTGGTAGACCTCTTCAGATTATTTATTGCTCATACAACATCGCGACAGCTATTCCCAAAAGTCGAATTATTAAACAAATTATCGATTCATCGACTTTCAAAAAAATATTTCCAAAAGTCAAGTTAAAAGCTGGGATGCAAAGCGACATAGGCTGGTCTGTCGACTTTGATTATGCGGGCATCACTCGTATTGGTGACGAGGAATTTACCTTAAGAGCAGCTGGTCTGAGAGGTTCGATTACGTCCAAACGAGCCCACCTCGTGATCGTGGATGACCCTATTAAATCAAGTACTGATATTAAAAATCCTACTGTTCGTGAGGAGATGAACGGCAACTGGTCATCGGTCATTGCTCCCATCGTGTTTGAGGGAGGTCGATCTATATGTCTAGGAACTCGTTTTCACCCTTTGGATATACATAAAACAATGTTTATCCCGCAGAAGGGCTGGAAACAAGTCTCACAGGAAGCACTCACGTACAACAAAGACGGAGAAGCGGTTAGTTATTGGCCTGAGCAGTGGTCTGTCGAATATCTGCAAGGCCAAAAAGAACTGGATCCTGTTGCTTTTGCTTACCAGTACCAGCAACAACCTGTAATGACTTCAGATCTCGTCCTTTCTCCTGACTTAATCGTTAAAGGGGAAGTCGAAACTGAGTTTGATTCCTTGGCTGTAGGGATCGATCTATCCGCCAGCAAGAACGAGACTTCTGATTACACCGCTTTTGTTCTCGGTGGGAGACTCGGGGACAAATACTACGTCATCGATGCACATCAGGTGCGGACCATAGGCAACCTTGAAAAGATTGACCTGTTGTGCGACATGTTAGTTGAGTGGGGAATCCTAGAACTACAGAACGATCAACATTTCCCCACGTACTCCACAGTGACTCTCGTTGTTGAAGCTGTGGCTTATCAGGCTTCTCTTGCGGCTGACCTTCGTCGTGTCTTGTTAAACGAAAGAGGTCTAGGTAATCTGCATGTCCACGAAGTAAAAGGATTCCGGGGAGATAAAGTCGCGAGGTTCAGAGGTACTCTCGGTCTTTTGGAAAATAAAAAAGTTATTTTTAACAAATACAGGAAGTTCGATGCTCTTATAGATCAGCTAATTAACGTAGGGGCGACGTCTCATGATGATCTTCTCGACGCTTACACTTGGCTTATGACTTATCTTCAACGTCGCGGAAACTTCTCTGTTGAGTTCTAATGTCTTCTATTTACATCTCCGTCACAGCTTACAATCCACTTAGCCGCATTGAGACTCTTCTTGAAGTTTTAAAGGGTTATGAGACTCTTGATCTGGATAAAGAAATTGATATTACGATCGATCACGAACATGCTTATGACCTAGATGAGTTCTCATTAATAGTTGCCGGTAACACTAACTTAAGACGCGTAAGCTTTACTGTAGCGTCTCCAGAGTATGTAGGTTACTCACTTTGCTGGGCACACAAACCGTCTCTAGCTTACCAAATTGTAAATAAAAAACATGATTATTATATGTATTCAGAAAATGATATTCTTTTTACTAAGAAACAATTTGATTACTGGATCGAGTATAAAGATGTTTTAAAAGAAGAAAATCTAGAACCAGGTTTTTGTCGAGTCGAAAAAGTAAAAGATAAATTTATTCCTTTTGACAACTACCGTCGCTGGAATTTAAGTGGTGTTACCTCAGATGTTTGGGGACCAATTGGCTACAACTGCGGTTTTAAGTTCCGTCCTGCTGAGTCCGGTGTGATTGGTTTTACAACACTAGGTAACCCATATGGTGGTTTTATGATCATGGATCAAGAAGACTCTGAAAAGTACATTCGCTCAGACAGCAGTCACCCTGTAAAAAGTCACGCAAAAATTGGTTTAAGAAACTGGCCGATTGCTGATCGATCTTCAATGGGTTTGGCTTTTGAAAAACTGCTCCCAGGGCAAGAACATCGCCGAGCTATTCCTCTGATAAACGAAAATGGAAAAATTAAAATCCCTGAGTGCGCCTTAGTTCAGCACTTGGATAATAAGTACTCTTCTGCACTTTTAAAAAACTCTCCTATGATCGACACAGACACAATGTTTACATACTGACATGTTCTCTTACTCCGATGACACCATCACCCTGGGAGGTATCGAGTTTGACATGGCTATGCCGAGTATTTTTCCTGGCAGCACTGTGGACCACCCCAGTCACTACAACCAAGGTGATGTCGAGTGCATTGACGCAATGCTTGCTGCAGCTGGAAAAGATGCTGTACAAAACTTTTGTCACCTCTCCTGCATGAAGTATCTCTGGCGCTTTCAACACAAGAACGGAGTTGAAGATTTAAAAAAAGCTGATTGGTACTTAAAAAAGCTTATTGAGCTGAATAAGTTAGACTGACAGAAAGAATTCACAAATGGACATCCGCGCTTTCGGATCTGTATACGGGCAGACGCCCATACTGCCTTACGCAAGTGGGTTTGTTTGGGTACCTTCGGACGGTCAAAAAACTTTTCCTACGTGCCGTTCTCTATTCGTCGAATCTAAAAGTACTCCTGGGACAGATGACGTTTATGTACGTCTAAACGACATGGGAGAAAATCAATTTATACATATTGAAAATGTTGATGGCAATATCGAGTTGCCTTTTGGGGCAGTCACACTAAGCGGAGGTTCTGTGAACGGCGTAGTCGTCCTTTACTAATAGGACTATGAATTTATTTAAGTGGACTGCATTAGGAGTCGGTAGTGTTGTTGCTGTAGCACACATTGGTGTGTTGGGGCACATTATCAAAGCAACGAAAGCTCCACAAGCTCCAGTTATAAATTTTCCCAGAGGAGATTATTCTTCTTACAAAGTCAAAGCAGATAAAGAAGGTTATACAGTCGAATACAAAGCAAACGATCCTACTGTTCTTGAGTCACAAAAATCTTTATCACTAGATAAGAAAAAGAAAGGATTTTTCGGTGGTGGTAGTGAAAATCGTCACGAGTGGCGCAAAGACCAGTTCACTATGGATGGCACTAGGAACCTAGGAGGTGTCGTAGCAGATGGTGAGGGAAAGTCTGCAAAAGACATAGAGTGCATCGTGGCGGACGCTGGAGCACGGTCACAAGGTGCAATGGCCGGAACTAGTATTGCTGCTGGTGTTGGTGTTCCTGCTGTTATCGGTATTCCGTATGTCGGATGGTTAGCTGCTGGGTGGGTTTCACTTTTAGGCGGAAAAATAGGTTCTGCTGCTGGATCTACCGTTGGTAACATAGTTAATGACTGCTAAATAAAGATGAGTTTTACTGGTTACTCCGATATTTTTGCTGATCGTTACGGACGGTCTATTGCTGCCGCTGATAGTCAAAGGCGTCGGGATCAAGAATCCACGCAGCAATTTGCTGGTCAAGTTCAATCAGATTTGAATCAAGAAGCCGGTGGCCCTGTCCCTCCGACAATGCCGGACGACGGGAGTAACCCGCAGTTTGATACTGGTATGGACGAGGAAGTAAACGAAAACGTAGAACGCACTAAAAATTACTTGCTAGAAGTATCTAAGAAACGCTTGAACCAAGTAGCAGACGTCTAAGACTGAGGTAGCATATTGCTACTCGAATCGTTCTTCTGTGCTGATCGATTGCTTTCCTTATTTCAATGAAAAGGAGCTACTAGAACTTCGTATTAAAACTCTCTACGATCATGTAGATGGTTTCTTGATAACAGATGCTAATTATACGCACAGAGGGGAACCTAAAGAATTTACTTGCGTTAATACTCTCAGAGAGCTCGGCATTCCCGAAGACAAAGTGCAAGTGCTCCACGTTGAGTTACCTACGTACGAAGAAGCACCAGACCCCTGGGTTAGAGAAAGAGGGCAGAGAGACGCTTTAAGTGTTGGTTTATTTCAGCTACCAGGAGATACCTTTTTTATATGCTCCGATTGTGACGAAATAGCAAATCCGGAAAAGCTAGAAGAGGTAAAACAAGCTGTTCTAGATAACCCCGATAAGACAGTTCGTTTGAGTATGTCTATGCACTACGGACGAGCTGACCGACAACTTCAATCACCACAAGAAGAAAAATTCGATTGGCGCTGTGGAGTAGTTAGTACGGTTGATGGTCTAAGGGAATTCGGAACTCTTTCTTCGTTGCGAGCTACTACGAACAATTATTACGTAGGCGAACGTGATGCAGGGTGGCATTTTAGCTGGATGGGTGATGCAGATAAACGACGAACTAAGTTACGCTCGATTGCTGAGTACTACATCTGGGATAAACCTGAAGTACAGGAGTTGTGTGATGAATTTAAACCTGAAGAAGGCAACACAGACATGCTTGGTCGTCAGGATCATTTGTTGACTTCGTACCCAGTGGATAAACTTCCTGAAGGTGCCCTTAGAATAGAAAGAGTTAGAAAATACCTTTTACCTGATGGCTAACAAAATGCCTGCGGAGGTCTTGGCTAAGTTTCAAAAGGATCGCGACGAAAAAAAGGCTCCTAGTGGTGACGAGGTTAAGATGGATAAACAGAAACGGGCTAAAGAAAAAGCTCGTTCCTTCAAAGAAAAGAAGTAATTTTTTAAATGGCAGCCTCACTTGACACGCGGAATAAGTTCGAGGAGATCTTAGAGGCTGCTCGGACTCAAGGTCGACAGAACCAAGCTGCAACCATGGTGGTGCTAAGCCACTTGCAGCAGATGACCCTCTTGATGATCAAAAAGGGGATCTCTTTTTACTGCGACCAAGACACTCTAAAAAGCAGAACAAGATTTCTGCACGATGTGATCGAGTTAAATCGGCTTGATATTCGTTTTCCAGCGATTATCCGAAACTTCCTAATTGATGGTTGTGGCCTGTTTTACTTTCGCCCAGATCAAAAACTTAAATATCAGATCTATTTCTTTAACAAAAATCAATATCGGGTCTTTCACGATCTGAATGGTCAAATTGAAGAAGTCGTAATTATTTACGATTACAAAGTAAAGAACGCCACCCTTGGTCTACCGAGCGATGTCTACGGACAAAACAAACGGTATGTCCGACTTTCGATTACAGCTGAGACAATCAGCGAAGTTGAGTCTGACTCAGAACTAAGTTTCGAAGTAGAACCAGGCCCTGGTATCAACGGCACTAAAGTTCGCGCAAATTCTCTTGGTTTTGTGCCCGCTGTTGAATGCTTAAACAAACCTAACGCCAGCGGCACAGAAGGAGAAGGTGATTTTGATCCGTTTATGGAGCAAATTGTGCTTCATAACGAGATGATCACCAACATCTCAAAGAATATTGAATTTTTTGGTAACCCTACTCTGATCTCCAGCCGACCAAGGTCTGACCTGGTCGAAGCTGCTGATGCCGGAAGTGCTTTCCGTCCCACAATTAGTTCTCAAAGTGGGTTTGCTGGGAGAGATTCTCCTTCAACACGCGTTAGTGAACCATTCGGTTCAGCGATGGGAGGTGGCCTTCGTGTGCCTCGCATCATCGCTAACGTCGAACCTTCAGATCGTGTCGGCTACATGACGCCTGACCCGATTAGCGGTGACATGAACCGTTATGTTCTGTTGCTGAGAGAAGAAATCCGTACCGCTCTCGGCGGTGTGGACGAAATTTCAATCTCGGCAGGCGCAACTGCGACAGAAATTAAAGGTTTGATGGGTCGTGCCCAAGCCACGGCTCTTCGAAAAAACAAAAGTTTCCTTACTTACGGTTTTTGTCGTCTCTTAGAGATGATGATTTACCACCAGGAAATGATTTTCCGTGAGTCGTTTATTGCGGCCTCAGGATTAAAGGAACCTAAAGAACCAACTGAATTAACCGAAGACTCAACTGAAAAATATCAGAAAGCTTTACGTCGTTTTGACATGAAGCTCGACGAAGAAATTAAAAAAGCCTTAGAGAAAAACAAAGTTCCTCGCGGCGTTATTGGTTTACCAGAAGATGGAGACCGTAGCGTTTCATATCGCTTTATGGGCGATGTGTACGAAGATACGGCCTTTGACTTACAGCAAAAGTCAATCGTTGTAAGGAACATGCAAGAGGTTGGTGTTAATAGTGTTGAAGCTATTAAGTACCTATTCCCGGATAAAACTGAAGCCGAACGTGCCGAAATGTTGAAAGGATTCCCTTTCAGAATGGTTGGACAAACACAGTCGGCAATGCAGCAATTCCTGGTATTATTAAATCAGATGTATCAGTCTCCGCATCCTCTTGCGCCTGATCAACCCCTTGCGGCTGATCCTAGACTGAATATCACACCGCTCCTTTACAGGACGTTTGATCACCTTGCGGAAGAATTAACTTACTCGGGTAGCTATGAGCCAGCAGATCCAAGCTTCGACCCCGAGCCCGGTGTCCCCGGCGGCAGCCCCGGCGGTATACAACGACCAGGGCTCAACAACCGCCTTCCCGCAGTGGGTGGCACAAACGTCTACCCCGGCGGTAGCTTCGGTGCCTACAGCCCAAGCGCCACAGCAGGTGGCACCGGTTTCGGACCCTTCTATCAACGCCCCGTCCAGCCCGTCAACGTCGCAATCCTCCCCGAGCAACCCTTGGGAAGCAGCGATGGGGTCCCTGGAACGAGTGTTGGGCCAGATTCCATCCCCCAACCAGGCAGCACCATCACAGACCCTGGAAACACTGCAGGGTCCACCCCAGCTGCGTCAGCCTTCACAGGTCCAGCCTTGGGCCTACCAGCAGCAGGCTCCGCAGACATTGCCTACCAGCGCCTCACCGACCCAAACTTCCTCGCAGGCTTCTACGGAAACCAGCAACGGGGAACTCAGCGCCGCAAGCGTCGAGGTAATTAAACAGTTTGGCGTTGAAGCTCCTGGAATTCTGAATTCTTATGCTTGCGCTTTGGAGGACATGCTCCTTCAGCAGGCACAAAAGACCGATCAAATCACCGAGAGAGCCGGTGGTATGGAGCAAATCCTTACCAACCCTGATTTCTTGGCTGATTACACTGATCGTTTCTTTACTGAAGTGGTTCCTGTTGACATCGATAGCGATGTTCAAACTCAGGCTCCTCAGCAGTATCAGCAGAACTACGACATGCCTGCTCCTCCGGCTGCAACTGCCGGTCAACAGCAAGCTGCTCAACCACAGCAGCAGTGGGATGCCTTCGGGGACGCTATGAATCGTTCACCTGAGAACGCATGGCGTCATCTCGCACATATGAGCCCTGAAGCTCTGCGTTCTAAGCTCCTCTTTATGGAAGCTTCTTGACTTAAACCTTAAACCCTGTAACTTTATTAAGTGGAAGGGTTCAGGGGGCTCTGCCCAGGGAAAGACTCCTCGAAAGGGGGGTCTTTTTTCTGCTATCTTGATAAAAAAGAGGCTAATTATGAAGTCTTTACAAGCTAGTGGTCGAGATAAAAGCAAAGGGAAGGAGAAAAAACCTCGTGTAGGAGCATCCCCAGGTCCAGCCAAACAAACTGCGGCTGAACAAGAGGTATTTGACGAAAATGTTCAACTCTGATTCTCTTTAGTCACTATTTTTTGTCAGATTTATGTTGCGTAGTCTTTTTTCGCTAGTTTTTGCCGCTGTTTTGTGGGTTCAAGTGCCTCAATGGGAGGCCGATTGGTCAAAATGCGCTGTTGATGTACCCGATGTCAGCTGTCATTGGTACGTAGTCGCACCAGATAACACTTTTGGTAAAGGTTTTGACTGGGCAACAGCACCGTGGTTTGATGTCAACGGCCTACAAGATGTAAGCAAGCTAAAAAACACGATGCAAGTAATCCATCAAGAATCTTTGTCGGTTAGCTGAAGATCTTTACTTGTTTTTTCTTTAATTCTGTGAAGCACAGTAACTTCAAGGGTGTTTAATATTTTTATACCGGCGTAACCACCTACAAAAGCCACTGCAACAGCTTCTGTTTTGGTTAATTTCATTCGCTCAGCTATCGCAGGGCTGACAAAGGTCGCAAGTAACCAGCCGACAGATAATGCTCTTAAAAAATGTGTTATAAACTCGCGTTTGCTTCGTGGGTTGACTAAAGCTTCAGTCACGGTGCCTGCAATAGAGCTACCTGCTAGACCAGCATCAACTGCCATCATAGATGCAACTTTCTCTAGCATCTGACTATTAAGTATTAGTGCTATATGAATCTTAATCAGGCTTAGAGTATAAAAAAAGCCCGTTAAATGACTTTTGCTGCTCTTACAAACTGGAAATACGACAAATCGTTATATCACAACATCCAGTCGGGACCTCAGCGAACTGGATCTAACTTAAATCTCACGGATACTTACTTACTTACGTCAAGTGGGTACGTTTACGCAAGTGGGCAACAGCAAACCTTCGTCGCTTTGCACGATCAAGGAGCAAACTTCGGAATAGTCACTCCTGGGCCACCAAATAGTTCTGGTTACTTCACTAATGACTGGCGAGCTGTGCCCACAGCCGTGTCAGGCTACTGGACCGATTATCAAAACACTTATCCTCATTCATCGGGACTTTTAACTGTTTACAACGGATTTAGACGTCAAGGTTTAATTAATACTGCTAACAGCACTGTACAAACTGCTTTTGGGCCTGAACCTGGTCTAAAAGACATCGGACCTTACATTTCCTACGGAAGAAACCTTCCAGATAATCAATTTTATGGTCCATTTGAGACACCTGAAGGGAATACGACGACGCAAGGTATTACAGGTGGACCTGTCGCTTACCCGCTCTCACAATTTCCTCTTTTAACTAACCCGACACAGGGAACAACCGGATCGAGAGCTGATTGGGTTTATAACACCCCTGTGTACTGCAAAGTCTGGACAGAATCGACGACATCAAGCGTTCCACCAGGCGAAACAGCTGACGGTACAAATCCGATCGTAAGAAGTAGTTATAGAGGTCGATCTTCTCGGTATGTTCCAAATTACGGTGGAATCTATGGAGTACTAGGAGAAGGTGTTAGAGGCATGATCCGCACCTTTAGTTCTACAGTTAATAGTTCTAATCAAAAAGGTATTTAACGCTAAAAACGAGACGTCAGCTATGTAGACATAGTTGATAAAAGGCTAAGATTATTTTGTAGTTTCTTGTGGACACTTATCGATGTTTATCGATAATGATTTCCCCAAGATTCTTGGTGCGGAACTGTATCGTCCCCATCCTGCTTATATCGTTGAAATGGCTGCCGAACCGGTGGTCGTTCATGATTTTTCTAAGCAGCCTGGTCAGACTGTTCAGCTCGATCGTTATCGTTTCTTCGGTAACCCAGGCTCCAAGGAATCTCGGGGACGTACTGCAGAGCAGACGATTGGTACTGCTAACAGCCGTAACATCGTCAAGGACAAAGTCCTGGTGACTCTTAAGGAGTACACCGGACCTGCGGACCCTAACGATCCAACTCAGCCTTCTACTTTCAAGATTGCTCGGGAAACCCTGATCACTGCGCAGCGACTGCTGCTTGATACAGGCAACCTGACCACCTTCCATCAGTCAATCGGCAGTCTGACCCTGCTCGATGACTATCGTCGGTGGCGCGATCGGGTGTTCATTAATGAACTCCTTAAAGCTGTTTCTAAGGGACAAAGTTCTGATTCCCAGGGTGGTTATTACTTCCCAGGTGATCTAGCAACTGGTGCCCTTACCTACACCAACGCCGAACAAGCTAAGTTCGACGTCAAGGACGACCTCCTCCGTGTGGTCAAGTCCCTTCGTAAGCGCAACACACCGACCTACCAGGACGGTTTCTATCGCTGCGTTTGCGATCCTACATTCCTGATGCACCTGCGTCAGAACTCTGACTTCCGTGAGGTCGCTCGTTACCCAGGTAACGGACAGATCAACCCGCTGATGTCGGCTATGCAGCCGAACGCCAGCATCTACATGGGTCAGGGCTTCGGCCAAGCTACGTTTGTGGCTGGCGAACCGATCATGCCAACTGGCTTCGTCTTTGAAGGCGTGCGATTCTTCGAATCCACCAACATGCCTTCCCAGACCCAGAGTGCAACGATCGCAGGTGCGACTGCAGATACAAAGGCTGCCATCGGCATGTTCTTTGGTCCTCAGTCTGTTGGTGTGGGCATCGGCGGTAACAACGCTCAGGTGCTTCTCAACAACAATGACGACTTCAGCCGTTTCATCATGATGATTTGGAGCCTCTATGCAGGTTTCGAACTTCTGAACGCTGATTTCGCCACAATTGCTTACTCCTTTGACGCCTGAGGAGGAAATTAAACAGTGATTAACGCTAATCAGTTACATGTTGCCAAGATTTATCCTGGTAACTACACGAATGTTCTTCGTTACTGGCACGAAGTAAAATCCATTGCATCTCAGAATGCAAATGGTGTTGACACGACCATGACGGGTCAGCCCGTTGGTGGTCCTGTCGGTGTTGTGTTCCAGCCTGGCTGGATTGCACAGCAGGCAGTTGGTTATGTCGACATGAGCTACCAAGCTCTCGGCACTAACAACCAGCTTGCCTACTATGCGCAACCTTATGGCTCAGGTCAGAACGCTTCTCAGCAGCCTTTCCTGAACGCCAACGTTATCGTTCCTTCACCCGACTTCCACAAAGATGTCCGGGCTGACATTACCGATGGCATTAAAGTCCCTGCAACAGCCTACGTTTATCGCGCTTCTCTGCGCCTTAGCGGTGGCGACATCGTTAGCAGCGGCGTTGCTGGATCTGATTCTACTCCTGAACTAACCCTCGTTCCCGCTGTGGGCGAAGGTCTTAAGGATGACGGCACTGTCGTCTCTGGTCAGTTCGGTGCAACCATTACTGGTGCTAACAGCGCTATCGCTAACGGTAGTGTTGCTTCCACGAACATCTTTGACTCCAGCAGCTGGGCTGCTCTGAGTTCTGAGACTACTTGGAAACTGTTCACCACTAATGATCAGAGTGCTTCTGGTCTTTACCAAGGCTCAGGTGTCTATGACCCCCGTGCCGGTGTCAACAAGTTGGCTGGTGATGACAAGGCTCTCGCTATCTGCGAAGTCTGCTGGATCATTCCTGATGAGCCGCCCGAGCGCCAGGATGTTGCTCTGCAACCCGATGGCCTCACCGAATCTCAGGTGTACACCTCCACTTCTCCTTCCTGATATACTCAGCACGCGAGACTCCAAGACCTTTCCTTCGGGAAGGGTCTTTTTTTTGTCTTTAATTAAAAATATTTATTTCTAAATTATTTACGCAACTAAAATATGAGTAGCAAACGAATAGCACTATGTCTGATCTCACAGATCAAATGATTAAGTGCAGGCAGTGTGAGAAATGTGGAGCTAAGTGGATAAACGATCAGCTTTACTGGGCGACAGGCAAGAAAGGAAAGAACGATGATTTGGCAGGTTTAGTTTGCAACACGGTCAATTCACCGGAGTGCATTAACCCTGAAAAGGGTTCAGAAACTGGAGATACTTGGGAGAAGAGACTAGGCAAGCTAAAGCAGCTCTCCACGGTAATGGAGAAGGAATACGATATTAAGTGGGACTCAGGAAGCTCAGGTTCAGATTTTTAAAAACCAGAAGAATTCATAGGAATCATTAAGCCACCAGCTCTAGGGATTCTTGCTTGGACTCTTCCCTGAGCTTCCATAGCGTCGGTAAGTATCTGCTTAGTTTCAGGGTGGTCTCCACCGTAAGCCGCTAAACGAAGATAGTTTTCGACGTTGTACAACGGAGCAGAATCTAAAGCATCTTGAACTTCTCTAGGTCCTCGGGGCCAATCGTTTTGTTTAGCCATTTCGTTATAAAGCTCGACTGCAAACGGAATTAAATCAGCTCCACCTGTAACAACTGATGCTGCAATACCACCACCTCCCACAATCGCTGCGTTTTTGAACCTTTGCACTGGATCAGGTTCAGGTGCGTTAAGTTCAAAACCAATAGCTTGTGCGTCTGCTGCACCAGCAAGTTTTTTAAGTGGAGTGTCGTAGTTAGACGCTATTTTCTTAACCAACTCGCCTGCTAATCTTTTAAGTGGTGACATAGTTTTTGTCCGATGGCACTATTTTAATCGATACTGGTTTAAGCTACTGCTCGTATAGTGACTGCCATGTCTACCAAATTTTTTGCTCCAAGCGGGATCAAGGTTACCGTTTTATCAATTCACGATGACGGCGAATACTACATGGTCCGTTCGGATACAAGCGGAAAAGTATTTTTTGCTCATAAGGACCAGATCGAAGAGTCAATCGATACAAAGTCTGAAACAACCGACACTGGCTCCAGAAATCGCCGTGGACGACGCAGCATTTCTAAAACTAAGGACCCAATCGTCGTAAAACCTCAGGTGCCTACGGACAACCGTGTCAACCTAAATACGTTGACTGCAGAAGGGCTGACACAGGTTCTTCCGGGAGTTGGTATCAAAACAGCTAAAGAAATTATTGAATTAAAGCAAGGTTTACCCGGTGAGCGATTTACAAAGCTTGAACAACTTAAAACAGTAAAAAGAATCGACTGGGACGAAGTTTTTTCGACCGGAGAAGTTTACGTAGAATAAAAGCATATGTCAGGTAAATCGTGGCTCAGTTAACTCAAAACGAATTAGAGCAGATTCAGAGTTATCTAGCTCAACAAGGAGTAACCTTTAACGCCAACACAACTGACGCTACCAAGCGTGAGATTGTATATGCGGCAATTAACCAAATTACCCGCAACCCTGCTCAGGTATTTGGCTATAAATTAGACGATTATAATTTCAGTCGTACTGCGTACCATCTTGCATACAACATAGCTACTGTTCCAGCAGGAGATTATGCAAGGCTTATTGAAGCGTGCAACAGTATTCCTAGTGAATTTTATAACGATAAAATTGTTCAGCAAATTGAGCGTTGTGAAGAAGCTGAACGATTCACTGAACTAGCGGACGGTAGAGCAACTAGTCGGCAAGAAACTATTCTTGGAGACGTCAGTCGTTCAATCAATATTCAAGACAAACGTGAGACCGCAAGAATCTGGCGTGAGAACTATATGTATGAGTGTGATCGACTCGCTCAGATGCTTTACGTTCCTAACTACAGAGACCCCGTGGCTTCCCGCTACCGTTTTGAAAGATCAGGGGGTGAGTTTATTCAAGCAATTCCTGGACCTCCTGACGTATCACGATCTGACCGGTTATATTTCCAAGCAAATTGGCGCTAATGTGTAAGTATCAAATATAAAGTTCTGACGTGTCATCTTCTAGAGCTAAAGGATTAGCAAATGCCGTAACTACAGGTGCGTCTAATGCTCAAATTTTCTTGGAAGGTCTGCAGCAGTTTTTAGGAAATAAAGGTGCTCGTCAGATCTTGGAGCAAGTAGCTCCTCCAAGGAGTGCTGTTCAAGACGTTATGCAGCAAACTGGTTCTTACGGAGCTGGGATGCGAGAACTTCCAGTTTTACCTAGCCGTTCTGTAAAACCAGAATTTGGAGGCGGAATGACACGCCGTCCCGAACCTGGGGTCCCTTCCGGTAATCCTTCTATGGACCGGTTCACTGGAGGTCCAAGAGTTAGGACAATGCCATCGGCTGCAGAAGCTGGAAAAATTCCTCAAGGTCCTGCTCAAAATCTTCCTCCCGAACTGGAAAGGTTTGAAGCACTTCGCCAGATGAATCTGGATCTTCGCAATCCGGCTGGTGCCGTCAACCCAAACACTGGAAAGGGTATGGGAGGTCAGTATTACAGCGGTAAAAGTTCATCAGCTGCTGATCGCGATTTAGTTCGCGGCTCTTTCCAAGCAGATGCCGATCGTGATGTGATGGACATCATGGAAGCCGGACGCCGTAGTCAGCCTTCACGAGTTGCAGAAGGTCAGATGAATATTTTTGATCAAGAAATGCGCCCACGTGGAATCACTACTACTGATCTAAGCAAAGCAGACATTCGGGATGCAATCCTTGCTGGTGCTTTAGGAATTGCTGGTGGCGCTGCCGGGATGATGATGGGCGGTGGTCAAGAGCAAGCTCCAGTAGGGACTTCTATTCAAGATCGAATTGCAGCTCAAATTGAATCTGCGGAACCTCGTCAAGATTTTGGACCCAGCGGTGATATAGATCTCACAGGGCTTGGGGACATTATGAAGAATTACCCCAGGCGGGGACGTCCTATGGATCAATCAACCGAAGCTAGGGAAATTGAAGAATTTGTTGCCAACCAGCCAATGGGCGAAGAGGCTGCTGCCGTCAATGAATTAATCAGCGAAGTTTTACAAGCAGTGCAAAGTTCTGGCGCTGAAGCTACTGAAAGGGTCAAAGCTGCAGCACCTAGAGATCCTTCTACCTACAAAAATATCGGTGATT
>JAAHTG010000659.1_pt1 | contig 28548 bp, 20 predicted proteins | sample 6116081 | NCBI WGS metagenome assembly JAAHTG01 (sample SAMN13939989, study PRJNA603662) | sponge metagenome | isolation source: marine sponge | host: Mycale hentscheli | place: New Zealand | collected 2005 | reverse complement strand
CAAACTATTAATAAAGATTTCTTTGTAATTAGAAGATTTGTTGAAGAAAAAGGTACATTAATATTAGAAACCCCTAAACCTTATATATTCCCAACATCAGCTTCAACATCTCCTGGATTAATACTACCTGAATTTCCTGTAAAAGAAATAGGTACAGACCCAGATTTAATAATAAAGGACTTAGAGGATAAAAAACTAATAGAATAATATATTTATAACATATAATATTTATATAAAATGGGATATTTAAATAATACCGTAATAACAGTTGATGCCATTCTGACAAAAAAAGGACGAGAACTACTTGCTCGTAACGATGGTTCTTTTCGCATCACACAATTTGCTCTATCCGATGATGAGATAGACTATACACTTTTCAATCCAACTCACCCGTCTGGATCTTCATATTATGGAGAAGCTATTGATGGAATGCCATTATTAGAAGCATTCCCAGATGAAAGTCAAATTATGAAATATAAGTTGGTAACTTTACCTCGTGGTACAGCTAAACTACCCGTACTTAATTTAGGTTATGATGCAATTACATTAAAACAAGGGGCTGCATTAGCAATCACTCCACAAACCTTAAATTATTTAGATAACGAGCAAACTTTTGAAACAAGTGGATATTCAGCAACAATAGCAGATACTAGATTAATGAATACATTTACTGGAATGGGTATTAATAGTGAAGCAGCAACTGCACAAAATGCAACTACTACATTAGGAACTAATGTATCTAAAACAGTAATTGGTTCACAAATTAATCTAAAAGCAACTACTGTAAATACATTATTTGGTACTAATACAACTATTAGAACAACTTTAACAGTAGTAGGTTTAGATAGTGGAGCTAGAATAACTATTCCAATAACCGTTAATAAAACTGCAACATAATAAGCCATGGGATTTAAAAGATTAGAAACCGAAGATTTTTTAGTAAGTGCAGATGCAGTATCATCTACAGTATGGTCTGGTAATCAAACTACACTTAATTCATTTTTTACATCCTCAGCACAAGTAGGAGATAGATCAGGAGATTATTATTATGCTGTTTATCAATCTACCCCAAGTGCAGCAGATGCTGAAGTACAATTTGATATTGCTTTTGCAGATAAAGATGGAAGAGGTTCTCTTGCATATAATTCAGATGTATCTACAACTTTATCTTATTCAAGAACTGTATATGGACAATATAGAAGTTTAGTTTTAGAAGATGAAAATTCAGATTTTTCATTTGGTGGTGTAACTACTAACCAATATTTTTATGTAATATCAATTAATAGAGCTAGATATAAAGAAAAATTATTACCTGGTTCTTTAAATTTAGGATTAACTAAAGGATCTAGAAGTATCCAATTAACAGATAATTCTAAAGATGTTACTTTACCTACATTTTATGGTACCCAAAGAGCATTCCAATTAGTAAGTGGATCTGGAGGAAATGCTTATGCCGGTAGTGGTTATGCTGGAGCAGGTGGAGAAAGTACCACTATTGGTTCTTATGGTTTATTTTTACCTGATACTTCTACTATTATATTAAATGGAGCTGCTTTAGATAATTCAACTTATGGTCTTGCACTAGCTACCAATACTAGTGCTAATACTGATGGACAAAATCCTGGTAAATTATTCTCAGCAGTTTCTGCTGGTTCTTCTTTCCAATTAAATTCAGAAGAAACAATTACATCTGATTTTGTATTTATTAGAGCTAGAAATAGTGAATTTAACTATTCAGAAAACCCATCATTTATCGCCTCTTCAACAGGTGAAGTAGTATACGATTATTTTATTAATAATCCACAAGTATATCCTACATCAGTTGGTTTATATAATGATTCAAATGAACTATTAGCCGTATCTAAATTATCAAGACCTATACAAAAGAATTTTACCAAAGAATCCTTAGTACGAATCAAATTAGATTTCTAATGAATGGCCGCTTTCAAGACCCTCAATGCGCAAGATGTAGTAGTATCTCCCCTTCATTTAAATAAAGGATTTAAATTTGAAGGGCAAATAGCATTATCCGGAAGCGACGTTAACATTGGGAGATATTTAGGTAAAAATGTAGATTACTTAACAGATCAAACTTTAACAGGGCCTTCTGATAACAGAAAGGCTCAATCTTTAGTATACAATCAAGCTAAGCAATTATATTATACTAATTATCTTTCAGGTAGTGGAGAATTATCTACTGTATCAACTGCTAGTTTTAACCCAGATGGTACAATAACAGGTAAAGTATATTCTCCTTTATATCAAAATTTTTTAGATACTACATTAGAGGCAAAACGTTATTTCCCTACTGCTTCTGATTCTACTATTGGAATATTATCACTACCCCAATATTTATACGGTGATTATATTCAACCAGAATCATTCAATTTTGTTACCCCTAGTGGAAGTTATGAAGACGATGGAGAAGGAAGACTAGTCTCTGGATCTACTTATATAGGTAATATTATTTATGAACATGGTATTGTTGTATTAACTGGAGGAGAAAGAACAAGAGATTATTGGGATGAAGAAATATCTACATTCGTTAATAATTCAAGCGTAACTTGTTCATTTTCTAGTTCATACACAATATATGAGACACAATACAAGTGTACTTTAGGAGAAAGTGAATTTAACTTTTCTCAAAATCCATCTGTTACAAGTGGATCAAATGGTACACCTTGGGGTTTTGCAACAAGCGCATCCTTTGCACCATATGTAACCACAGTAGGATTATATAATGATCAAAGAGATTTAATTGCAGTTGGTAAATTGGCTCAACCTACACCTATTTCCAAAACAACTGATACAACTATATTAATAAACATTGATAGACAATAAAAAAATCTATATTTATAACAAACAATAAGTAAAATGGCCAAAGTACTTAATTATGAATCTCAAATCGTCCAAGGAGCTACTATACAGTCATGGCATGTATCCCAGTCTGTAGATGCTTTAACTGGAGCTGAAGATTACGATATAACAATTTCAGGTTCTTTAGTAGTAACCGGATCAATAAAAAACCCAACTATAACAGAAGATTCAGTAGGTTTACAAACAGTAATGGTAAACACAGCTTCTGGTGAATTTTTCTTCACTGGCTCTTATGGAGGTGGAGGAGGCGGAGGTGCCGGAACTTCAGGTACTTCTGGTACAGATGGAAATAATGGAGCAGATGGTACTTCAGGTACAGACGGAACTTCAGGTGTAAATGGATCTAATGGAGCAAATGGTACTTCAGGTGTAAATGGTGATAATGGTACTTCTGGTACAGATGGAAGTGATGGAGGTGATGGAGCAGATGGTACAAGTGGTACAAGTGGTACTTCAGCCAATGATGGCACATCTGGTACAAGTGGTACTTCAGCCAATGATGGCACATCTGGAACAGATGGAACTTCGGGAATTGATGGAACAAGTGGTATAAATGGAACCTCAGGAATTGATGGTACATCTGGTACAACTGGTACTTCTGGAACTTCAGGGGTATCAAATGATGGAACAAGTGGAACAAGTGGTACTTCAGCTGTAGATGGGACATCAGGAACAGATGGTACATCAGGAGTAGATGGAACATCTGGTATAGACGGTACTTCGGGTATAGATGGAACTTCAGGAACAACAGGTACATCAGGTACTTCAGGTGTTTCTAATGATGGAACAAGTGGAACTTCAGGTACTTCAGCCGTAGATGGAACTTCAGGTACAGACGGAACTTCAGGAGTAGATGGCACTTCAGGAATTGATGGAACAAGTGGTATAGATGGTACTTCAGGAACAACTGGTACATCAGGTACATCAGGAGTTTCAAATGATGGTACTTCTGGTACTAGTGGAACTTCAGGAACTTCAGCTAATGATGGTACATCTGGAACAGACGGAACTTCAGGAGTAGATGGAACAAGTGGTGTTGATGGCACATCAGGAGTAGATGGTACCTCAGGTACAACTGGTACAAGTGGTACATCTGGTGTTTCAGGTACTTCAGGTACAAGTGGAACTTCAGCTGTAGATGGAACATCAGGAACAAGTGGAACTTCAGCTGTAGATGGAACTTCTGGTACAAGTGGTACAGATGGAACATCTGGTACAGATGGAGCAGATGGAAATGCTGTATTAATTCAACAAAGTGGTAGTACAGTAGCTACAAATATAGATGGTATTAACTTTACAGGTTCAGGAGTTGCAGATGTTGTAACCTCAGGATCAGGAGTAACAGTAACACTTGAAGGTGGTGGTGGAGGAGTAGATGTAGTATTTAACTCATCAATCCGTTATGTAGCATCATCAACTTCAACACATAGATTAGAATTAACCTCAACCGGTGATTACTTTGGAAGTAAATCATGGACTAGATCAGGCACCACACTTACTATAACAAGTACAAGCCATGGTTTATCTACAGGTGACTGTGTAATGATGCGTAATGGAAATGAAGATTATACATACTCAGCAGTAACAATATCTGATAGTGATACATTTACAATGCCAGTTGCTAATTCAGGTGGAACTAGTGGTGATAAATTAGCTTATGTACCTGCATTTAGTGCTAGTGTAACAGATTCAAGTGGAGATGTAACAGCAATGACAATCTCTGCACCTGGTGCTTTAAGTGGAAGTTGCCAATTACATGGTTTAGTAATTTATGCTAGTAACCAAGAATCATCTCCAATGACAGTAACTTTACCTGCGGGAACACAAGAAGGAGCAGGAACATTTGGTAGCAAACCAGGTATCAACCCAGCTAATTTAGCAGGTATTAGTGCTGATGGTACTGGTAATTCAGGTAACTTAACTAATTTAAATCAACAATGGAGTTTAGGTTCTAATTTCAACCAACTTAGAATTACGGGTATAGATAACTTTACCCCAATTATAATAAAAGCACAATTATTCTAATAATATTATAGAATGGCTCAGGATCGATTATTTTATGGCGCGATAGATAACGCCACTATATTTGCTAACGGTAGCAACAGTTTTATTAGAATTAGATTTGATGCAGATACAACATCAACTACTCTAACAAACGTTGCAAATGTTAGTGGATATTTTGGTTTAGCTAATATTATCCCTGGACAACAATTAGTAGCTTCAGGACAATTCCCCTCAGGTACAACTGTAGTATCTATAGATGTAGGTGCTGGTGAAATTGTAGTATCGGATAATCCTGATAATGATGGAACTAATAGATTAGGTAGAGTAAGTCCCCCTAAAGGACAATATTTTGTTAATTCCGGATCTTTAACAGTTCCTACCAACAACCCACTAAACGTATTTGATATTACAGGTAGTGAAGATACCCAATATAATTCTTCTGAAAATAAATTTGGGGTATTATTACAACAAGCTAGTACAAGCTCACTTTCGAGTGCCATTAATGGTGAATTTGCACAATATGAAATTAGTAGAGTAGTAGATAGACAAAATTCCCTTGAACTTTCATTTTATGTTACTAGTAGTGCAAATGGTGTATTAGCCGAAGAATCAGATAAAGCAGTAGCCTCAGGTATTACTTCATTTGCTATTGTAGAATTATCTTATAGTTCTTCTCTAGCAACTATTTTTAATCAAACTGTAGCAGGTACTCCTGCTGGTGGTTATGAAGTAGGAGCATATCAAATAGCGGTACAAGAATTTTTAGATGATTTAGAATTAGATGTTTTATACACCGGTTCATATGCTAAAGGTAATACTAAATTCATTAACTTCACAGGTTCAGGAATACAAGATATTACTGTAACCGAAAGTTTTGGTAAATCTGGGGTTAATGTATTTATACAAGGAGGAGGAGGAGGATCTGATGATGATTGGTATATAGGAGATACATTCTTAACAGCTTCTAAAGATGTTCGTATTACAGGATCACTTTTAGTAACTCATACGGCATCAAATTTAGATTTCTTTATAGTAAATTCTGGTAGTTATGAAGCATTTAAAATTAATAGTGAGGGTATAACCCAATTCTTTGCTCATACTGATGCACCTACCCCCTTTGCAACAGCTGAATATGGTGGAATGTATTTTCAATCCTCTTCAGTTTGGGCTGCACTAGATTAAGAAATCTACATACGTATAACTGACAATATTTTTTCAAATAAACTCAATTTAATAACTAAAAACAATTATTCTCAATGGCAACTTGGAAAAAACTCGTCGTTTCAGGAAGTGACATAAGTCAGTTGAATAACGATGCCGGATATATAACCTCGGTAACCGCTCAACATGCTTTCACAACTGCTTCTTTTAATGGCACAGATTTACTTGCGGATAGTTCGCAAGGAACATTAAACTTCGCCTCAGGATCTACAGGTTTAAATATCGTAGCTGCTGCGGGCACAGACACACTAACATTTGATTTAGTAGCTGTACCTAATACTTCATTAGAAAATGATGGTATTACTATTGCTGGTCAAGATATTTCACTAGGTGGATCTATTACAGCAGATACCATTGCGGGACAAATTTCCGCTACTACTATTACTAATTCTCAATTAGTAAATGATGGTATAACATTTGGTTCAGATGATGTTTCTTTAGGAGACACTGTAACACAAATGTCTTTAACTGGATTTACAGGTTCATTATCTGCAACTTCTGTTTTAGCAGATGGTGTAACAGCAACCACACAAACCTCAGGTGATAATTCGACTAAAGTAGCCACAACTGCTTACGTTGATGCACAAGTAACAGCTGAAGATTTAGATCTTGCTGGTGATGGTAGTACTACAACTGCAGTAGATCTTGATTCTCAAACATTAACTTTTACAGGTCAAGATGGTTTACAACTATCAGCTTCTGCACAAACTATTACAGCTACTATTGCTAATACTAGTATTGCAAATGGCAAACTTGTAAATGATGGTATTACAATCGCTGGTCAAGATACTTCTTTAGGTGGAAGCATTACAGCAGATACTATCGCAGGACAAATTTCTTCTACTACTATTACTAATGCTCAATTAGTAAATGATGGTATTACAATTGGTGCTCAAGATACTTCTTTAGGTGGTAGTGTATTAAATAGCTTAGCTCATAGTGCAACTGGTAGCTTTACTGGTTCATTTGTTGGAGATGGTTCAGGATTAACAGGATTAGCTACTACGTTAAACTTAACTGATGGTTCAAATCCTCAAGCAATTGATCTATTAACTGAAACATTAACATTCTCTGGAACAGCTAATGAAGTTGAAGTTAGTACATCAACAACTGATACTGTTACAATTGGATTACCAGATGATGTAACAATTGGACAGGATTTAACTGTTACTAGAGATGCTACCATTTCTAGAAACTTAACAGTATTAGGTACTGCTTCATTCCAACACACAGAAGATTTAGATGTAGCTGATAGATTTATCAGATTAGCTTCTGGATCAACTAGTGCAGGAGATGGTGGTATTGTAATCCAACAAACAGGTGCTCTAGATGGTGAAGTATTTGGATTTGATTCGGCTCAAACAAGATTTGGGATTTCAGGATCATTTGATGCTTCTCAAAATGCCTTCACACCAGATGCATTTATGGCAGCGGCTATTAATACTAATGGAAATGATCCAAATGGTGTTAATGCTCCTGACTCTAGATATAATAAAAAAGGTAACCTATATGTTGCCGGTGATAGTGAAGACATTTGGATATATTCATAATTTTTAATTATGTTTAATTCAAATGGGTTTCAAAGCAAAAAATGTTGAAATTGGGAATATTCCAGATTGGATGGTGGAGCAAGCTTCACCATCCATATCATGGGAAAGACATAAAGAACTTTTAGTAGAAAATTCCCAAGAACTTCAATCTAAGGTTAATAAGTTAAATGAGGATGTTAGAATTTTAAAAGAAAAACTTTCTATCCTCTCAGGTAAAAATAAAAATTCTTTAGATGAACAGGAATTAATGTTTTTACTTCACTTTATAAAAGAAGCCAATTTTAAAGGTGGTCAATTGGAGCATGTTTTCCAAGTTACCTTAAAGCTTCAAAACCAATATAGGTTTCTTGAAAAAAAGCAAAAAAAAGAGAGTTAGCTAGGTAGTTAACTCTTTTTTATTCATATTTATGACCATATTATAGGCCCGTAAGGGAAGTGGGCAGGCAATCCTGTAACCAACCTTAATAAATAGTTAATATGCCAAGTTGGAAAAAGGTCATCATATCCGGAAGTGATGCCTCCTTAAATAGTTTAAATATAACAAACGGTTTAACCGTTACAAGTAGTGTAGATATAACAGGTTCACTAACCTCATCTAACGCTCAATTTACTAATTTATCTTCTTCAAATTCAACAACCGCTCTTGTTATAGATGGTAGTGGAAATGTTTTTACTAATGTAAGAACAGATGCTGGGGGTTATCAACATAATCAAAGTGTAGCTAGTAGTGTATGGAGTATAACCCATAATTTAAATACTAGACCACTAAATGTAACAGTTGTTGATTCTAATTATGATGTAATTTTAACAGAAGATATTACTTTCCCAACTGTAGATACAGCAGTAATTAATTTCCCTACAGGCGAATCAGGTTATGCTATTTTTTCTTCAATAGAAGCTTCTTATACTGCTTCTGAAGATAACCTTCAAATGGTTACAAATAGAGGAAATACTACTACTAACGATATGATAGTAACTTCTTCGTTAGCAGCTAATACTTATACTTTATTGTCCACAGGTAGCATAGAAACAACTTCTAATATAGATGTAGGTGGGTTATTAACTGTAACTGGAACTGGAACCTCTCAATTTTCTAGTCATTTACAATCTCATTGTTTAGGTGTAGGTACTTCCCCTTCTACTAATGGTGGTACTATAGTAGCATCTTCAACAGTAACTGCTACTAACTTTATAACAACCTCTGATAAAAGATTAAAATCTCAAATTACTGAAATTGAAGAAGGATTAAAAACATTAAAAGAATTCACTGCCTACGAATACATAAAAGATAACAAACCTGATGCTGGTTTTATAGCTCAAGAAGTTCAAGAAGTTCTACCTTATGCCGTATTTACTAATGATAATGGACATTTAACTATGAACGATAGACCAGTATTAGCTCATATGCATAAGGCAATATTAGAACTGGAAGAACGTATTAAAGCTATAGAAACTAAATTGGGATAAAATGGGTGTACCAGTAGGAGGAAATTTTGACATGTATTCATCATCAGCGGATGATGAAAATTCTATTGCTGGGGGTATTAAACAAGGTGGTGATAACCCTGATGGGCAAACTGCATTTACTGGTTTAATATCAAATTCTGAAAAAGAGTTTTTTGATCCTGATTTTGCTGGTTATATAACTAGTTTAATCCATGTATCAGAATCTATACAATATAGAAATTATCCTGTAACCCCTGCTCCCACACCTGCTCCTGTTATAACCCCAGATCCACCAACACCCCCACCAACATCACCCCCAACTCCTCCCCCAACACCAGCACCTGTTGCTGCTGAACCTTGTACTACATATAGAGCATATGATAATAATGGGAATGGAGGTCAAGTAAGGTATATTCCATGTGGTGGTGATGATGGCTCATTTAGAAATCAAACCATAATTAATTATGGAAGTTTTTTATTTTGTGCTAAAGATGGAACTGCTGAGGCTATAACTAGTAGTTATCAAAATCCATGTTATACTTTTTATGTAGAAAATTATGATTTAAATGATTCTTTATATGTAAATCATACTGATTGTTTAACGGGGGCAACAGTTACAACTGAAGTTTTTCCTGATTATGCCCTAGAAGTTTGTTCTTCAATGGGAAGCAATCCAACCCGAGCTTATGGATCTGGTTATTATAATATTGAATACATGCCCGACATAACAGATTGTCAGGATAATAATAACTTAACTATAACACAGGATATAGTATTAGAGACATTACAAGAGTGCTCCCCAAATCAAAATATTTATGAGCCACCTACACCACCCCCTACATCTCCTCCTACAGGACCACCTACTCCCCCTCCAACATCCCCTCCTACGTCCCCACCAACTCCTGCACCTGCATCATCAACTAATAGAACTTATAGTTGTACTAGTCAATCAACAATTCAATTTGCTACTAGTAGTTTAAATTATACAATTTATGATCCTGTAGATATTCCATCTTCAGATACAGAATTTAATAATTTTATATCAATTCAAGCATACGATAGACCTAATAGAGTTACTGTAATAGATAATAGTGGTACAGTTTATGATTCAGGATGGATAGGTTATGCGAATTATAGTGGCCCATGGGGAAGTAATTTAAATAACCAATCATATATTCGTGATAATTTTGATTATGGTTCTACTTCTGGTAGACAACTAAGAGTTCTTGGTGGAGCATCTGACCTTAATGATATTATGAATGATGTTGTTAATATTTCAATTTCATGTGGGTATGATACCGATTTAGAGATATCTTATGTTTATGATGGAGATGACGCTAATGGAGCTTGCACCAGATCTACTCCTGGAGATACAGTATTTGGTACTAACCTTTATTTTGATAATAGTGATTGGACACAAGCTACTGAAGTATATTATAATTCAGATAAATCATCCACTGTAAGTGCTAGATATATTAGTAAAGGTAGTACTTGGAGATATTGGGATGGAACTTCGTTTGGGGTAAGTGGTAGTTGTTCTTCACCTCCTCAAGTTTGTCGATTTGTATTTGTCCCTAATAATGTATCTACAACAGATAAAGGTTTAGACTATGATTTAAATGGAACTATAACACTTACTAGGTTTAGCCAATTAACAAGTACACCTACTACTTATAATGGGGTAGTTGGTAGGGTGTATGCGGTATGTAGTGATTCTCATCCCTTATGGTATGATTTTAATGGAGGAGGGGCAATGACTGACCCAAGTGGAGTAGAAAGACCACCAAATGGAAGTAGTTGTACTAGTAATAATAATTGTTCATATTCAACCCCACCTGCTCCCACACCACCCCCTGTAGGATCCCAATGTACCGAATATAACATTACATCAGATGGGGGAGATACAGTAATTTTTTATTATACAAATTGTGCATCTGGTGACCCAGCATCTGCAACAGTTCAAAATGGTGATAGTGCTACTATTTGTGCTCGTGAATCAAGTGAAAATGAAATTAATATGTCCCCTAACACTGGGACAGTAATTTACTCCCAACCTTGTACCCAACCCTTTCCTACACCTACAACTGTTTACAAGTATATAATAAATGCTTGTGATGGAGGAGGTGCTTATGAAGTTAATACAAATGACCAATACCCAGGGCCTTATAGTAATGGGGATCTTATAAAATTTACACTTTTTGGCACTACAATATGTGGTACAATTACTGGTACTTCTCCTAATCCTTTTACATATGATATCGAGGGTGTTACAGTAGGAGGTAATTGTAATGACCCACAATGCCTTGGATTTAGTTGTAATAGATATTCATTAGTAAATCGAACTAATTCTCCCCAATCATATAGTTATGTAGATTGCTCGGGAACTAATATTAATTCAACATTAGCGGCAAATCAAAGTGATGAAATTTGTGCTTCAACATCTCCAAATAATGCGGGTATCCAAACTGATTTTCAGGGAACTTGTGGTTCATCTTCTACCCCAGGATTTCCACCTACAGCACCCCCAACTCCCCCACCTACACCCGCACCTATTACATCTTATCCTATTTTTACCCCTCCACCCACATCAGGACTTTATATAATGAATTTAGGAACTACACAATATAATGTTAACCAAGCATGTGAGGATTATAATAATTTTAGTGGGTTTAATGGTTGGGTATTTAGAGCAGGAACTGCATATTATAGAGCTGGACTAGGATTTTATCAAACAACTGGAACTGCACCAGGATTTCACCATGGATCTGTTTGGGCTGATCCATATTGTAGCCCTAATTGGAGTGTATATGGTCAAGGATTACACCCTACAACTACAATGGTTAATTTACAAGGAACTGATTGTTATTATTTACAACCACAACCAAATTTAATTGTTAAAAAAGGGCAAGGATTAAGAGGATATGGAAATGTTGATCATTTAATTTTAACTCAATTTGTTAATGATAACGGATTTTTTATGGGAGTTAGCTCTTCCAGTGGTACTGATCCTGGTACAGTTACCTTTTCTAATAAAATTATTACTAATAGTTTAGGACAAGAAGGAAGATGGTCAGCTACTTTAAGTTTATCAAACACATATAAAGATAATGATGGAACTGGATCCAATATTACTCCTGAAAAATTTAATTTTATATCAGTTTCGGGTATTAGTATGGTTGATGGGGCAATTTATTATGTAAGAACCGATTAAATATAAATTATGATAAGATACGAAGATTTATCAATAGAATTACAACAAGAAATAGACATATTATGTGCATCGATGGGAATGGACAAATCCCAATTTAATATAGAACAATTTTTAGAAAGTAAAAATCAATAAAAATGCCACTAACATACGAAGATTTATCACCATTTTTGCAAAGCGAAGTAGATAAAATAACTACTCATTGTGAAGGATCTACCCAAGAAAATATTGATTTTGAATGGTTAGTAGAATTTTATAATGAACATAACATAACTGAAAACTATACATTTTAGAATATTTATATAAGTAATGGCCAACCAATATTTTTATCTTAATACTAGTAATTTAGCAACAGCTACTAAACTATATGCTGATATGCGTGGTAGTACTTTTGGAGCATCAGGCTATTACAGTAATAGTACAATATGGAGATATTGGACAGGTACTGAATTTTCTAACCAAGGAAATTGCAATACTGCTACAAATGCACCTACACCTCCACCAACATCACCTCCAACAAGTCCACCAACACCATCACCTATTACACCACCACCAACACCATCTCCCGTATCAGCACCTACTCCTTCACCAACTGGTGCACCTACTCCTCCACCTACTCCTGCACCTACATCACCAACACCATCACCAACACCAGCACCGGTAGCACCTACTCCTTCACCTACTCCTGCACCCGTTACTCCCGCGGCAAGTTACCAGTTCTATGGATGTAATGGAGGAGGAGGACTCTTATCTTATGATGGTAATCTAGGCGCAGGTGTTGTTGTTGATGTCTCAGGTTTTGGATGTGCCACAATATTTTCTACTTCAAATAGTAGCCCATCTTATTATTCTTACAGTGAACATAGTAGCTGTGCAGATTGTCAAGCAACACCACCTCCTACTCCTGCACCTGTTACTCCACCACCAACACCATCTCCAACTCCAGCACCTACATCAGCGCAATGTCTTAGATTACTTCTACAACAAAGTAGTGGTAGTTATCCTGGACAATATACAATTAAATGTTGTGATGGAACTTGGAGATATAACCAAACCCTATATGGATCAACCATAGTATGTTCAGCTTTAACCGGTCCAACTTCTTCTAGTAATATTACTTCACAAATAATGGGTGCATGTACAGATTCATGTTAATAAAATATTTTAAAATAAATCAGTATGGAAATTAATTTTAATAATTTTAATAATTGGGTAATATCCTCTTCTCTTGAAGCAGTAATAACTTATAAGGATCAACTCCCAACAGAAGGTGAAGGTGAATCTCAACGAATATCTGATCATCAAAATACTATTCTAAATATAACTTCTCCTAGTGGTTCTGGATATGGCGATACCCACTATAACCGAATTGATGTTACAGATGAAATTATAAATGCCTATTCAAGCAGTTTATAAATTATTTTGAGTAAATAAAATAAGTTATTACATTACATAAAAATACTAATAAGTTATGATTAACCAAATTTCTAATTTTTTATCTAAAAAAGATTGTGAAGAAATCATTAAAATGATTGATTCAAATCATACCCGTTCTTCAGTTGCTGGTGGTGGGAATGAAAAAAGTAAATATGAAGAAACTAGAACATCTAGCACTTCAAATCTTCCAGATGAAAATCCATTAATAAGGAGAATCAAAAAAAGAATATCCAAAAAATTAGGGTTAAATATAAACCAGGGTGAATCTATTCAAGGGCAATTATATGAACCCGGCCAATATTTTAAAGCACATACTGATTTTTTCCAACAAGATTCTTATATAAACCATTGCTTAGCATCTGGTAATAGAATCCATACTTTTATGGTATATTTAAATGTTCCTGAAGAAGGAGGAGAAACAGATTTTCCTAAATTTGGGTTTAAATCTAAACCTAAAACAGGTAAAGCTATATATTGGCCTAATATGATTGATGGTCAAGTTTTAGATGTAATGCTTCATGAAGGTACTGAAGTAAAAAAAGGAAAAAAATATATTATAACTTCTTGGTGGAGAGAAAAAGAATGGAATGGAGCTGAAGATGATAGATTAGCTACCCAACATTGGAATACTATTAATTCTAATAAAGTAATGTCAATCCCACCCCCTAATCAAAAAATATTTACAACAAAAGAAGATTTACCCCGACTTAATGAATTAGGGTATAAAGTTGAAAAATTACCTTCTCAAGTTTGGGGTATTATTAATGATGCTTATAAATTATTACAAAACAATATACAAGAAGAAAATTGGGAAGGCATAAAAGATGTAATTAACACCCCAGATGGTAGTTTTGGTAGTGAAATGATGTCTTTTGATAATTTAGTTTCACTTAGAGAAATGATCCATCAGCAATTATTACCTTTCCATCAACAGTGGGCTCAAGTTCCTTTAATTCCTACTATGTTATATGGTATAAGATCTTATAAAAGAGGAGCTAGTTTAATAAATCATGTAGATAGATTAGAAACCCACCATGTTTCTTCTATTATAGTAGTAGATAAAAATTTAGCTTGTGGTTGTGGCCCAGGTAAAGAACCTGAAGATTGGCCTTTACATTTTCAATCTCATAATGGGGAATGGCATAAAATATATGCTGAACCCGGAGATATAATCTTATATGAATCCGCTACTTGTATGCATGGTCGTCCTGATTCATTTAAAGGTACTTTTTATAGAAATTTTTATGTACATTATAAATTAAAAGATTGGCAATACCAACCTCAATAAATGGATTATATAATTGTAAGCACAAGTAAATGTCTATACCAAGAATGGCAATTACGATTACTTAAATGGTCGGCTAATAAAGTAAAACAAAAAGGTAAAATTATATTTTTATCTTCCTTTGATCATAATCATTTTTCCGAAAATATAAAATTTGATTTTCCTAATGTAGAAGTAATTGAACTTCCTGATTGGGCTAAAGAATGGGAAATTAAAGATGGAAAATGGTGGGGTGGAATACCCAATAAATATGAATCTATTAGTTGGTTATGTAAACATAAAAAATTTAAACCCTCAGACAGATTATTATTTTTAGATCCTGATATGATTTTTTTAGAACCTATTAATTTATATCCTAATCATAATGAAGTAATAGGTCAAAGATGGATTAATTTTACTGCTTTAACTAAAGATACAAAAACAATTCAAGAAGATGAATATGGGATAATGTATCCCTTTGCTATCACTTTTTATACTTTAAAAAAAATAATTAATGATTATAAGCAAATTTGTATAGCTATTAGAAAAAAATCTAATTTATGGGAAGCCGAAATGTGGGGTTTACATTACGCCTTAGAAAAAAATAATGTAAAATTTATATTAGATGATAATTTAGGAAGATGTACAATTTGGAATGAAGATAACTCTCAAATTACAAGTAAAATATTCCATTATCCTAATGCTATAGAGTCAATAGATAAAGAAAAAATATTTTTTAAACAAGATTATACCCATTCTCCTGCACAAAAAATTGAAATAAATAAAGCTAGAAATTTAACAGATACTATTTTATTATCCAATATCGATCAGGAAAGAACAGATTACATATATGAATCTAAATGGGACTTTCCATACTTGTTTAGATTTTATACAGGTAGTAAGGGATATTTATTTTTCCAACCATGGTCAGGGGGTTTTAATAATATTAGAATGTCTTTTGAACAGGCAATATGTTTATCCTATTTAACAGATAGAACCTTAGTATTACCTCCTTCTTATTCTATGTATCTTACAGAAGGTGTAAGTAATTTATCGGATTACTTTGAAATAGAAAATTTAGGAATTAAACATATATCTTTTGAAGAATTATGTAATATTCATAATATAGAACATAATTTAGACGAATTAAAAAAAATAAGTAAAGTATTAAATTATGATGCAGTTCAAAATGTAATTAATTTTGAAAAAGTCCCTGTTCCCATTAAATTTTTAAAAGGAAGACAAGAATTAAGATCTGAGGATATATTTGATAATTCCGAAATTATTTTTTTAGATAAAAATTTATTAGGAAATTTCTATTTATCTTTTTATACTAAACATGAAACCTCATTAAAACAACTTTTAGGTAAATACTTAGTATATAGAAATGATTTAAGAGATATTGCTTGGCAATTTATTAATTTATTAGAAGATAAATCATATTATTCTATGCATGTTAGAAGAAATGATTTTCAATATAAAGATTTATTTATTGACCCCGAACAACTTTTAAATAATATTAAAGATATAATTCCCCTTAATTCTAAATTATATATTGCTACTGATTTAAAAGATAAAAGTTATTTTTCTAATTTAGAAAATTATGGGTATAAATTAATTTTTTATAATGATTTAGAATCCCAACTAAAATTTAAAAACATTAATGTAAATTGGATCCCCCAAATTGAACAACTTATATGTTCTCGGGGTATTTCATTTGTAGGAAATGATAATTCTACTTTATCTACTTACATTTATAAAATTAGAAGTTTTATGGATGATATAGTAGATAAAAAGTATTACGTAAATACTAAACCTATTACTCATATTCATAAAGATTATTCTATTAATGATCCTGAAGCAAGGCATAATTGGTGCCGGGAATATTTAGATGTAAGTAAATTTAACAATGATACAATTTTTGTTTCTATAGCTAGCTATAGAGATAGTCAAATATTTGATACTTTAAAAAGTTTATATAGTGAAGTTTCTAACCCTAATAGAGTAAAAGTAGTAATATATGTACAAGATGAGATAGATGTTTATCATGAATTATTGGAATTAGATTATCCTAATTTAGAGTTAATACATGTCCATTGGGAAGATACTAAAGGTGTAGTTTGGGCTAGAAATAGGATTAAAGAAAAATTTACAAATGAATCTTATTTTTTAAATGTAGATTCTCATTCAAGGTTTAAAGAAAATTGGGATTTAATATTAATAAACCAGTATAATAGTATAGACGAACCCAAAGTTATTTTATCTACCTACCCTAACCATTTTGATGTTCCAGATCCAACAAAAGAATATTTAAAATTACCTTATAATACCCCTTTAAAAATTAAAAAATTCATCCACCCAGATGACCCAATAGATAATAGATGTACAGCAGAAAATCTTCCTTCTTTAAAAAATTATGAAATAAAAGATACTAAATGGGTTACTGCTGGGTTTACTTTTGTAAAAGGAGATTGGTTAAAAGAAGTTCAAATCCCCGAGAAAATGATTTTTAGTGGGGAAGAAGACACTGCTACTTATCTTTCATATTTAAAAGGATGGAATATAAAAGTTACATCCGAGGCCACTATATGGCACAACTATAATTACAAAACCTTAGAAGATATACCTTATAGAACACCTAATAGTTTTAAAAATCTTACAACAAGTGATAATTCATTAGAAGAATTAAACAAAATTTTATTTGCAGATGATCCTTCTTACATTAGATCTCTTAATGATCTAGAAAATTATTTTGATATAGAATTTAAAAAACCACTAAGTATTCAAAATTCAATATCTCCAACTATATTTGTATCTATAGCTTCTTTTAAAGATTATGAAATTAGACATACAATTTTAGATTGTATTAATAAGTCATCATCCCCCGAAAATTTATATTTTGGAATATGTATGCAGTATGATAATTCCACTCCTAATATTTCTGAAAGTATATTAGATGATTTAGTTCAAAAATATAATATTAAATTATCAAAATTTAATTGGACAGAATCTGAAGGGGGGTGTTGGGCACGTAATATTTCTCAACAATTTTATAATGGAGAAAAATATAGTCTTCAAGTAGATGCTCATACTAGATTCTTACAAAATTGGGATAAAATTATAATTCAAGAATTTGATGAATTACTAAAAAAATCCCCAAACCCATTAATATCTTTTCTTCCTCCTAGTTATTTTAGAGACGATAATAAAGGAATTGATTATGAATTTGTCCACTTAAATACCCCCACTATTTTAAATGTTCCTACATTTAGGCATTTAACAGACCAATACTGGCCGGTTTATGGGGGATACCAAGATGAAAAGTCTACAAATGGAGTTAATCAAAATGTATCTTTATTATACGGAGGATTTATTTTTAGTTGGGGTAAATGGATACAAGAAATAGAACAAGATCCCGAACATTATTATACTGGAGAAGAATTTGCTATCGCTTTAAGATCCTATACTTCAGGATATGATATATACTTACCTACTAAAATACTAGCTTGGCATCGTGCCCACCCAGAAACACCAGCTAAACATATGAATACTTTTAAAAACCATCATGAAAAACATACAGTAGCTGTAAATAGACTTAAAATGCTAATTGAACAAAATGGGGATTTAGGTAAATATAATTTAGGTAATAAAAGAAATTTACAAGATTATGAAAATTTTGCTAAAATAAATTTTAAAAATAAAGAAGTTTTATTATAATGTACAATTTAGCTATATACTCAGGCCATAATTCTTCTTTTACTATATCAAAAAATGATCAAATTTTAGAAGTTTTAGAATTAGAAAGATATACCAATGAAAAAAATGCTGGTTTATTATGGTATTTTTTTACCCATAATCCTTTAAATTGTACTCGACAAATATTAAATTATTTTAAGGAAAAATATGGTGCTGAAAGTTATGAAAATTTAATTTGTAATCATGATGATGTAAATACTTGGAGTTCCCATCTGGGTAAAAAAGATAATATTCTTTCTTTTTTTAATTGTAAAAATATAATAGAAGTATATCATCAATTCGGCCATGCTAGTGGTGCCTTTTACCAATCAGATTTACAAGAAGCTAAAATTATTAGTTTTGATGGAGGTGGAAATGATGGATGTTTTAATTTTTATAATGCTACTAGAGAAAAAGGAGTAGAACTTGATTGGATGGATTATGACTATAATATTGGAGAAAAATATGCTGAAATTGGTAGATATACCCCTTCAATAAGACAAGATCCTTGGTCATTTGCTTACCTAGTATATGCAGGAAAATTAATGGGGTTATCGGGATATGGGTCAATTAGAAAAGAATGGATCCCATCATTAAGAAAATATTACAAAGGTCATGATAATTTTAAATTTAGTAAATTAAGAAATTATGCTAAATTAAGAAAAGACCTTAATCTTCCTAAATGTTTAAAAGGAGATTTAGAATTAGATATAAGTAGAACTTCACAAAAAATATTTGAAGATATATTTTATGAAGTAAGTAAAGATTATATAGATGCTAGTAAAAATAATTTAGTATTATCTGGGGGTTGTGCTTTAAATATATTAAATAATACTGCTATAAATAATATAACTAAAACATTTATCCCTCCTAACCCAAATGATAGTGGTTTATCTTTAGGTTTTATGTTAAGTTATTTAAAACCAAAAACTGCTTTTGATGCTACATATATGGGACCAGAAGTATGGGATAAAAATTTACTACATGAATACATACAAAAATATAAATCAGACTATATATCTCCAGACAAAATAGTAGATAATTTATTAATACCTGGAAAAATTATAGGTGTAGTAAGGGGAAGAAGTGAAATAGGCCCTAGAGCTTTGGGAAATAGGAGTATATTATGTAATCCCTCAATACCCCATATGAAAAATATTCTAAATAAGAAAGTTAAAAATAGAGAATATTATAGGCCATTTGCCCCCGTAGTTAGATTAGAAGATGTAAATAAATTTTTTGAATTTAATCAAGAATCAAGATGGATGTCTTTTTGTCCTAAGGTTAAAGAAGAATATAAATCTCAATTAGAAGCAATTACCCATATTGATGGGACAGCTAGAGTTCAAACTGTAACTCAAAAACAAAACCCATGGTTATATGAATTATTAACTTGGATGGATCAAAGAACAGGAATTGGGGTATTGCTTAATACATCATTTAATATAGCAGGTAAACCTATACTTAACACTTATAGAGATGCCATATGGATGTTAGAAAATACAGAAATGGATGGATTAATTTTAGAAAATTATTGTGTTACAAAATAATTTAGTTCGTATAGCTCCTTCGGGTCATCAAAGAGCCCTTCACTCTTTAATATTACAATATATTTACTTTTGTTATGATATAAAAAATCATATTCCGGATAATGATATTATGCCTTATATGGATTTATCTAATAAAATAACAGGATTTCATCCTATTGATGATTTATTATATAAATCTAATCCTTGGAATAAGTATTTTAATCAACCCGTTCCACCCCCTGATTCAATTTTTAGAATGGAACATATATCTAATATTTATGATTTTAGTATACTAATATATGATTTACATCCAAGTATTTTTCAAAAATATAATAAGACAATAAATAAATATTTACATTTTAGAAAGCATATTGTAAATAAAGTAAATGATTTTTATAATCAATACTTTGGGTCAAATGTAGTTGGGATGCATATTAGAGGAACAGATAGTTTTTTTGATAAAGGAAGACCTAACTTGCCTTTAAGTTATTATGAAACATTAATTTCCGAAAAACTTTTAAGTTTTGATAATATATTCATAGCAACTGATAATATTAAAGTTGTAGACAGATTAAAGGATAAATTTGGCAATAAAATTATTTCATATAATAGTTTTAGAATAGATATAAACTTAGATAATGTTGCTTTACATGAAACTTTTCATAACCCTTATAACATAGATTTAGGAGAAGAAGTTTTAATTGAATCTATATTACTTTCTAAATGTAATCTATTAATTAGACAACAATCTAATGTTAGTACTTTTTCTATTTTACTAAACCCTAATATTAAAATCCACCAATTTGATCTTCCATTATGGCAAACCTTTAATTACCATGTTTGCAACCCAAACAATTATAATTCAGTAAAAAATAATACTAATAAATATTATTATGATGAATCACTCCAGGTAAGTAATATTCAATATTATATTGATACTTATTTAGAATTTCATAAATCTATAGATGATAGTTCTTCTGATAGAATCAATAATAGATCTTATATTTATGACCAAAACAAACTTAAATTAACTCAAGAATATTTTTATAATTTATAAAATATGTTACAACATTTAAACTTAGATTTCGATTATAGCTTTTTTCTTCCCCCTAATGCAGATTATTCTGTACATAAAGGTTCATGTATTTCTTATCAAAGAGAAGAACAAAATAATTTATATACTGAATATGGTGATGGTTATTCATTTGATGAAAACAATACAGTTATACAACAAATATGGCATGACGTTGAACATCCTATAGTTAAAGAATTAGCCAAAGAATTAAATATTGAGGCAAAAACATGTTCCTCAATTTTACAACCCCCAGGAAATGTTGTAACATTACATAGAGATACTTTTTTTAAATTTAAAAAATTATATCCTGATGATAAACGTACTAAAGTACGTGCTAATATTTATCTTGAAGATTGGAAAGTAGGTCATATGATTCAATATCAAGATATAAATAATAATAAAAAATGGAAAACATCAGTGGATTGGAAAGCAGGATACGGATTTTTATGGTCTGATAAAGTACTTCACTTATCCATGAATGGGGGAATGAAAGATAAATATACACTTCAAATTTCTGGGTTTTATTTGGAGTGATTTATTTAATATTTATAACAAAACTTGTATTATAAGTTAGTTTCAATTAATATTTATAATAAAGATATCTAAAATAAACCATGGCATACTTAAAAGGAGTTAATCTCTCTGCTAGTTCTAATATTGATGGAACCGCTGCAAATTTTATATCCATTTCTGGATCGTCTCTCTCTGGTTCTTTTACAGGAAGTTTTGAAGGGAATATTGTAGGTACTGCATCTAGAGCTACTGTAGCTAATATAGCAAATACTTCCTTAACTGCTTCTTATGTAGGTGGAGGTAATGTAGATGGTACAGTATTATCTGCTACTTCTGCATCTTTTGCCACTAGTGGGGATGGTAATTTTACAGGTTCATTTACGGGCTCATTTACAGGAGATGGATCAAATTTAACGGGTGTAACAGCAGCCGGAACACTTAGTAGCTCAGCACAAATTGCTTCCGATATATCAGGTGCTTTTGGGGCACCTTCTGCATCATTTAGTACAAGAACAACCGACTTAGAAACATTTAGTTCATCTTTAGATGCTACTTTTGCTACTGAAGCTGAATTAAATACAGCAACTGCTTCTTTAAGCTCATCACTTGCTACTGATATTGCTACTAAAGCAAACAGTGCCTCATTTGCAACAGATATAGCTTCACTAGTAACAGATAGTGGATCATTCAGTACTAGAGTAACTGCTAACGAAAATTTTAGCTCATCTTTATCTACAACAACCATAACATATACTGGTTCATTTACTGGTGATGGTTCTGGTTTAACCGGGGTTGTTGCCGCAGGTACAATATCAAGTTCAGCTCAAATTGCCTCTGATATATCAGGTGCATTTACAGCTGATAGTTCTTCATTTTCAACTAGAGTAACTGATCTAGAAACATTTAGTTCATCCCTTGATGATACTTTTGTAACAGAAACTGAATTAAATGCTGCAACAGCAAGTTTAAGTTCAAGTTTAGCAACAGATATTGCTACTAAAGCAAACAGTGCTTCATTTGCTACTGATATTGCAACATTAGATTCAACAACAGTTAAATTAACTGGTAATCAATCAATAGCTGGAACTAAAACATTTACAGGTGCTATAACAGCATCTGATTTAAGAGTTACTAATACTGCTTCTATTGGTTATCTTCAAACTATATATGAAACATCTTCAATTATATATTCAAGTGGTTCTACTAAATTTGGAGATACCTTAGATGATACACACCAAATAACAGGTTCTCTTCTTGTAACTGGTAGTTCATATACAATTAATGGAGAAGATATAATAATAACCTCAGCATTAAATGCATCTACTTCTTCACTATCTAGTTCATTAGCCACAGGTATAGCATCAGATAGTGCTTCTCTAGCATCTTCAATTGTATCAAATAGTTCCTCAGCAGCAACAGATATAGCTTCATTAGTAACCGATAGTGGATCATTTAGCACCCGTGTAACCGATCTAGAAACATTTAGTTCATCTTTAGATGACACATTCGCAACTGAAGCAGAACTTAATGCTGCAACAGCAAGTTTAAGCTCAAGTTTAGCAACAGATATTGCAACCAATTCATCAAGCATTGCAGCTGTAGAATCATTCCCATATACAGGTTCTGCTATTATATCAGGTAGTTTGACAGTAACAGGATCAGTGGATATATCAGGTTCAGTTACTTCTTATGGATTTAATTTAGATCCTAGTTTAACAGGCATACCTGCTTTATTTTCTCCAACAAGTTTAAATTTAAGTGCTTCTGATGCTGTTGTTGTAACTTCCTCCCCATTTAGAGTTGCTTCACTTACTACAACTGAAAGAGGAACATTTACTGCTCAAAATGGTGATATAATATTTAACACAACTGTAGGTAAATACCAAGTATATTCAGGCTCAGCTTGGACTAATGCATTACAAACTGAAGATAAGTATGATGAAATTACTGTAACAGTAGTAAATGATGGAGGAAATAAATATGCTTTTGATGGTGTAACAGCACCAAAATTATCTCTTAATAAAGGTACTACTTATAGGTTTGACCTATCTGATTCTACAAATAGTAATCATCCATTAGCTTTTAGATTACCTAATGATACTTCATATACTACAGGTGTTACAACAGTAGGTACAGCAGGTAATACAGGTGCTTACGTAGAATTTGATGTAGATTTTGCTACTTCAAGTTCATTAAAATATTATTGTACTGTTCATGGAAATGGAATGGGCAATGTAGTCCAATTAATTGATTTATATGATTTAGTTGCTACTGGATCTTTACAAGGTACAGCAACAACAGCTTCATATGTAGCGGCCTCTAATGTAGATGGAACAGTTACAAGTGCATCTTATGCTATAACTGCTTCATACGCCGAAAATGCTGGTAGTGGTGGAGGAGGAGGATTTCCTTATACTGGCTCTGCTATTATATCTGGTAGTTTAATAGTAACAGGAAGTATATATTCTGATTCTCAAATTTATGCTACTGCTTCACATGCAATTAGTGCTTCTTATGCTACATTAGCTCAAACCTCTAGTTATGTTACAACTGCTCAAACCGCATCTTATGTAGCAGGAGCAAATGTAGATGGAACAGTTACAAGTGCCTCCTATGCTATAACCTCTAGTTATCCTTTAGAAGGATTTATAGATGTAAGTTCAAATGGACTTGATTTTACATTTACAAGAGGTAACCAAACCACAGAAGTAGTACAAGCCACAATTACAGGTTCAGTTGAAAACGCAGTTAGTGCTTCTTATGCTGTAACTGCTTCACATGCTTTAAATGGTGGTGTAACATCTATTATAGCAGGTTCAGGTATAACATTAAGCAATTCTACAGGAAATATAACTATTTCTTCAGAAACAATTGTAGGAGGTAGTATAGCTACAGGATCTTTTAGTGATGTAACAGAAACATCATTAATCCATAATTTTGGTAGTACAAATGTTTTAGTTGCTGTATATGATAATAATGAAAATGAAATTATTCCGGCTACAATAACATTAGATAGTGATAATCAGACTACCGCAACTTTTGCCTCTACTCAAACTGGTACTATAGTAGTAATAGAGGCACAATCAGGAGAATACGCTACAGCACAATTTACAAGTACAGGATCTATAACATTAAATCATGGTTTAGGAACCCAAAATTTAAATGTTGTAGCATATGATTCAAATAATGCCCAATTCTACCCTGATATAGATATTATAGATAGTAGTAATGTAAAAGCTACATTTGCTTCTCCATCTACAGGTACTTTATTAGCTGTTCTTAGAGAAGGTACAGTATCGTCTTCATTTTCAAATACAGTAGATACAACGATAACCCACAACTTATCAAGTAGTGCTGTTATTGCTTCTGTATACGATACTTCATATAATAAAATTATACCAAGTGAAGTATCTATAGTTGATACAAGTAGTATTAACCTTACATTTGCTTCAACCAGTTCAGGTAATGTAGTAATAGTAGGTGGACCTATAGATACAACTAATGTTACAACTGCTACTAGCTTTACACAAATTATCACAGGATCTTCAAGCTATACAGTTGGTCATAACCTAAATTCTGAATGGCCTTTAGTTCAAGTATATGAAAGTTCAAGTAGAGCACAATATGTACCACAATCAATAGTAAGTATAAATGCAAATAGTGTTCAATTAACCTTTAGTACCACATTTGATGGTGTTGTAAGCATTAACAGTTAAAAATATGATTTTAGATAGCCCTATTATAACCGGATCTTTACAAGTAAGTGGCAGTATATCTTCTACTGGACCTTTTGATGGATCTATAACTTCAGCAGTTACTGCTTCTTATTTAAATGGTAATGTAACAGCTAGTGGGCATTTAGTTCCTGATACTCATGAAGCATATGATTTAGGATCTTCAACTTTACGTTGGAGAGATTTATATTTAAGTGGCTCTACAATTAACTTAGGAGGAACAGAAATATCAGCTGATGCTGATGGTCATGTTACCCTTCATGTAGGATCTACTAGAAAAAAACTTATAGTTGATGAACTTATTGTAGGATCTGATTCATCATCTCAAAGGAAATTAAATATACATAATGGTAATTTAAGAATACAAACCGATGGAGGTACTGAAGCATCTGTTGACAGTGCTGCTACTGCTTCGTATGTAGCAGCATCTAATATAGATGGAATAGTTACAAGTGCTTCTCATGCCCAAAATGCCGATGATGCAATTTCTTCATCTTATGCTATAACAGCTTCATATGCCGAAAGTTCAGGTGGTGGTTCAGGATTTCCTTTTACAGGTTCTGCTGATATATCAGGTAGTTTAAATGTAACTGGTAGTGTAGCATTTCCAAGATTTGATTCAACTGCAGGAACTCCTGTCTTTTCTAGTGCTGATACTTTAAATCAAAGCAAATCAGCTCCTGGTGGGGCAGGTGCATCTTCAACAGCCGGAATAGTATTTGGTGGTTATGTAGGTCCATCTTATTCTAATTGTACCGAGGAATATGACGGTACTTCTTTTAGTGCAGGTGGTACTTTAATTACAGCAAGACAACAAATGAAAGGAGCAGGGACTCAAAATGCTGCTATAGGAACAGGAGGCCAAACACCATCAGTTATATCTAATACTGAAGAATATAATGGTTCTTCTTGGGCTACTGGGGGTGCTATGATCAATACAAGAAGAAACCATGCTGCAGGTGGTACACAAAATGCAGGATTAGCTTATGGTGGATATGGAACTGCTAATTTTATGACAGCTACTGAAGAATATAATGGTTCTTCTTGGTCAGCAGGTGGTACCTTAATTGTAGGAAGAGCGGGGCATGGAGGAGCTGGAACCCAAAACTCTTCATTACTAATAGGAGGTAGAGGCCCGGGATGGTCTAATTCTTATTTTAATTGTACTGAAGAATATGATGGATCTAGTTGGACAGTTGGAACTAATACAATAAATGTAAGTTGGTATAGAGCTGCAGCCGCTGCTTCCGCTAATGCTTATTTAGCAGGACACGGTGCAGGTGCACCTGGAACACCATCTGTAATTTCTAGTGGGGAAACATGGAACGGTAGTTCATGGAGTTCGGCAGGTTCATTTATTCGAAATAGAAATCAAGCTGCAGGATTTGGTAATTCAACCTCTGCTGTATTTGCTGGAGGGTATTATCCATCATCAAGAACAAATTGTACAGAAGAATTTTCTCCCCCCGGTTCATATATTCCAGGATTTGTTTATGATGAAACAACTGGAACTACAACTTCAACATCATTTGTAGAATCATCTGCTTTAAGATATAAAGAAGATATTAAACCATTAAATACACAATTAGATAAAATAATGCAATTAAAACCAGTATCTTATACTTGGTCTCCTACACAAGACCAACATATTGGATTAGTTGCAGAAGATGTAAACGAACTATACCCTGAATTTGTTGGACACAATAATAAAGGAGAAATTGAAGGAATACAATACTCTAAAATGGTATCAGTATTAATTCAATCAATTCAAGAACAACAACAACAAATTAATGAATTAAAAACCCAACTAAGTAAAAAATAACTCATATTTATAATAAAAATATTCACGTATCATGCGAATACATAACCCTGTCATAACCGGATCACTTGTAGTAAGTGGATCAATATCAACCGAAGGCCAACCAGCTGGAACTGTAGCTTCTGCCTCATATGCAGTAACAGCTTCTTATGCAGAAAATGCAGGTGGTGGGGGTGGATTTCCATTTACAGGCTCAGCCGAAATTACCGGATCATTATCTACTACAGGTTCAGTAGTATTTTCTTATTTATCTGGAGGTACCACTATTAATACTCTTTCTACTTGGGCATCAACTACTGCTATGAATGCTGGAAATAATGAAGCAGCACATGGTGGAACCCATAGTGATGCATTTTCTGCTGGTGGAGATTCTCCAGCATTTAATAATTGTACAGAAGAATGGAATGGTAGTACATGGTCAGGGGGTGGAAATTTACCACAAAATTATTACCAAACTGCTGGAGCAGGAACTTCAAATGCTGGATTACAATCCCATGGTGGTTGTGCACCATCTTATTCAAATTCTAGTGATAGTAATGAATACAATGGTACTTCTTGGTCATCAGGTGGTTCTGTAATTACTACGATGACACAACTTAGTGGAACAGGAACTCAAAATGCTGCTTTAATGTTTGCTGGGTATAATGGAGATCGTTGTTCTGAAGAATACAATGGTACTTCATGGTCATCTGGTGGTCAATTAATTAGATTCTCATGTAGAAAAGGATCAGCAGGAACTGTAAATGCTGGTTTAGCATTTGGTGGATATAACGCATATCAATGTACTGAAGAATATGATGGTACCTCATGGTCATCTGGTGGTACTATGATTGCTGGAAGATGTGCTTTACAAGGAGGAGGAACACAAGATCAAGCTTTAGGTTTTGGTGGTTATGCCATGTATGGAGGGCCTACAAGTAATGCTACTGAAATTTATAATGGTATAAATTGGGCATCAACTGGTACTTTAATTACAGCAAGACAAAAATTAGGAGCAGCAGTAACAAATTTTTCATCAGCATTAGCATTTGGTGGGGGTGGAACTTGTACCGAAGAAATGGTAGAATCAAGTACACTTGCTAATTGTTTCGACTATTCTAACAGAAGAGGACAAACTCCAGTAGCATGTTTAATTG
>JAAHTG010000658.1_pt1 | contig 28554 bp, 26 predicted proteins | sample 6116081 | NCBI WGS metagenome assembly JAAHTG01 (sample SAMN13939989, study PRJNA603662) | sponge metagenome | isolation source: marine sponge | host: Mycale hentscheli | place: New Zealand | collected 2005 | reverse complement strand
GAAGATCATTATACGTAAGGTGTAAAGGTTAATAAATCGCCATCAGAACCCATACCTCCCTTTATGACACCGTCATTAGATCCTATTAAATCCGCTGCTGAAGGGTCGTTGCTGCTTAATTCCCAACCTGCAACCATTTTAGCCACTAGGCCAGAGTCAAGAGTACTGAAATAGTATGTTTCATCTGGTGTTGTACCTAGCTTATCGACTTCAGCTTGAATTAGCTCCTCATTGAATACATACACATTAGAAATTCCAGCGTCAATTATATCACTTACGGGTGATCTATTTTCTATGCCTATTGCAGGTAAGTTATTAAGAGCACCTGAATATATAGGTGATGTGGCCCCTACGTTAGTCGAAGACCTTACAGTTCCATCAATATAGATATTAATATCGCCAGTGGTTGTATTCACTGTACCTACTATTGTAGAGGATACACCTACTGTCAAAAAGGTGCTTGCTGTAACTGTAGTGTTATAGAATGACCCAGTATCTGAATCTCTATACCCGAATTGCAGATTGCCGCCTGCAATTCTCATTCTAAATTTACCATACGCATTTGTGCTAGTTGCCTCATAATAAAATTCTTGATCAACAAAACTATCAGGGGATACACACATAGCTAAGGATGCCTCCGATAACCCTCCAGATATATCTGTATTAAACTCAATTCTTTTTGTGTTTACCCGTGTCGGATTAGAGAACATATTGTAATCAGCCTCTACAGGGCCACCGCCTGAATCTTGCTCAATCGTCAATTTAATGCCTGTGTAGGTAGGTGATCCTACTAAAGTCGCGTCATTGCCGTTTCCTGAAGTGTCATCTTCTGGAGTATCAGAACCACCGTTCAAGGCTAGTCCGACTGTCATGTCAGCTTGAGTTGAGTATAGGCTTGGGTCTTTGGGGTCTTGAAATTCTAAAATTTCAGGATTAGATAAACCATCATCATGGCCGAGTAGGATCGCGATAGATCCATTGAAGAAATTACTGGCTGTACCTGACTTAGCACCTATTCTAAAGTCAGCGGTATTGGTATCTATTGAACCAACAGCAGGAACAATATCTTCTTGCGTATCATTGACGTAAAGTTTTAAGTTTGTGCCGTCGAACCATAGCATTACGTTATACCAAGTGTCAGTCAATGGGTTGGTGTCAGACTCAACTTCTTTGATTAAACCGCCTATGTAAATAAATCCTTTGAAGGTATTTGACACAGTATCGAAATATAATTCATAGCCGTCTGTACCTCCTGAATTTTTAGAGACAAGAGTTTGTACACCTGACTTAGTTTGGATCGCAGCCCAAATACTTAAAGTCATCGCTGAGGCATAGTTCAAGGTGGTCGAGTGAGCTACATTTGCATATTGGTCAACACCGTTTAGTTTTAGTGTAGAAGATCCGCTAATTCCACCCCCGCCAGAACCACCACCTAAAGCCGCAACCACTCCTGTCATCATCCCAGACATCAGGCAACCTCAATCGGCCACGGATCAACGGGCATTCCAGATTCAGCCGCTAGGTCGATTACTTCCAGTGCATCTATTAAAGCTGAGGTTATATCCTCCATATTACCCCTGCTTAATTCATATCTGGCATGACTTAGTGTACTTGCGTCTTTACATCTCCAAGACCGTTTTTTATTTCGTCTTTTTGCATCCTCCATAACATCGCGAAGATCAGCCCTGTGTTCAGGTGACATATCAAAATAATGACCATCGAATTTAACCACCGCTACACTTTGCAGCCTGTCGCGCTCATTAGCCCAACTAAGCTTATCCGCTACTAATTGTTCAGCATCAAGATCTTCTTGGGTCTTCTGTACTGGTGCACCATCAACTACTTTGAAATAGGAGTCGTTAACTGCCAGATCATATTTTGAATTTGCTAGGTTTACTTCATGTGTGTAGTTAGTCGCGTCATCTGAAAGGCAGATAGCTACATCGCCTTCGACTCTTATTTTTCTTATTTTCATTTTATACGATCCTTAATTTAGATAGTGTCACTGTGCCTGTTACATTCCCAGACGTTGAAGGATAAATTTCTAAGCTCGTTATTTCGGAAGCTGTATTATTCCACATACCCCCAATCACTTGCATTTCGTCCTGATCATTTACCCCCCTTATAGTAAAAGGCCGTTCCACTCCTGATCCTTTATTGGGGTGAATATAAACATCAACTAAGCAAGTCTCACCTGATAAGACACGACCTACTTCTACCTGTGCCGCTGAAGCAAAAGCACTTGTTATATTTTTACGTATCGTATATTTATAAATTCCCGCTGTAGTGTCGTTGTTTATTCTCATATTTAGAGTTGATGTAACTGAGGAAGTTATACTAAATGTTAATTTATATAAAAATTCAGAATCACCAGTAAGGTTTGAAAAAGTTACAGGGCTGGCCGAGCTAGACGTGACAGATACTAGGTTTTTAGTCTCAACCAGTTCAAAAGGCAGAGTATCAAACATTCCATCTGTGGATCTATATAAGCTAACATCTCCTGTTACTGTGCCTGCTGGATCAAAATCAAGGTTGGTTATGTTTGTCGCAGTATTTGTTAAGTAATTGTATGAGTTATACAAGAAGCTATTATTTGTAACATTACTAACATCTCCCATCATGGGCCTATCAAAGCCAGTCTTCGCGGATAGGGTAACGTCAGAGCTAAGGAACAACATAGGAATGTCGCTTGTGTCAGATAAGGTCGACAGAGTACCAGAAGCATTAGAAATCCAAAGCCTACCCGAATCCCCATCTGTGCTGTTTATATTAGACTTTAACTCTGTGTTGCCTGTGGTAGTGTGAAAGAATCTATAGAAGCCATCTGTATCACCGTCTAATCCTGTGAAGCTCTTAGTGTCAGACGCTGCCGCCCAAGACTCAGTACCAACAAGCTCTAAGTTGCCTATAGTATCATCGCCAATTTTACCGTGCTCGTAGACTACAATGCGGCCTGAAAATAATGCTGCATCATTAGGCCCTGTTATCTGTAAAGATGTAATCTCATTGGCGGTGTTCTCCCACTGCACATGGGAAGTGGTGACATCAACGGCTGATGTACTTAAAATGGAAGCTGCCGAAGATTTAATTAAACGCCTCTCACCTGAAGATCCTGTAATAGTGTGCTTCGTTAGACCTACTATTGCAGCGAATCCCAAGCTTGCCACCTCTGGAGAAGATGTACTGTAAGCGCCTGTAGTAGTTCCTGAAGCTGATCTAATAGCATTCTCTGTATAGTTAGCGTCCGTAGTGTCCGCATTAAAATACATTATCATATCTTGATCGTCAGAAGTACTTTCTGTAAAAGTTAAAACAGTATAGTCTTTTGTGTCGCCAGTCATGCCAGTAATTGTTGGGATTGTACTTATAGCCACGTTACTAAACGACTCATCGTAAATGATTGTGCCGTCAGCACCTCCACCTCCAGAAGTTAAACTAGCTAAAAATAAAGAACTCTGTAAAAAGCTGCTATGCATTATTCTGTCTCGCCTGAGATTAACACTGTATCTGTCGCTATAATTGCCACACCGATAACCCCATTGCCTGAGATATTAGTATTGGCATTACCTTTCACTGTTAAGCCTGTTGTAGTTATGGCCTGTAAAGTTGCATTATCTAAAAATACTGAGCACTGGAAACCAACAGGTAAACCAGTTGGAATTGTTAAGCCTGTATCGATGGTTACTAAATTTCCACCGTCTGTAGATAATAAGGTATACGCGCCTGTTGCTGTATCATTAATATCTAAAGTTCTAGGTAGTGAATTACTACTTGCAACATCAGTACTAAAAGCCCCGTGTTGCTCAGTTGCACCGTCAACGGCCTTTATATAGACTGCGTTGTATCGACTGGCTGTCGCGTCACTATCTCCGCCCTCTAGCTTAGTAACTGAGGCTGGGAAAGTAACGTCAAAAGTACCGCCTGCGTCAATAGTGTATGTGATCGTAATCGCCTGACCTTGGAGTAAGTTAGCCCAAGATAAAGTAACATTCATGGTAAGTACACCTAAATCGAACGTATCGCCAAGAGAGGCATCAATTACGGGAGTAGCCGTCTGAGTGACAGGAACGTTCCCAGTGGGAAAGCCTCCGCCACCTGTCTCAGCTTGATAAGCAGGAGCAGAACCAACACCTGTACTTTTAAGCACATGGCCTGAAGTCCCTGAAGGTAAGTTTACCCAATCTGTCCCGTCCCAGAATTGTAGATCACCGATAGCTTTAGATGTGAAATTAGTATCCGTAGCTTCCTCAACTGCTGAAATCGCTGTACAGTTTATGGTTAGCTCTGTTGCACTTGAGTTTATCGAAGTATTCGTTCCACCTACAATTGACTTGATTTGAAGGTCTTCGTTTGATTTTCCGGCATCTAGTGAGGCACCTGCGCCAACAGATAAAAGGGCGTTACTCTGACCGCCTGAAGATCCTGGAGGTAATTTGTAAGTACCGTCGTCAAAAAGCGCAAGAGAGCCTGACCCTGTATTAACCGGATTAACGCCATTCACAGTTTTATTAGTGAGTGCCTGAGTCGCTGTTAATCCGACTAATTGCTCTACAATTGCAGCAGGATCATATGTAGCCGCCAGCATTGTACCACCGCCAAGATTGTCTAAGACATCGGCAACAGTAGCACCCGGCTGACTTGAGTCATTATTGACTTGTGAAGCTGCGTAGTCCCCTACTTGAGCCGTAACGTTTCCCGTCCTGCTAAAGATAGAAGCTACTGAGATCCCTGAAGATGAATAAAAATTAAAGTCAGCTCCAACAGTCGCCAAGTTAGCAGGTAGAGTCCCTGTTGATTGAAGAGTAACTACTAAGGTAGCCCAGCCCGTATTGTTTGTAACACTGGTTACATTTACTTCGATAAAGTTCGCGTCAGTGTCTAACTGCTGGATGTAAAAACCGTTGTTGACAAGAGAGTTAATTCTCAGAGTAGCGTCAACATTGTTATTAGACGTGTAAGAAACATAAATCTCTGTAATACTGCCAATTGTCGCTGAGTTAGCCTTTATGCCTCCAGAACTCGGATCTGTTGCTGTGATATCTGTCGAAAATATAAAAGGCAGTGCAACACCGCCACCGCCACCGCCAGCCGCAGGAGTGATATACTCATTTTCTAGATTGCTTGAATTATAGGCTACGACTTTACCATTGCCTATGTTCGCAGTATTAAGAGGAATACCGCTATACTTCAAAGAATCGGCAGCGGTTGAAGTTATATCGAGCTTAGTTTGATTTATAATGTCTTGGGCTGTGCTAACAGGTTTATCTAAGTCACTTGTATTATCGACATTTGAAACCGCAATCATCGAACGAACTTGACCAGAGTTTAAATCTTCTGGGTCGCCTGTTCCAGAACTCGCGCGGCCTTTAATTGTATCTTGGGCCATTTGTGCCAATTCAGTGTTCGCGACGTTGTTGGCAGGTAGAGTAAACCCAGCGTCTAACTTGGCTTGGGTCACAGCACCGTCAGCTAGTTTAGCTGTAGTAATCGTGCCATCGTCTACTGAGATAACTTCCCAAGTAGAACTGTCGTAACGAAGTCTCTTACCTAAAGCCGTGTCGTAGAACTCGTCCCCTGCAACAGGAGTGTATTCTAACCAAGCAATTGAGTTATCGCTCCACTCGTAAATTTTATTTTCTGTCCAATCCCCTGCCGTCGCTGTGGCGAGGTACTTATCACCGTCAGTGGGTGAGACAGGCTGTGCAGCTAATTGGCTAATTACCTTACCTTTATCGGAAGGCTGTTCCAACGCCAATAAGTTCAACGCTCTTTCCAGAGTGATAGGCAGTTCGTTGAATCTCGAAGTCCACTTAGCAGGTTGAATGGCGTTGTAATTGATCCCAGCAGCATCTAGTGCAGAGTTATTCTCTGTACCATCTCTGTCGATGTCCATGATCTCAACAGCAGTCTCAAGAGAGATCTTATTATCATTTACTGTGTCTTCGAGGATCAAGTAAATAGAAATTGGTGTTCTGTTGGCAGCGGAAGTGTAAGTAGAGAGGTTGTCTGGAATGAGGTCGCTGTCTACAGTGAAAAGAACCTCACCGTCTGTGGCAGCACCTTGAATAACACCAACACCGATTTGAGTGGCGGTGATCGTAGTTCCAGCAGGCTTGATGAGGATCGTTGCCGAGTCCATGCCAGTAAGGTCATAAGCAGTTTCTACTGGATTGTCTACGTCAGCATCTACCCACTTCTTACATTTAAGATAGATTTCGAAAGAAGTTTGGGAGTATAAACGAGAAGGAAATTCAGTACCCTTACCTGTTCTACCTTGGTTATTAAATACCAAGGATGTGCTAGGGTCATCGAAGTTGTGTCTTACTAGAAACTGTGGGTTTTGCATTTGGTGCCTCTGAAATCTTTTTTATTATTGTAGTGGTAGGGAAGGGGTATTGCTCTTAAGGAGTGTGATATTCCAAAGCTGGGTTATTTACGTCTACCACAAAATAAGAAGGCCTGATTAACAGCCCGTGAAACTCTTGAAACTGATCTTGATTTGTATCTGGATTATCTGTAAAACATATTGGGTCGGGAAATATAACAACATCTTCTGCCGCAACACCACCAGGAAAGTGTTCATAAGTTATGTGATTATAGCCAACTTGTATATTTTTAGTCGACTGTTTATCCGCCATATTTATATAGACAGCTTGACCGTTTTGAGGAACCAGAGGGTAATTCTGATCAAAAGCTATCTCTAGTATATCATTAGGGTTTGGCGCACCCCCTCTATACTTAGGAAAGGCTATTACAGAATTTAACTGCACCTGACCTATTAGAGTCATATCCATATCTAAAATAGTTCCTTCTGGATCCTTATATAAAGAAGCTATTCCCATCTGATCCTCAATATCATTAAAGCCGAATTGTCCGCCATAAGTGGCTCTATAAGTCCATACACCAACACCGCCAGCGCCTCTACTCCTTAAGCTTTCTGCTTGAAAAGAGTATTTAGGTAATGCGTTGATGAATGACGTCGTATCTAATAAGGCATCATTAAAATAATCGCCATGCGCTACTCCACTAGCCTCATCATATTTTGGGCCACCATCGGGACAATCGTCTTCTGGGTCGCCATTTATTACGCTCAAAGGAGTACGGCCTACACCACCTGAACCTCTCATAGACCCAAACGATGTAACTTTTGCAATTATATTACTAGAAGCGTCCTCCATATCCGCAAAAGAGTCAGGATTTGCAGCGTTTAATATGTCATCTTTAAATAAATTCAGTAAAGCATATAAGTCATACATACCTTGAAATAAAGATGAGGTAAATATATCAATTATAGGATACCCAAAAGGATCTTTTAACATATCAAAATTATCTTGGCCGCCAACAAACTCAACAACATCCTCTTCGGCTATTACGTAATCTTCTTCATTATCTGGATCATCAACTATATCAGGAAAGTAATACCTCTTAACTTCCTGCTCTGATGGCCCTCGCCATAACTCATAGTAGCCACGCATTATATTACGGATATCTGTCCAAAAACGTACATCTCTAATCATTCCAGATTCAAACTCACCTGAATCCGTATCTACAGTCAGCTCTATATTTTCAAGGCGCAATAGAAACCTCCTCTCATTAAGGGCATTAAAGAATACATTGAAATACTCAGCAAAGGAAGTTCCAGTGGATACTCCAGTTATAGCACCTTCTACTAGAGTTCCTTCAAAATCTATTTGATCCCATCCCATAATTAACCTAACAAATAGCCATCTAAATAATAAACATCTTCACCTGAATCGTCTGTGTTCTTTTCTGCAAATGCAGCATAGCCTTCTTCATACGAATTTGCAGTTGCGCCAAAAACTTTTATCAACACACCTTCACCATCTTCTTTAACTGGGCCTCCAGGGTATTCTAAAACGTTTCCTGTGTATTCACTAGGGGAGTCAACTGTTGTAATCTCAACCCAAGGTTTTTCATAAGATCCTCCAACACTAAAAACCCAAATAATTGATGTGACTCCGTTAGAGTCTTCAGCGACAGTAGGAAAGGCCATGAATGCCTTCTTGTTTTTATCGTCGGCTTTTAAGCCTGACGTGCCTGACATCTCCAGACCTATTAAACTTTCAGCCTGACCTGAAGCGTACCACTCATGGTCTTCAGGGTCTGTCTCTGTTATGTTTCTGTTGACGAACTCTACTGTATAATAACCTTCTTTATCTTCGTGTTCTTCAACGATCTGGATCAGATGCTGCTGTGCGCTCTGGGGGTTGATGGCAGTAGGTCTTCTACCTGAGAGAGGTTGGCCTCTCGTTACTCCACCTCCACCTGAGCCTCCACCTCCTTTCCCTAACTTAGCAAGGATCTTGGAAGCGGTTTCACTTTTGAATATCGTTACGTCTTTCTTAGCCATTTACAGACCTTCGTTGAGTTTTAATCCTGAGAAACTTTTCTCTTCATAAGGAGCGAATACTAATACTGTCTGGGAGTCTGCTCCACTCCCTCCTATAGAAAGTTCTGAAGAGACAACTACTTGTTGTGGTGTTTTTCCGCTTGTCTTCGCGTTGTTTACGACATCACCCTTTCCGTCGAAGATAGCCTGTCCTTCTCCGTTGAGTGCTACACTCTGAGTCACTAAAGTACCTGTCGTGTCATCAGTTACAGGGATGAACTTGTCTACTGTGGCTCCGTCACCATCCTTAACTTCTCTTTTAGCCATGATACCTTCATCGACCACGTATTCAAACCACTTGTTTTTATTGTAAGCAAGTGCGATGCTTTCCACATAGTACGAAGTTATACGGGTATTTCCAGAGGCAGGGTCGGTCTCATTGAATCTTGCCAACTCTACATCAAACGCCTGTACCAGAAGAGTGTGTTTCGGGTATGTCGTGCCGTCAATAGTTTCGTTACTACTGTTGATCGTCTGGAAAAATTCAGAACTTAATTCGAAGGAGTTTCTTTTGGATTTGAGGGGTTTTCTTATGATATTCAAATTTGTTATAGGCGTAGGGACCTCAGTTACGACCAACCCCCCGTTCGAGTACTTCCATGGCTGTCCTGACTTGTCTGTGCCGTTCGAAGCAAGCATGATGATATCACCTGACTGTGACATCCCTGTCGGCTCGTTCCACGGGTAGTTCGTCCCTACGTTATTCGGGTCGTCACTATCTCCTGACTCATTCGGAGGAGAGTACGAAACCACCACTTTGTAGTTGTTGTGTTTCTTGCCGTCGTGTGTGATCCTAACTTTATCGACATAAGTCATCTTAGGATTGTTGGCTCTCTGTCTGAACCTGTTCGGATCTCCTTTCTGAGGGAGTCTTACACCCCCAGGGCCATACGCCTTTGCTATTGTCTCGACGTTCTCTCTGATATCTGCTTCGACGTTGTAAGTCTCGACCAAGCGGCCTGCTTCGTCCGTCACTCTATTTATACTGTCTATTTTTACAAGTGGCATTAGTTAAAGCTCGTGTTAAATTGCGACATAATCTCTGCGATGTTTTCTACTGAATTGGCTGTGTTTTCCGCAGCAGCTTTCAAGATAGTGAACCTTTGATCTTCTTGTCTTTGCTGCTTCTTCAGAGCTGCGTCCACTGACCTCGCCTTCGTAGCAGTACCAACAGCAGAAGAACGTCTTTCGATAGCTATCGGTTCAGATAGTGCTTTCTTCTTGTCTTCAGCCTGAGTCCTCTCCAACGCCTGCTTCCTGGCTTGTTCTTCAGCAACACCTTGCTTTCTAAGCTCTTCCACGTAAGAGTTGAACCTATTCCTACGTGCTATCTGCTCTTCAGTAAAACCTTTCTTTCTGAGTTCGTTATTCTCTTTGATTCTATCCGTTTCTTTACCGAACTCCCCTGAAGCTTTTTTAGCGCCTTCCTTCTTCTCTGCTTCTTTTCTTTTTCTAAGAGCATCTACGTACTTTTTAGTCAGCTCTAGTGCTTCTTTTCTTGAAATGTTCTCTTCTTTAAGTTTTTGGAAGTAGGCTCTAGCGAGTTCGATCTCTTTTGCTTTTTCAATACCGACTCTTGATAGAAGTTCAGCCTGTCTACCAAGGTCTTTGGTTTCTGCTTGTGATCTTTCTCTAACTACTTGGAATCGGTACTTAATTGCTTCTAAAGCTTCTTTTGCTGCTGCACTTCTTGTGGTTGCTTGTTCCTTTAGGTCTTGCTTTACCTTGTTGCCTTTCTCAATCCACTCAGCGAAGGACTTCACTAAAGCGTCAGTAATAGGTACAACTTCTTCCATGCCTTCGGCTACACTATTCAAGATCTCTCTGGCGTTGGTGCCTACGACACCTGCGCCTGACTCACGGAATTCTCTAACGACCTGAGTGCCTTTCGTGAAGGCTTCTGAGCGTCTGCCTTCGAATGTCTTATCAACGATCTTAGCTGTTTGATTTCTCCACTCATAAAGAGCTGAAATGAGACTAGGAATAGCTACTGCCAGTAGGTTGAAAGGTGTAACTACACTTAGGACTACTCTACCTAAAGGAGCTAGTGCTTTACCTATCGTCCCTACTAATGTTTTTCTTGCAGCGGTCGCTGCTCCTACCATAGATTTTTCGAAGGACTTGGCTATTTTTTCTTGTCCGAACTGCCCAGAAAAAGCTCGGCTCGGTGTTATTAAGGTTTGTGAAAGATTTGCTCCTGGGAACTTAGATCGAGGACGTGAGTGTTCTCTACGCCAAGCGTTTCTTCGTTCTCTTCTCGCTACCTCTGAACCACTTATATATCCTTCACGAGCACCTAGAACACCTCGAACAGAACCTAAATTACTGTCGTTTATACCTCCCTGTCTAACAGGGTTAAGGAAATTTCTATTAGCTCTCGTAGCACTGAAAGCTTGTGTAACTGGCTGGGTGGCGACGACTGAAGCAACAGCCTCTTTCAAGCCTCCTTTAGAACCTCCGCGAGAGCCTAAAGCAAGCGCACCTACAGCCAATAATGCCTCTGTAGGTATCTTACTTAAAACATTGGCGATAGATGTCATGGCCTTGGCAGCTACTAAAAGACCTTCTCCTAGTGCTTGACCCCACTCACCTATTCTTTTCAGACGTTCTTCGTCATCTAAAAATGTCCTCACTTCTTTTAATGCTTTGGCTATAGAATCGGTTAAAGTGTTACCTTGTCTACCTCCTTCTGTGAACGCCAGCTTGACTTTCTCTAGGACATTTATTGTCCTACTGAATTCTGCGTTCAGGAGTTTGGCACCTTCAACAGCAGCACCACCAAACTCGTTCCTAACTGCCTTAGCAAAAGGAAGGATGAATTCACTGGAGAGTAGCTCTCCTCTCTTCAACATACCATCAAGTTCTTGGACGGTGACACCAGCAGCTCTAGCAGCTAACTGGAAACTTCCAGGAAGCGCCTCACCGAGCTGTTGCCTAAGTTCTTCTGCGGAGACCTTTCCTTTTGACAAAATTTGCTCAATTGCAGTGAAAACTCGGATGGATTGTTCACGCGAAGCACCGAAGCCTGTGAGAGCCTCAGAGAAGCTCGTGAAGATCTCTCTGGTACTATCTGTGGTTAATCCTAATAATTTTCCCGAAGCAGCAAGACGGGTGTAACTCTGGGCCAAAGGTCTAAGTTCAAGACCTAGTCGCTCGGCTTCCGAAGTTAGGAAACGCATTTCATCTGCTGCGGATTGGGAAGATCCTGTGACAGCTTTTAAAGTATTGTTAATCTTGTCGAATTCTATCTTAACCGAGATCGCTTCTTTGACGACACCAGCTAATACATTCAGTCCTAAGCCTGCGGCAAGACCGCCTGCTAATCCCTTGAGAGACTTAGACAGAGACACCATGCTCTTGTCTGTTGACTTCAAAGCGGAGTTTACACCGAAGATCTTCTTCTGTGCCTGTGTAGAATTCTTCGCGACACGACCAAAGGCTTTAGAAGCTTGGTCCCGTGCGGAGATTAAAATAGTTGTTTTATTTGCTGCCACTGGCTACCTCGTTCATATAAACTGTTTCTAAGACTTTTATTCTTCTCAACATGTCGTCATTCCACTCAAAACCAGAAAGGAGAACAACTTCTCTAACTGCGAGAAGGTCGAAACCGTCAGGACCATTCATCGAACTTTTTAAACAACTGGTGACTCTATCCCAAATCTCGAAGATATCGAAATTTCCGGCTGTAGGTATTGGGGGATGTGATTTACATTCCTGCCAAGTGCTACAAGTCCACCTGTCTTTATTATCAGCCTCTTTCGCTTTTTTACAGAGCTTACACAAACCCTTTTGGTGTTTAGGGTTCATGTGCCAGCGAAAGAGGTCAGTTAATTTTTTTCGTCTTCCTCACTAACTGAGTAAGTCAGTCGGATGATCTCAGCAGCAGCTTCTTCTTCTTCTTTAAAAGTTTTGTACACTTTTTTAGGAGTAACTTTTTCCAGAATTTTCCACATGAATTCTTCTGTTCTTTCGGCAGGGTAGTTCATGACCGTGAAGCCAGTTTCTTTGAAGATCTCTTTTCTTTCTTTCGGGGTAAGTGCTCTTAACATGTTTTTTCCTTTTCTTTAAACATTCCAACAAGATAACTTTTTATGAGCAGTATTGCTCCTTTAAACAAAAAAAGCCCTCCGAAGAGGGCCAACAGGGAAGAAAAAGGTAAGACCCTGTTTAGAGTTCGTAAGTGACTACGTCGTTGGTCAGGATGATCTCAATTGCTGAGTTGCCTGCGTCGTCATCGAAGAAGCCTTGGTAGTCCAGATTTAGACTAACGCCTTGGTTGCCTTCGATCTGTGGGTCGGTAAGACCGTACTCGATCTCAGGAAGTTCCAAAGAAAGAGATTCAGAACCTCTAGTCATCGTGACTTTGATAGAAGACTCTGTACCGTTTTTGGCTTTGTCGTAGATAACTTGGTTATCATAAAGAATAGTTCCAGAACCAGATAGCTCCATCTTACCTTCAGGTAGAGCACCTCTAGTACCGCTATTACCGATAGTGAAAACTTCTGTGTCAAGGCCGTTGTTCCAATCCATTGAAAGTTCTGTGAACTCTCCGTTGGCAGAACCGCCTTCGTCGATAGCTGCGTCGAACTGACGGAACTGTTCGTAAGCGAGGGTTGTTGGTGATCCGTCCATGGAAGTGGCCGAGTCTGCACCAGCAGAGCCTACGAGTTCGATGTCAGCAACAAGTTCACCGTCGCCACCGAAAGAGATAGACATGCTCGAAACTTTTACACCGTTATACGTGTAGTAACGAGGAACGTCAGTCATCTGCTTTTCAATGATCATGGAAGGCAGACAATTCACTGAGTCGATTGTGTAAGTATGAGTGTAAGGTCCGGCACCTGAAGTAACAGGAAATCCGAAACATGCCGAGAGCCAAATACCAATAGATCTTTTGTCTACAGGAACCTGAATAGAGCCTTGGACATCTTGATTGCCTTGATAAGGTCTGGAAGGATCTCTTCGTCCGTTGATCACGTCTGAAGTGTTCTGTGTTCGCGAACCGGAAAGTGATTCACTTAAGAAAGGGACCTGGAAGGCGGTAACTAAACCTGGGGTTACACCGTAACTGTCTTCAAAATCCACTAGAATGGCAGCTTTACCGCCTCGTTGTTGGCCTGCGCATGATGGCATTGTTCAAGTCTCCTTGTGTTGTTATAGTCCTAAAACCGCACCGATGGGCTTAGGGATATTAAATCTCAATACCATGACTGCTGTGTAAAGAGGGTACTGCGTGTCATCGAGGACAATCCGCATCTCATCTACATTAGCATTGCATGATATATTTTGCCTTATTTCGTCATAAATTAAGTTGGATAATTCTTCGACTCGTTTTTCGCCCAAAATCTCTACCACAGAAGAGTTACCTACTGTAGACGATGTCTCAGTTGTGTCGTTCACTGCCACGTCAAAACCTAACTGGTAAGTCCACTGGGCGACAGCCTCTCCAGCACTCATGTCGTCTTTCAGTATCGCCACATAGGGAGCGTCTGATTCTTCAGGTAATTTGTACTGATCCAACGACTTGAAGACCATAAGGGACTTCGTGTAGTTATTTTGGCAAAAATCGTTGATCGGAGTTGAGTTACCTATTAAAGCAACACACTCGTCTACGAGGGAATCTAAAGTTATAAAATCTACAGCCATTACGCTGATCTCCTTCCTTTTCTTATATTACCTGCACGGGTTCTTACTCCGAGTGCTACTTCCACGGCTTCTCGCTGATTCTGGTTAGGAGCTGTCGCGTCTTTCAAAAATGCTGTGTAGGACTCACTGTCCAATAAATCTAAATTTTTCAAAACCCTTTTCTCGAAGATCGGCATGATCTTACTCTTCCACTTGTTGTAAACAGGGTCGATGACTTCACGTTCTGGTGCTTTAAATCTCGCACCTACAGGTTTAGCTGCCATCTTGTAAAGTATTTCTCTGTTCTCGCCTCTTGCCTTAGCTGCTGCGGCAAATAGGAACTTCTGCATTGCTCTTGTTACTACTCTGTCTTGGCCTAGCTTACCTGACTGGAAACGAGGTCCTGTGGTGTTCCTAGCGTCGTTACTAGCCCAACCGACCAAGTACTCAAAAGGGTTACCTCTCTGGGTGTCGTACTTAACTGCTCGTGCAAGTCCTCGGCCTGAACCTGAAAGGTCTCCTGCGAACTTTTTCTTTCTTGTCGAACCTCTGCCTGCGAACTTATCTAAAGTCCTGGAACTTGTGATGGGGTTTAATGACTTTCCGTGTGAATCATTTGCGAAGTATCTTTTCGTCGTGTTGTGTACCAAGTAAGATACGTGACGCAATGCACGGGATGTAATACTGGGGAAATTTTTGGCAGCGATGGTGTAAAAACTGGTTACATCATCGATAATAAAAACGCCCGAAGAGTCTCCTCTCCGAGCTTTCGCGAAAGCGCCTGAACCGAAAGATTTCCGTCTTTTAGCCATTCTTCCTTCTACCTCTTTCTCTGGTCTTAGCTTTGCAACGCCAAGTCCCTACTCTAGTCCTGTCAGCAGCAACGAGATCATATACATCACCTCCCTCAAGTAGTTGAGAATGTATGGGCGGACGTTCTGCGACTTCAGAAACTTTGAGTAGGATGGTGGCCCATCGAGCCTCATTGCCTCGCATATTCTTTGTCAAGCCTTTACCTGACTCTTGACCTGGGTCAAAGTTTTCCGAAATAATAGCTTGGACGGGCACTTCCGGCCCTGCGCTATCTGTCTTATAAACAGCAGGGACATCGAATGTCCCGTTAAATATTTGATCTGCTAGATCCGGCATCGTGTCCCTGCTGCGTTATATTAGTTGTGTAGACGTACTGGAATATCAGCAGTCGTTGCAGAAACAGCTCCGAGAGCAGTACCCACAATGTCACCAGTATTGGTGTCGTCGACAGCAGAACCGTCAGAAGTATAGACATAGTCGCCTATAGCTACAGAACCAGCGGCTGTTACAGAAAGAGTAAAAACGCCTTCTAGCATACATACAGCATCGTTGTTTGAATCTGCGTCAGACTCAAGAACTGCGTTTAATTTGCCGACTTGGGTATAAGTACCACCAGTAAGTGCGCTACCTACAGGAAGTTTAACTACCTTGCCGTCTTGTACTTGATTTCTCATTATTTTTATCCTTGTCTAAAATAATAATTGAATTTCTTAAGAAGCCCTCCGAAGAGGGCTAAATTGGTTATGCGCCAGGGTTCTGGAACAATCCTTTCCAGTTCTGTGCCCAAGCAACAGCTTCGATACGAACTTTGTGGTTGATTGCATCACGCTTGAATTCGTCTTGACGTTCAAGGTAAGGAGCTTTCTGACCGTTAAGGAATGCCAACTGAACTGTGTTGCGGTTAGCTGCCAAGTACCACTGAGCCGGATCAGCATCGTCGAGGCGAGTCTCGTATACACGCTGAACTTGGTTGTAGTAGATGTTCGGACGAGTTGCGTCTGTAGAAGCATCAGCCCACTGTTTAGCCTGGAAGAACTCTTCAGTTGTGCCTTGTAGAGCAGCAGGAGCAAGAAGGTAAGAAGGTTTGATGTTCAAACGACGCTTACCACCGATGTCTTTCTGATAAGCCATAAGCTTAAGAGCTTCTCCCATAGTAGTTGCGTTCGGAACGCCTCCCGTACCAATGTTACCGTGGCCTGCGTTGAATAATGCAATATTATCACCCATAGCCGCATTCCCGATCAAGACGTTGTAACAAAGATCACCCAGCTTCCCACGAGCGGCTTCCCCCATGGCACGAGCAGAGTCAGTCAACTCAGAAAGGTCATCATTGATGAGCATTTCACGAGTGAAAGAAAGTAACTTACCGTACTTAGCAAGCTGGAAAGACTCAGACTCTTCTGGGCGACTACCGTACTTATACTCTTCGCCTTCTTTGACTTCTTCGAGGTCAGAGAATTCACCAGCGCGAGCTTTAGTCTGTGTTTTGTAATCAGAAACAGAACCGTTAGTGTCGACCCAAGTTTCGTAAGTTTCGTCGGCCATGTCCCAGCCTTGCTTAATCGACTTGTTAGCCAAATTAGACGTAAGGATAGGGAAGTCAGAAGTTGCAAGAGAACGTGCAAAAACGTCTTCAAGAGTACCTGAACCTTTTTCACCACGAACTTCGAGTGACTTACGAGCTAGTTCACCTAGTGAATAGCCTGCTACTTCTTTGGCGATTTGCATTCTTTCAGCACTGTCAGTCTCAAGGAGACCTGCTTTAAGAAGGACGGCATCTGAAGCTGCACTGCGGAACTTGTCAACAGCATCTTCGGTAATTGTGACTGGGGTACTCACTGGAACCTCTTTAGTTTTTTCTACGACGGCAGTCAAGGCACGTTTACGGAAGTCTTCGACAGACTCTTCTTTTACCTGACTAATAAATTCATTGTCAAGACCACACTCACGTGCGATACCTGCGATGTCGGCTACACGAGTTCTTTCGACTTCGATAGCCTGTCTTTTGATAGCGTCAGCGTCGACCTGTACAGTTCGCTCTACGTTCTCTGCCTTAGCTTCTTTGTTTTCTTCAGACATGCGTTTAGTTTCCTCTACTTCTGTCTTTTTTGTTTGAGGCTGCTCGAATTGAGCAGCTCGGTTCTTCGCACCAGGATCTGCGCCTACAGCTACGGCAGAGACTTCGATCATGCGACTTTTGGTTATTACTTTGAGTGGTCCTGTGTACTCCCTTCCATGGAAGGTAGCTGTCTCGTTTTCATCTAAACGAGTAGCTTCGAGAATCGCGGCACCGATTGAGTTGTCAGTTAGGTGGCCTCCAAGAGCCAGTCTATACGCTCTGTCTGACTTGTCGTCATCAGCGTAAAAAGTTCTACCTACCAGGCTACTGCCTTCAACCCTTATTTCTCTAACAGAACCGAGTTGATTATCAACTGAGAATCTGTCGTGGGAATCTACGTAAGGGACTTGGCCGTTAGCCGGAACTTCGATGCCTTCAGGGACAATAACAGTGTCGATTACATCGCCTGTTCTGTAGTCCATCTCGGCAATCGGAGTGTCTGTAGAAATCGTGATCTCAAAAGAACGTGTAGTCTCGTCAAGAGTGACGGGCTTGTTGTCTTTATTGAGACTTAATTTTCTGTATAGAATATCTTCAGACATTAGAAATTTCCTTATGTTATGTTATTGAAGCATTTTAAAAGGTGTATTGCTAGTTGAGACTGAGTTTAAACAGATATTGAGGGTTTAACATTGCTTAGAGTGTCAGCCCCATAATCAACCAGTGACTGATCTGCTTGGGTTTTCACATCAGCAGAAGAGATGTCATTTAATGCAGTTATCTGGTTGGGGATATCTGTTCCTGTATCTGTTTTTATTATTGCTAAATCAGCGTCTATGCTGTCACTGTTAGCAAGTAATACAGGAGATCTCCATTCGACATCAATACCAATGCCTTTACCAGTAAAGTATGGAAGCTCTGATTCTTGAAAGCTGAACAATGATTGATCGAATAATTTAAAACCTGTGATATTGTCATCGCCATCGCCCCATTCAATAGTATTGGCAGAAAACCCAAGCATGACAGCTGATTGCAAGAACTGCAAAAGTTTATTAAATGAGACTAAGCCACTATCAAAAGATGGCTGAATACCTTTTAAAGACTTCTCAATAAAATCATTATTCTCAGCTGTGCCCCCGACAATCTCCCAAGGACAAGAAGCAATTGCTGCAACTCTTACTGACCATGCTTGCGCAATAGCTGCATCTTTTTCGGTTAACTCATTTGCTAAACGTGATTGTCTTCTGGTATAGCCATTATTAGCTGAATTAAAAATCGACTGGACTTTAATGGGCGTTGCGTCATAGGACTCATCCAGATTATATCTATCTATATTTTTAGGAACTGCCATCTGTTGCGGCCTCTATAAAGTAAGTACTTATAAGTATTATTAATATATAATACTATTTATATTAGTTTTTTCAATATTCAAGTTGTTGGTGTTTTACACCTATGTATTTTAGTAGTTGGTGTTTTACACCACATGATATTGGTGTTTTACACCACATGAAAATTAATTTAAGCTTTTTTACTTGACACGCCCTATTTTTTAAGCAACCTTCTACGCATCGGCTTTTTTCTCTTTGGTTTCTTTTACTCGGTTTTCTTTTCTTTCTCTTTTTTGTTTCACTGTATCCCTGTTATCTCGTTACAAACTGAGGTCATATATATAATAGCTAAGACATAAGCTCAGATGGTATAATAAAAGAAAAAGGTTATATCATGAGATTTAAAACAACTTGGCACTTTATGCATCTTATCCTCACTCTGCTTACCGGCTTAATCTGGCTTCCTATCTGGGTACTCTGTGCGCTATCAAATAACGCACATAATAAGAAGATTCAATTCAACCGGCAAGTCAGATAGATCTTACAATGTGCTTAGATCTAATCCGCAAAAAGCTCCAGTATTTGCAACCCTTGTTGCATTTGCTCCTCCTGCGGCTGTCTTAGTTCTTACCTCTACAATCTCAGAAGATCCAACGCTGGCAATAATTCCTACATTCGGCGAGGTTTTATACATGCTAGCCGTATTCCGGCTATATCCTCCACCTGTCCCAAATTCATTATTCACACCGTTTATGCGGATATGTTGGTCTGTCTCTGTTCTGGTTGCACTTGGGTTATCTGATTCCATTGTATTTAATAATAAAAACTTACCTGCATCCGTAACAGTTACTTGATTAGTTGCTAAGGCAAAACCAGTATCAAGGAACGCACTCGCATCATAAGTCGCTGTTACTTCTGTTAATGGTGCTATATTTTCGGTAGATGTTGATCCAATATTAAAAGCCTTTGAACTATCTAGTTTATAAATACAAATTCTGCTCTTTAGTGGGATTCTGTCGCAAGTTATCGCCCCGCCTTCACGCGCTGACTTGAGTTTAATAATCTGATTTATTGCCGTAGTCTCGAAGATGGTGCAAGTTGAGTTATTACCTCTTGTTATCTGCTCCCCGTTCTGGGTTCCTCTAATGTAATTATTAGCTGCGGTTCCCGGTATATCAGAACCCGCTAAATCTAAGCGTTCATAAATTCCCGTTCTTGTTGCGTCATCGACAGCCCTTGACCATGAATTAGAATACGTCACAAGGTAACGACCTATCGCATCAATCTGAATGTCTGCGCTTCCTGCTACGTGAGTAAAACCAGTATCCACTCTTGTTTGAGTAGTCCAAGTCTGATCAGCAAAAGTATTGTCTAGTGTGATTTGTGATGTATCACCCGCGGCACCTTCAAGGATGCAACACGCTGCCGACTCGTCTAGTCGAACCATACTTAAAGCGGTCTTAGCTGCTGTATATGTCGTAACATTACCAACAACCCGACCATCTGAACCCGAACCGTTTATTCTAAGCTTACGAATCTCAATTGTGTCATTTGCAGTTAAATCATAAATACCAAACGCACAATCAGTAAATTCATCTGAAGAGGTGCTACGCCTTAGATATCCGTCTGTATAAGCTCCTGAGACCAAAGCCCCGTTTATATGTAAGAAGCTTTCGCCACTCGTTCTATTGGTGCCTGTTGCGCCTCTATCAACTGCTAAGTGGTTAATAACTAAATAAGTTCCAGTAGTCGAGACCGTAACAACTCCAGAAGAAGTCGAGAAAGTCGGAGTGTCTATTTGGCTTTCGGTATCTAAACCGATTGTAGATTCAGTTAGATTTAATACTTCAGTTGTGGCTGTCATCGCGTATACAATAGAATCGCCTATAACTGAAACTGGCGGTGGGCCTGTCTTATCATAAACTACAGTTGAGCCAAGTAAGATTTTTTTAATCTCATTAGTCCCAAGGTAAACTTTATTTATGTTGCTTGTGCCTAATTCAAAGCTCATTAAACTGCATCCGTTATAATATAGAATGTCGAAGCGTTTGGTGTTCCGATTGCATCATATTCGGCCTGCGTTAAGCTCATGATATTTATAATTGCATCGGCACCAGTAACCCCAGAAGGATCAGAAGAAGGTTCATTTGTTACACCTACTTTCGCGGTATTGGCTGCAACATTCGTATTTGCTGAAACTCTTGCCTCTGTATAATAAAGATTTGTTGCGCCTTCAGAAAGTTCATCTGTATCGGTTAAATTCTGTAAATTATTAGCGGTAACATTACCATTCCCATCAACCGAGAAAGTCGTAGAACCTGCACCATTTTGAACTTCAAAGACGTTATCTGTATCAGCAGTTGAGCCACGTTGGAAGCTTACAGCGCCATTTGTGGAATTAGTTAATACTTCCGGCTCTGCGTCTGTGTTGTCATAAGCATCTTGCATCTTAACCGCTGCCGAAGGGCTAATATTTGTGCCTTTATTAAGCTGCTTAATATAGGTTGCATCTGCTAAAATTGTCTGGCCTTTAGTTATCACCAACCAACCCAAGCGAGGAAGATTCGCAACTGCTGGAGTCGCCATTTCTGCGGCTGTTGGAAGTGCTGCTAAGGCTGTCGCTACATCCTTATAGGTCTGTTGACCTAGTTGAGCAATAACTGTCCCTGTGGTAACTGAAATCCAAAGCGGCTGAATAGTTACTTTGCTACCGTTCGGTACTGTCGCAAGAGTCCCACTGCCATCGTCCCACTGTTCTGGGTCTATAGTCGTTGTCGCAAAAGATGTCCAACCGTTAGTCTCAGCCGGATCTTGATAAGCATAAATAAACGTAGGGTTAGTCAATCCGGCAAATTGAAAATGGTTTGGATTCTGTCGATCTGTTCTCCAGTTGTTACCTCCGAAGAATTCAGCTCCTGCTGTAACGTCAAAAGTCAAATCGGCTGGGTCTGGTGTAATCTCAACACCCTCAAGGGCTGGGCCAATATTCAAAAACAACTCTGCAAGTGTTTGCTCGGTCATTTGATTTTTTGCGCCAAAATTTCCTGAGCCAATTGTCAGGATAGAGCCAGAGATCACCCCTGCGGAAACGATAGCGATCTCCGCACTGATGACAGTTTCATCTATCGGGAATGCGTAAAATTGGGTCGTGCCACTTGAATCTTTAGTAATATAGAAGGCTTGATCAACTGCAAGAATGGCCGCAGGAATAGTCTCAGTCGAAGCTTCCCACGTCACTACCTGAGTAGAGACTGAGCCGTCGGCATTATTTGTGGAAATAAAACCATCTCCGGCTGAGATGTTTACACTCGTGGCTGTGGCCGTCGTAACTGCCGTGTCAGCAAGCATTCCTGCCCCACCAGGTAAGTTTACACTGAAAAGTGTCTCTTGTTCTGGGGTTAATCCCCCGCCACCTCCAGCAGGAGTGCCTTTCTCGCGTTGGAAGAAAGTGCCTGACTCTCCACCTTTCTCGACCACTTGTCTTTTGGTCTTGCCGTCGGTGTAGGTAATTAGAAATTCTGTAGTGGACGCTGAGTCCTTGATCTGGATGTCTGCTACGGCTTTTTTACCAATTAAATCTTTGAGAAAATTTTGATCTTGAGTACTTAGCTCTCGGACTGAGATGGCTTGAGCGTCTTTACCTGGTCGGCCTTGAATCCCCTTGTAGCCTCTAAGACCTCTTTCGCCTCTCTTACCAACTTCGCCTTGAACACCTTCTGGACCTCTTGGGCCGACAATAGAATCACCTTGCTCTCCTCGAATACCTTGATCGCCTGTGATGCCTTGCGCTCCTCTAGGTCCCTGCTCTCCTTGGATACCTCTAGCACCTCTAAGACCCGTCTCGCCCTTGTCTCCTTTAAGACCTTTGACGAGAGGAGTTATCTTTTTAATGGGTTTCATTCAAGAATCCACTGGTTGTTTCTCTTAATATAAATGTTGCCATCTTCATCAAATCCTCTTTCTTCTTCCTTGGTCTCATCCTTCTCGTCGGGTGTTGTGTCGGCTGGATTTCCAGTTTCGGCCACTTCGATCTCGTTTTCTTCGAAATTGGTGATCGATACATCCTGAGATGAAAGTTCTGGTAGCGATAGATCGGCTTCGTCCAGTTGTTCTTTCCATGAAACTAAGTCCTTTAAAGTTTTTTCAGGGTCACCGCCCATTTCTTTAATTACTTCCTGCATTGATTTAGCTCCCGAACGGACCTTGAGTAGATCGGCTTGGAATTCTTTCAATGGATCGATGTTTTCTAAGGCTGGAGTGATCCAAGAAACTCTTTCGAATCTCTCAGGATTTTGGAAATAACCAGGTAGGCTTAAATTGCCTGACAGGACTTCCATCTTCAACCATTTCCGGAAAACACGTTGACATAGGTGAGAAATTTTTCTTTCCCAAACAGGTCGGAGAGCTTGTTTGAAGTCGTTGCGCACTGCACGAAGCGTCGTAAAGTTCAATCCGCTGTAGTCTTGGGAAAGTAGTTCGTAAGGTAATTGGATGGCCGCTGCCAGTCTTCTAATGACGATCTCGTTGAAGTCTGAGAATGCTCCAGAGGTTCTCTGGGCTGTGTTCATCGTCACGGCTTCACCGTTCTTCAAATATTGGATCGTGGCGTTGTCGAGTGTCTCTACATACTTCCCGTAAAGTTCGTTCTCTTCAATTTGGCCGCTAAAGTTGTTGGAGTAGTTTCCTGAAGGAGGAGCTGTTACAAAAGCCATCCATTTAGAGGACATCTTCTGTGCGTCCATCTCCGCTGTCTCGTAATCTCTCAAAGCATATGCCGAAAGAACTGCACTAGCAAAAGGACTCATGCCTCGTAGCTGACCAGGTCTTAAGGTCTTAAATGAGTGGATGATCTGCTCAGAAGGGACACTAAAAGTATCCTGCATGAACGAATTAGCGTCAGAAGTCTTAGTAAAGTGGTAGGCTTGGATCTTGCCTGTTCTCTGGGAATACTCGATTCCTCGCCAGAGCGTGTTGCCGTTCTTAGTCTTAGAAACTTTGAATAGACCTGGGTCAGAGAGGTTAAGAGGTTCGATAGGAGCTAAAGTGTAGCCACCTTTCTTGGAGATGTTCTCCGCGAAGAGGTATTCCCCGAACTCACATTCTTGTCTTTCTGAGAGGGCTTGCATTTGCCAAAAATTTAATCTTCCGTCGGTAGAACACTTGGCAGGGTCGTTGGCCCACTTCATAAAAGCTTCTTCTACTTTCTGGGAAGTTTCCTTGTCGATCTTTCCGTTAGCGTCTTCGATGATGACTTGAGGTTTGATGCCTCCGGCCACAACAAAAGCTTCACGATTGTTTACGGCACCAGCAAAGACAGGGAAGTCACGAACTAGTCCTGAAGTTCTCTGAACTACGATATCCCACGAGGTATCGAACTCATCGTTCTGGGAAGTGTTGCCGTGATTTGGTATGCCTGTCGTGTTGGATGATTTGGCTGAGGCATATTTCCTGGCTTTTACATCCAGATAGATGCCGTAGAGATCTTTGAACATTCCCATTTTAGATAAGTCCAGTTCCGTTGTTAAATGCTTGTGTACGGAATCCTGCTTTTTTTACAGCACCTACTCCTGGCTCGTCCAACTCGTCTTGAAGGTCTTTAAGCTGAAGGAGTTCTGCGATAGAGCGTTCTTTGACGCGATGTCCGTCTGCCTCTATTTCAGAAGCAGAACCTAAGTTCTGGATGATTGAATCTAAATTGGCCATGGATTCCTCGAAATTTTCCAGCACTGTATACCTGTTTTCGGGGTATTGCCTGTTGTTCTTTAAAATAAAAAATGGTCAGTGTGACAGGATTCGAACCAGCAACCTCGCCTCAGCTTGCTCTACCAATGGGTAATGACCCCAATTGAGCTACACACTAATAAAAGCTTAAGGTGGGATTCGAACCCACGACCTGTTGGTTACAAATCAACTGCTCTACCAACTGAGCTACTTAAGCAAAAGCTACTGAGGAAGGATTCGAACCTTCATAGGACAGATTAACAGTCTGTTTCATTACCATTATGATACTCAGTAAAAATGTCTCGACAGGACTCGAACCTGTATTGCCGGAGTCAAAATCCGAAGTCCTACCAAATTGGACGACAAGACAATAAAAAAGCCCCTGAATCGAAATCCAGAGGCTTGAAAGTGTTTTGATCTATTAAATAACTACACTAAAAAGCCTCCGACATATTCGGTTGCTGATTATTCGTAAAGTTATTTATAATAGTTTTCATAATGTATTTATACTTTTCTTTTTAAGTATTGTCAAGTGTATTCTTTAAAATAAAAAACCACCCTAGTCCTCATTAGGGTAAGGAACTGAGGTGGTCTTAATATGCAAAAAATTTGTACCTAGAAGACTTTTCTGCGAGTCTCTCCATCTACCTGTCCGAAGTTAAGGTAGGAAAACCAATAAGACGTTTGACCTAACACAAACGAATGATCGCGAGGGTCGGATTCGAACCGACGACCTTCAGGGTATGAGCCTGGTAAGCTACCTAGCTGCTCCACCTCGCACTATAAACTTAAGGGAGGCCCACCTGAGATTGTCAGCAAAACAAAAGGAGCGGTGGGCCTTTATAAGGGAGTTGAGAATATTTTAATACATTCTTGGACTTCTTCAAGTCTTTTTTGTTCTTTTCTTAGCTCTTTTCTTTAAATCTTCCTGTTTCTTGCGAGAAGGCATGTCTTCGTCTTCGAAAAACACCCCATTATCCTGGAATTCTACCCATCTGTCGATGTCTTCAGGGTAGGCTTGCCACTGCCCCATGACTTTTTTCATAGGGAAGTTTCTCTCTTTTCTGTACATCATAAGGGTGTTATAAGACCTTCCTTTGAAGTACATCGAGATTTCTTCGACCCCGACTAATTTTTCGTCTACCATCGGTGGTTATCCTCTTTATATGTTTGTTGTTGTGGTCCTGGTGTTACTTTCCCTTGTTCAGGAGGTCTTTCGTACTGAATATTACTAACTATTGCCCCTAAAAAGGCCATAGCCGAGCAATCCAGTAAGTGATTTTCGTAACTAGCTCTCTTTTCGTAATCGCCTTTTTCATTCTTATACTCCGATCTAAGGGACTTTTTGTAGTAGTTATTTACGTCTTTGTGTAGTCTCCAAGCGCCTGGCATGTTCTCTTCGACTTTCATCTTGTAGAACATCTGGTCTTTGATAGAAACCGTGTTCCATGAGACCCTTTGTAGACCTCCGATGACCTTGGCACCGTTCCTGCCTCTATCTACTTGTGTATAGGTGTAGTCTTGGCCCATGGCTTTTCCTCGGCCGGAACAGGGAATCACTCGACCTATGTGTTTTCTACACCAGTCGTGGATCTCGTCCGTCCTGTGTCCTTGTGAGTCGATCATCGTCAAGCCCACTCGGTAATTCTCATAAGCCGAATTGAACAGTACCTGCTCCAGAGCTGCCAAGTCCGTAACGAAGCCATCGTGGACTCCCCACGAGCTGTTATGCGCTCCAAAAGCTCTGATCTCGAACCAGAAGCCATTGTCCTGTGTATCCACTCCGGCAATTAGTCCATGAGCCTCTTTCGGGACAGAACCTCTCGGTCTGAACTGATCGACCAGTAGGTCAATATCCGAGGACTTCAGGGTGTTGGCTGGTTCGTAGCGCCATGGCTCGGACAAAGAACTGTTCACGAAGTTCTGTAATTCTCCGAGGTCACCTTTCTTGGCCTTGTCTTGGGCTTCTAAAAATTTCAAAATAAGTTTAGGAAGTGGTGTGATCGGTGACATGATCTCGTTGAAGTGGAAAGACCTCTTCTCGGAAGGTGCTTCGGGGTTGTCTGGCTTCCATTCACCTTTTGCCAACATCACCTTCTTGTGTTTGTTGACGATCTTACCTTCACACTCTGGGCACTCGATATATCCCATGTCTCCTCTTTTGGAAAAAGAAACCTCGTCATCTCCTTCTTCTCCCTCGTCATCGAAACTTCCGTACTTGTTCGGAAATTTTATGTGGTCGTTCCATTTCGGAGTAAAAAGTTTCTTACAGTGTGGACACGGCCAATGGTAATATTCTTGAGAACCTTCGAGGAAGGCTTTCCAGACGTGGCCGTCGTCTACCGTCGGGGTTGATGTGATAAAAACTTTTCTGTTCGGGAACCACTTCGCTCTTTCGCGGAGTAGGGAGATCGGGTCGGCTTCGTCTTTCAACTTAGACTGGAGTTTGTCTACCTCATCCATGAAAAGGAATCCTGCAGATCTTCCTGCTAGATTTGCTGCAGAACTACCTCCAATGAAGTTGACAGTACCAGAGGTGAAGTGCATCTCCAGCATCTTGAACTTGTGACGGTCCGTGGGTTTGTACTTCGCCACTTCGGGTGTTGCGTCGATCATCGGCTGATACCTTGTCTCGGAAAATGACTTAGCCATATCCTGCGAGGGCATTAGGAAAATTTGATTGCCTGGGTTGTTAGGGGTGTTGAACATCATGCAAACAATTTCGGTAGTGGTCTTGGCTGACTGCGCTGCCCAACAAAGAGTGATCTCTCTTGTGGGTTTATCTGAGTAACACTCCATCGGTACTCTTACATAAGGAGTAAGGTCGGTGGAATAACGTCCAGGTTTAGGTGAAGCCCTCGGAGGGAGGAAAACATTCTCTTCGGCCCACTGCCAACAATTCAACCTCTTAGGTGGAGTCCATGCTTTTTTCCATGTCTCCCTTAAGAATTGTTTGTGGCCTGCTAAGAAACGACCTTTCATTTCTTTTCTGGGGCTTGGGCTGATAAAATCGAAATAGCAGTGAGAACTCCTAACCAGAAAATAGAAAGGAACATTCCAGTAAACATTTTATTAACTGTTAGTTTTTGGCTGAAGGCTGCGACGAATATAAAGATTGTGAAAAACGATCCGGCAATTGCGATGTATGCTTCTAGTAATGGTGTCATTTCATAACCCCTGTGTTACTACATAAAGGGCTGTACCAGTCCGCAGCCATGGCTACTCCATCTTCTGTAAGTTCTATTGCTATGTTCGTGTGATGTAATCGGAATCCTTTAGCGTAGAAAATGTCCAGTATCTCTTGGACCTGTTCGTCATTTACATCTTCTTCCAGTAACTGGTGTTCTGCTTCTCCACCATCCTCAGTTATGTAATGTATGATATTACAGTTAGGACAGGCGTGGAACTGGATGAATGTATACTCGTAGTTTCGAGGAAGTAGTTTAAACTCGTGTAATTTTTCTTTGAAAATTTTGTATTGCTTCATTTCCTTTCCTCCCATTGTCCGTCAACCATCTTGGCTGCTGTCTGTATAAGTTCGTGTCCACAATCATTACAAACCATATTGCATACAGTCTTCTCTTGTATTGTCATACATTTCTCACATTTATATATTCGGACAAATCCCTTACGAGGTGGGGGAGGTGGTGGGTGTGGGTGACTGGGTGTGTTTAGCCAGTTTATTATTCTCTTGATCATTTCCTGCTGATCTCCTCTAAGGCTTTGTCGATTGCTTTTTCCAAAAGCTCGATAACGACTGTCCTGTCGTCCTGTTCCATAATGTCTTCGATGACTTGTTCAGGAACGGAACGTAACTTAGTTACAGTCGGGGTAACTTTTTTGTTAAAAAATTCGTGGACCTCTTCTTTAGGGATCAAGTGTTCCTGTCGTTCCAGTATCGCCAAACTTTCTGATTCATGTTTTCTTAAAAGGTCTTGAACGTCCTTCCAGGTTTTCAGATGTGCCGCTAGTAAAATCGGGTCATCGGCAATTTCCTGTGCTTGCATCGAAACGTGTCTTTCCATTTGTCTCGCTCGGCAAAGAGATCCTTCCAGACCTTCTTCCATATTTTCGAAAACTAGGGTGAGGCCAGTGTTCTCTGTTGACACACCTTTTATCTTTTTGAGAATTTCGGTTGCGACTATTCTCCTATCTTCTCGACACTGCCCTTTCGGATTCGTCACCAGAAACTGGCAGATTTCGCGAACATTCCAAAAACCGTTCTCGTCAGGTTTTAATCCGCGACTTTTGTACGTCGCCAAATTATTAGAAGTGAGTTTTAGATGGAGTCGTAACCACTTGGGTTTGACCAGTCCGTCCTCAGGAACAGCAGGCAAGACCGTGTCCGAAGTAATGTCTTCTTTGTACGCCATGAAGGCTCCTTTTCTTTACTCTGACAATAGGTTCGGGGAGGTTGTATTGCGAGAAGCAAACTTTCAAAAACTTTCAAAAACTTTCAAAAACTTTCAAAAACTTTCAGTCTTTTTAGGCCGATTTTCGAGCTTTTTTTGGAATATAGAAATGCGATTTTTGTGCTAATTTCTCTGTCATCTGTTTTAAAATATTATTCATAAGTACGTCCGATGCCATGTCCGACC
>JAAHTG010000655.1_pt1 | contig 28661 bp, 30 predicted proteins | sample 6116081 | NCBI WGS metagenome assembly JAAHTG01 (sample SAMN13939989, study PRJNA603662) | sponge metagenome | isolation source: marine sponge | host: Mycale hentscheli | place: New Zealand | collected 2005 | reverse complement strand
GGGGTGCCCGGTTGCAGGCCCGCTCGGCATCGGCCAGATAGCCACATTTGCAAGGGTTCATGGCGGCAATCAGCTGAAAACGCGCCGGATAGGTAATATGCGCCTGCGCCCGCGCGATAACCGCCTCGCCGGTTTCCATCGGTTGACGCAACGCCTCCAGGCAGCTGCGGGAAAATTCAGGCAATTCATCCAGAAACAAAACGCCGTTATGGGCCAATGACACCTCACCCGGATTAGCGCGTGCACCGCCGCCGATCAGCGCCGGCTGGCTCGCCGAATGGTGCGGGGTTCGCACAGGGCGCATCCTGCTGATCGTCCCTTCGGACAAATGACCCGCAACCGATGCAATCATGCTAATCTCCAACGCTTCCTGTGCCGACAGTGGCGGCAGAATGGAGGGCATCCGCGCAGCCAGCATCGACTTGCCAGACCCGGGCGGCCCGAGCATTAACATCGTGTGGCCACCAGCAGCAGCAATCTCCAGCGCGCGCTTCGCAGTTTCCTGGCCTTTTACATCCACCAAGTCTGGCTGCGATTGTTTGTTTTCAGCCAACGCCGGTTCCGGTGGGCTTAAAACCTGCAACCCTCTCAAATGATTCATCAGACCTAAAAGGCTTGCCGGTGCCATCACTGTGTCAGCACCGGCCCAAGCCGCCTCGGGCCCGGTGGCAGCGGGGCAAACAAAAGCCATATCACAGGCATTGGCATAAATGGCGGCAGGCAAAACCCCCGATACCGCGCGAATGGTTCCGTCCAAACCCAGTTCGCCCATCACCACAGTGTCCGCAAGGCTATCAGACGGGATAACCCCCATCGCCACCAAAACCGCGACCGCGATGGGCAGGTCATAATGGCTGCCTTCTTTGGGGCGATCTGCAGGCGACAGGTTAACGGTGATGCGCTTTGGTGGCAGCGACAGGCCGAGCGCCGACAAGGCCGCACGCACCCGTTCACGCGCTTCGGTAACTGCTTTGTCGGGCAAACCAACGATGGTAAATGTGGGCAAGCCACTGGCGATCAGCACCTGCACCTCAACCCGGCGGGCTTCGATGCCTTCAAAGGCCACTGTTTCAACCGTTGCTACCACTGTTTGTCGCCACCAACCCTATATCAAAATACCGGTCAGCCTACCACACAATAAGAACAAATCAAGAACATGTTTACTGCAGGCTAACGACGATTTTCCCGCGTTGACGGCCCGCTGCCATATATTCGAAAGCTTTAATCGTTTCCGCAAAGGGGAATATTTTATCAATCTCCGGCTTAAGGTGACCTTCAAGCAGCCCCTCACGAACGAAGGAAACACCTGCTTCCAATCGGGCAGGTTCCTCAACATAATTGAACATGGAATAGGGATAGAGCGCTACCGCGCGACGCAGCAGGTCTAACATTGGTAATTCGTCAGCATCGTCTGAAAGAGCCCCGTAATGGAACAGATAACTGTGCTTGGCCATAAGCGGCGCATACATGTTGATATATCGCCCACCTATTGGGTCATAGCTAACCGCTATACCTTGGTCGCCGACCATTTCTTTCAACAAGCTCGGCATATCGTCTTCGCTGGTTACGATCACGCCGTACGCACCGATATCATATAGGAACTGCCGTTTATCCGGGCTGCGTGTTGTGGCGATGCAGCGCACGCCTTTCATACCAGCCAGTTGAATTGCCGCGATACCGGCGCTGCTGGCACCCGCACAAATCAGCGCAAAATCACCCGGTTGAACGCCTGCAATTTCGACAAAAGGAAAATAGGCCGTTAAATATTGCATCCAAATGGAGGTTGCCTGAATAAAGTCCAAACCTGAAGGAACAGCAGCTACAAACTGCTCTGGCACCAAAGCATATTCGCCAGCAACACCATATTTACTAGTTTGAAACGGAATTGTTGAAACCTTGTCACCAACTTTTACCGCCTTCACATCGGGCCCGACGGCATCAACAACCCCGGATGCCTCTGAGCATATGCGAGACGGCAATACCGTGGGGGTAGTATGCTCTCCTCTCAAGTATAGAAAGTCGGCCTGATTCAAAGCAAAAGCACGAACCGAAACCCTCACTTCCGACCCAACCGGTTGTGGTATTGTCACATCCATAAGCGCCAGTTTTTCTGAACCTCCGCACTCGTCAAACTGAATAATTTTCGCCAATCTATTCCACCTGAATTAATAGGGCCGCACTCTATGGCTAATAGAACTAGCATAGCTTAAGGTCAGTTTTTTAAATTTATATGTTGATTTGCGAAGGTATCACCTTGTCAAAAATTGTAATTCACGGGGCCGGTTCAATTGGCTGTTTCGTTGGCGGCGTTTGGGCGTCCGCTGGGCTTGACGTAACGCTTGTTGGTCGCACTTATGTGGGTGACGCGATCGCCGACAAGGGTATGCGCCTGACCGACTATTCGGGCTTTGACGAGTGTGTATCTGCGGGCGACATCAACTTCTCAACCAATCCCGAGGCGCTGGCAGACGCTGACATCATTGGCCTTGCGGTTAAAAGCACTGGCACCGAAGCAGCGGCGTCTGAAATTAACCAGCACGCCAAAGCAGGTGCGATCGTTGTTAGCCTGCAAAACGGCATCAGCAATGTGGAAACCTTGCGCAAACTATTGCCCGTGCAAACTGTTCTTGCCGGCATGGTACCCTTCAATGTGGCTGGGCTGGAAAGAGGTCATTGGCACAAAGGTACGCAAGGGAATCTGGTGGCGGAAAGCCACCCGGCGCTCGCACCGATTGTGCAAGCCACCAGTAGTGGTCCTGCTGCATTGACGCTTAGCGATAATATGACAGCGGTCGCGTGGGGAAAGTTACTGGTGAACCTGAACAACGCATTGAATGCGTTGTCGGGAGTTACATTACTGGAAGAACTATCCGACCGAAATTTCCGCCGCATTCTCGCCGCCTGTATTCGTGAGGCGCTTGCTGTGTTGGCAGCTGCCGGAATTGAGCCCGCTAAAGCGACGGCCTTTCCGCCCAAATGGCTTCCGGCATTTATCGGCGCACCTGATTTTTTCTTCAATACTATCGGGTTGAAACTGCAAAAAATAGACGACCGCGCCCGGTCCTCAATGGCAGACGACTTTGCCGCGGGTCGCGCTACGGAAATCAATTTCCTGAACGGCGAAGTGGTGCGTTTGGCCAAAGCCATGGAAATGGAAGCCCCCGTCAATCAGGCAATTGTTGCGCTGGTAAAAGAAGCAGAGGGCGGCAACAAACAAGCATGGTCCGGTGAGGGTTTACGCCAAAAAGTCCTTGGCTACTGATCCGACACGTCATCGTTATCGTCGCCAGCTTCGAGCACACCCAATAATGCGTCCAAGTCCGCTGACGACAAATGGCCCACCCGGCGTGCCAGCAAATTTGCCGCCCGGGTTGCTCGCGGGTCAAGACCTGCGGTCTCAACGGTAACCCTCGGCTTGGACAATTGCGCCAACAATTGAAGCGCTTCCGCTTCATCCCAGATCAGGCCAAAATACTGAATTATTTTCTGGGTCATATCCCAGGAGGGTGCGCCTTTCCTACCGTGCTCCAGCGCCGACAAATAAGCCGCAGACACACCAAGATCTGCAGCCATGGTTGCCTGATCAACACCACGCGCACCGCGAAGCGCTCTTATTTGTTCGCCGAACGGGGGCATTGGTTACTTGAGCCACCTTTGGAAGAACCGGGCATACGTCGCCGTAAAATAACATATAGCGCACCTTCGCCGCCGTGTTCCTGTGCCGCCGGTGCGTAACTATGGACAAAGGGTTTCAAATCAGCGCCTGCAAGCCATAAGGGCACCATGCGTTTTAATACGCCGCTGTGATTGTCAAAATCGCGCCGGGTTCGATAAGCAACAGGAGTGGTTGCTGCCGTTTGTGAAAAACGGGCACCGCCCTTTCCGGTGACCACCAGAATGGTTTTGTCACCGCGGCGAACACATCCCTCAATTACGCGCTGAAGCGTGCTAAATGCATTATCCTGGGTCATACCATGCAGATCGACCGATCGGTCAAACTCTTGCCGGCCTTTAACAATATTGCGGCGGGTTTTCCGGTCAAAACCAGCCTTGGGCGCGGGGGTTTCGCTTGTGAACCAGCCGTCGGGCAGGCTGGTTTCGCGGATGTAAATACCGCGGGGGGCCGGCTGCAGTTCTGGTGCCTCAGGTCGCTCGCCCAGCGGCGTGACGGTGTCAGTAACCGCCTGCCACACCTTTTTATCAGCGGACGACAGCATGTCTTTGTCTTTGGGTTTTTTGCTCACCGGCCAGTCCGCGCTGCTTCAGCAGCAAGCGCCTTTGGCAAAATGAGCCAGTAGCGGCCTCGGTTAGCCATGCGACCGGCGATCTCCTCTGCCCTGTCCCCGAAACCCCAAAACACATCGCCGCGAATTTCACCGGTGATCGCGCCGCCGGTATCCTGCGCCACCATCAGGCGGTTAAACGGCACAGAAGGTGCTGTAGTGGAGGCAGGGTCTGGGTGGCTGGCGGACAACCACACCGGTGCATGCAAGGGCAAGTGCTTCCTGTCGACCGCCAGTGAATGCCCGGCGGTCAAGGGCACCCCTGCAGAACCGTATGGGCCATCACCGTCGCCCAGTTCGCGGAAAAATATATAAGACGCATTGCGCTGCAACATATCCGTTGCTTTGGCCGGATTAGCCTTCAGCCAGGCCCGTATCGATTGCATGGACATATTCTCGCGGGCAATTTCACCTTCCGAAATCAGGAAGCGCCCAATGGCAGAATAAACATGGCCGTTTTGCGCGGCATACCCCACCCGCAGCAACGACCCATCGGGCATTTTCACTCGCCCTGAACCTTGAATGTGGAGAAAAAACGCATCCACTTGGCTGTCGACCCACAATAATTCCAGGTCGCGCCCATCCAGATGGCCGTCATCGATCCTACGCCTGTCCGGATAGGGTATCAGCCGCCCGCCTTCTACGCGGCCGGCAATTCGCCGTCCCTTCAAGTCTCCTCGGAACGTGCCCAAATCCACCATCACCAACTCCGGAGGCCGTATATAGAGTGGCACGCTGTATTTAGGTGATTGAGTTCGACTACCCTGCAGCAAGGTTTCATAATAACCTGTGAACTTACCTTCGCTGGTGTCATCCAGCGAGACCCGCAGTGGACTGAAATGCAGGGTTAGTGCCTTCGTTAGGGCGGGCTCGGTCGACGCCGCCAGGAGTGCTGTGCAGCCCAATGACCAGTCATCCGCGGTGCCGCCAATAGCGGCACCGGGCAACCGGCGGCGCGCGGGTAACGTTGCAATACGTTCACAAGACTGCCGAAGGGCTGGCATCGCACCAGACAGCTGCGTGCTGCCCCACCCAGGCAGTTCAGTGAAGGCCACCTGCTCAAAATCTAGGCCGGGCTTTACTGGTTTCAGAACCAAAAACCCAACCACAAGGGCTGGCAGCAGCAATAAAAGCAGCCCCAGCCCAAGAATCGTATAAATTTTCATAAGGCGTCACCCGGCGCGGGTCGCGACCAATGTCCAATTTGGATCGCGAGACTTAACTTCTCGGGCAAACGTCCATTTGTCCTCAAGACCAACAGCATCAGACAAGTCGCCGTCCACTACATTGCCGTCGCCGTCTCGCGTTACAGCAATAATTTCCGCCGAGAAATGTAGGGTGATTTCCGCCTGCCGCTTGACAACACCAGCACCGATAAACTCAGCGCTCGTGATATCCAGAAGCTTATTCTCCAGCGTAAGGCCGTCTTGTTCGCGCTGGTCAATAGCGCTACTAAACTGGCTAAGCACCGTTTCGTCGAGAAAACCTTTCAACGCGTCTTTGTCACCAGCCCAGAAGGCCTCCAAAATAATTTGATAGGCGCTTTTCGCGCCTTCCAGAAACTCTCCGGCATCAAAATAGCTGTCAGCGCGTCGAATTTCGCCCAGCCCCCTACGAACAGCGGGGTCTTCAGCCATATCAACCACACTGGCGTCAGCTTGTTCTATTTCAACAGGCTCGGCGTCAATTGTCGGGCCGCCGTCACGTCCATATGGTGAACTGCCTGGATTTGGCCGCAGGGGTTCGTTGCCGGTTTTTTTACCCAGTTCCGAGCGGAGCCTAAGGGCTATAAAGACCGCTACCATGGCCATCAAAACTATGTCTAACATGACTTTTTTGCTCGTTTACAACTCTATATTTACTGACCAATTGCTGGCGGTTTCTCAATTATAGCACAACCCGGCCTGAAGGATAGCCTGGGGGTAGTTTAGAGATAGGGCGACAGATCAGCTTTCTGTTCGCCCAATAGGTTTTTTTAATAGAAGCACATATGCCTCATTGAAGAAACGCCTTTTCATCCCCTAATAGATAGGAGGTTTCGCCGTAAAGAACAAGGTTCGATGGCGTGAATATCGACTGGCGGGCAACCGCAGGTGTCTTCGCCGCTATCACGATGTGCTAGTGTGGTCTGCAGGCACAAGAATTACAGCGAGGAGAGACGATAGTGGCTTGGGTGTTTTTGTTGATTTTTGTCGGCGTGCCACTGATGGAATTAAGCGTGCTGATCGAAGTGGGTAGCGACATTGGAGCCTTTTCCACTATCTTGCTGTGCCTTCTAACCGCTGCGGTGGGGCTTTCACTTATTCGCATGCAGGGCCTGAAGGTGATCGCTGACCTGCAAAACGCATCCCAGGATGGACAACCACTTGTGGAACCGCTGGTGCATGGGTTTTTCTTGCTGATCGCCGGTGTTTGTCTGTTTTTCCCTGGCTTCGTCACCGATGCTATTGGTGGTTTGCTACTAATCCCGCCAGTTCGTTTGGCGCTGGGCCGGGCCGGGCCGGCCGGTGCTGCGGCGCGCGGCAGTAAAAAATTCTATTACAGCCACCGCAGTGACAGCGGGAAGCCAACTATTATTATCGACGGGGATTTCACCGAAACTGATAGCCAAGGTGGCCAGAACGACAATGATGCTCGGGAGCCTGAAGATACAAAAACCATTGAAGAAGCACCGCCAACCGATGAAAAGGGGGCCTAAAACGGCTTAGTTGGTACAATTAGCGCCAGTCGGCTGGTTTTGTTAGTTGTTCAAACGCACAAAGCATGCTAGCCCTCCGTCCGAATTTACCGCCCGCGGCACAATTGCATCTAGGCGTTACGCATGCCCGGCGGCGCTGAAACCATATGATTAACCACACTGAAGAGTGATACCATGGCTGAAAATGATTTTGATAACACACAAACACCTGTAGGCGGCGCCGCTCCGCAAGGGGCAGAAGCACCACAAGCGGGTGTGCTGGCCCAGTATGTCAAAGACCTATCCTTTGAAAACCCAAATGCTCCGGCGAGCATGCAGAACACTGCAGGGACAAAACCCGCCATTGACGTAAGCGTGAATGTAGGTGTTCGCAAAATGAACGACGAAATGTATGAAGTTGATTTGAAAATTTCAGCCAAAGCAGAAAATGTTACCGAATCCGGCGAAAAGCAAGTTGCTTTTGTTGCCGAGCTTTCCTACGGCACATTATTCGGCATTCGCAATGTAGAAGAACAGGCGATCAAGCCTTTCTTGCTGATTCAGGCCCCAACATTAATGTTCCCGTTTGCACGCCGGATCATTGCTGATGCCACTCGCGACGGCGGCTTCCCGCCTTTGCTTCTTGAGCCAATCAGCTTCGACGCATTGTACCAGCAGCAGCAAGCCCAAGAAGCGGCTGGCAACGGCGCTAGTGCACAAGAAGACAGCGATGCGCCTGCACCGATTAATTTGAACTAACCCTTTTCGGGCGTAGTTTTAAAGCTCGTGAAAACGACCCGTTTGCCGGGTCGTTTTTTTTTCGCCGTTTTTTATACCACATGTCACGTCGCTTGAACGCCGTGTAGAACCCGCCGCACACTGGCCCCACTGGTCAGGTCAACAACCGCGTGCAGCACAATCGCCGCCAACAAGGAGCCAGAAAGAAGATAGAGCGCGGTAAGGCACGCCCCGATGGCGGCCACCTTCAGCAGCGAGCGAACAGATTCCTGATACAGATGGGCGGCGACAAAAAAAGCCAACGCAACAAGGGCCGCCCACCAGAGCGGCAGCCATAGCGCGAAAAACCAGATCAGATAGCCACGAAATATAATTTCCTCAGTGATCCCCGCAGTCACAGACAGGGCTTTGAACCAAAAATATTCCTGCTGCGTTTTAGGCATAATACGCATGACACCGGGCTCGTTCTCCAGCGCCGTGCGAACCGCATCCGCTGATTTGGGATTTTTTCCAACCGCATAAACCTGTGCTGACAACACGAGTGATATAACCGCAACAACGCCCCAACCAATCAGATGGGCAGTGGATGTGCCAAGCAATATCCCCATATCCGCCAGCGGTCGACCGTTTAAAAGCCACACCACCATTACCAGAAATGCGCCGCCCCAAAGGATGGTGAGCGTATCTTTATACTCCAGCATCAGAATTCCGGCTTCACCGGAATCCATTCGATCACGCATGCGGCGATGACGTAAATAATTGCGCACTACATAAACCGAAAACATCAGCGCAACCAGTAAATAGTCCAACATTGAAACAGCCGTATCATCAAACATTTCTATTCTCCAGGTGATAAAAACCATTGTTTTTTCATTAGTTTATTGCTATTATGTAAATGTAATTTACATTTACATATAGGAAATATCCGCTATGAGTCAAGGCGCAAAAAAAACCCACCAGGGACGATCGCGAAAAACCCGCGACAAGTTATTGAATGCCTTAGAAAATTTGCTAGTAGACAATGATTTTGCCGACATCAGCGTTAATCAAATCGCATCTGAGGCTGGCGTATCGCCAGCTTCGGTCTATCGCCGATTCGACAAGAAGCAGGGCTTTATCCCCGTATTGTTTGAGTTATATTTGGAACGGCTGAATCAATGGGTAAAATCGCCGGAGGCGCAGCTAGACATTGAGGGCTGTTCCCTGCGGGAAGCACTAAAGCGGCTAGCGCGAACCACGTGGCGACAAATGGAACAGCAAACCCATATACTTCGGGCGATACACTTACACGGACGCAACCATCTGGCGTTAATGGGTACTTCAGCTGATCAGTTTGAAGCCGCAATGCTCAGTGCCATGACCATGATTATTGCACTTTACGATGACGAGATTGAAAAAACCGACCACGACAAGGCCGCTCGAATGCTGGCATATTATTTCAACAACATACTGCTGGAGCGTGGCCTGTTTAAGGAACAGTCTGCGGAGTGGGCCAAAGAGATACCTGATACAGACTTCACTGACGAAGTTGCCGACTTTGCCTATGGCTATTTACAAGTGAAGGACTGACTTGCTGCACCTCCAGCAGACAACCAAAGCCGTGCCTTGAATTTGACGGACTAGCGTCGCGTGTGCATGCTGTCATCATGAAGATGGCGACCCTTTCAATTATCCTGCGTTACGGCGGCCTGCTGGCGGTTTTCCTGATTGCAGCAGAAACCGCAAAACGGTCCTATATCAGCAGCCCAACAAACCTGGACCTCTACCTCGGATCCGTTGCGCTGGTGTTTCTAATTTTGGGCGGTCTAATCGCTTACAAACGGCGCCAAGCCATCGCGCCTGACCAAGAAAAAACTTCAAAGCCGCTTGCCGTTGTTGACGCCACCGGATTTAGTCGGCGCGAAGCTGAAGTCTTGTTATTTATGTGCCACGGTTATCCTAACAGCGAGATAGCCCAGCAGCTCGGCGTTTCGGAAAACACCGTGAAAACCCATTTAAAAAACATATACAGTAAGCTTGGGGTCACCAACCGGACACAAGCGGCGGCAGAGGCTAAAATGTTGAATATAGTAGAATAATGTTTCCTCTCACCCATTTGGGTGAAGACACAGACCCTGCAACAAACTAACAAACAGCGATATTTTTTCGGTACAATTAATCAGGAAAGAGACACGCTATGGTGAAAGTCAGTTTAAAATGGGGCGCAATTAGCGGCGCGGTTATGACCACTTTGTTGTTGGTCTCTTACTTCTTTTTTCCTGAGAACGACCCCGCCTATTTCAGCAGCGCAGAGACCTACGGATACCTGTCAATGGTCGCCAGCCTGGCGGTGATCTATCTCGCATTAGGCGACACATCGCTCTATGCCGACGGAGACGCGCCGACCCTGTGGCAAAAGATACTGGTCGGCACCGCAGTGTCGGTTGTTGCAGGTGTTATTTTCGGTTTCTACAACCTCATCTACACCAGCTATATGAACCCTGAGTTCATGGATGTTTACTACAGCTATTATATTTCCCAGTTGCCGGTTCAGTCGGGACCTGAGTTTGAGCGCATGGTCGCAGAACTGGAAGCGCAAAAAGCCGTGTTCATGGCTCCTTTAACCCAGTTTTCTGTGATGGCCGCAACGGTCGTGATGATTGGAATTCCGGTGAGTGTAATATTGGCGTTCGTTCATAATTTGCGCAGCAAGGAATAAATTTTTACCGAACCGCCTTGGCGAGCCGCAATAAAGCCCGCGCGCAGATAACATCTGCCGGATTGCCTGTGGTTTTACAGTCCAGCTCAGCATCAATCAGAATGTTCAGCGCTTGCTCCAACTTTGCCGACGACCAGGAGTTTAACTGGCGCGCAAATTTGTCTTTCTCGGCGAAAAATACTGGTGGCCGCAGCTTGTTAGTGGCCTCCATCGGGTTAACGCCTTTGTCCACATGGCTTCGCGCCATATGAAGTCGCATCAATCTGTTTTGAAGTGTACGCAGAATAGCAACAGCATTTTCGCCAGAAGTCCAGGCGCGCTCGAGGAATTTCTCCAAATCTTTCATGTTGCCCGCCGTAACGGCTTCAGCAATTTGGTGCAGGCCTAATGCCGCGGTGTCACCGACACAGGCCTTGGCGTCTTCCAGCGTTACCTGTCCACCACCTTCGCCCATATATAAAATAAGCTTGTCCAGCTCGGACCGCGATACCATCCGGTCACCGCCTAAGTTATCGACCAGATAACTTACCGCATCCTGACTCGCACCCAGACCCGCACCAGACAGGGTTGACTGCACCAAACCAAACAGATCCTGCGCACTGTCTTCATAACAAGCGATTGCCTGGCCGTTTTTGGCCGCTTCAACTGCTTTCCGCAAGGCTGACGTTGGTTTCAAGTCGCCCGCCGTCACCACAAGCAGTCCATCACCCTGATCAGACCCCAGTGCCAGCTTGACCGGTTCAGCAGATTCGGGCCCCGCCCCTTCAAGCCGCACCAAACGACGGCCGCCCATCATGGAAATTGCTGATATTTCATCCAGAAGAATAGAGGGGCTAGCCTTGACCGCCTCTGGCCCCAGGCGCACTACCTGAAACGGGTCAGACAGGTCTTCAGCTATTTGTTTTCCTATCACCTGCGCGCGTTCACGCACCAGGCCTTCGTCACGGCCGAAAACCAATACGGCACGTGTGCCAGCGGGCACCGCTTTTAGTATGGACGGGATATCGCGCGGCTTAACTTTCAACGGTTAACTTTCAATGTTGAACTTTGGGTAAATCACCCTTCGGCGTCGGGGGCGTCGGCTCCCGTTTCACTCGCGAAATGCAATGCCAGGCGTCTGTGAATGCGCTCAGCTAAATCAAGAACTAACCGGTTTGCCGCATCTTCGCGCTGCGACACCGTTGCAAAGTCAGACAACACAAGGTCAAACGATGTACGCGCCCTGAAGCTTTCCTCCAACACCGGCTCGCCGGTCTTTAAGGAGACAAGACGCATTCCAGCAACCAGTGTCAACTGTTCCTGGGTTGTCGCTGTATCAGGCCTGACACCATAGGTTTCGCTGCTTTGCTGCAGGCCAACTTCCAACCAGTACTCCGGGTTGCCGGCACCGTTAAGACGCGACACAAGACGGTTGCGCATCACCTGTCCCAAACGGTCAGCAATTGGGCTCACCTCCACACTGGCAAGATGTGTCTGCATGGCGGTCGACGAGCCGCCGGCCTCATACAGCGGCTGGAACCCGCAGGCGGTCAGAAAAAGTAATGATATGAAGCCAATTATTCGCATCAATTAGCCACAATATTGACAATACGCCCGGGCACAACAATAACTTTGCGCACGGTGTTGCCTTCAGTAAATTTCATGATGTTAGGCCGCGCAAGCGCAAGCGCTTCCACATCTGCCTTATCCATATCTTTGGCCACTTCAATGGTGTCGCGCACCTTGCCGTTTATCTGCACTGCCATTTTAACGGTGCTATCAATGGTCAGCGCCTCAATCACTTGCGGCCACGGCGTATTAGCAACCAGCGTCTGATGGCCAAGCTTAGCCCACATTTCTTCAGCCAGATGCGGCATCATCGGGCCAATCATCATAATCAAAGCCTCGGTTGCCTCGCGCAATGTCTCGGCTGCACCGGCACCTTCGGATGTCGAACTGATAGCATTTGCAAACTCATACAGCCGCGCCACCGCTTTATTGAAATGTAGATTTTCAATGTCTGAAGTAACGCCTTTGATGGTTTTGTGGGTCGCTTTGCGCAGTGCCGTCGCGCCTTCAGAGAGCTCGCCGGGCATTGCAGCACCGACACCAGCTAGCGGTGCGGACGGCGTTTCCACCATGCGGTATATACGCTGCACAAAGCGCCATGCACCTTCGATACCTGCTTCGGTCCAAAGCAAGTCGCGCTCGGGCGGACTGTCAGACAGCACAAACCAGCGCGCCGTATCTGCACCGTATTGGTCAATAATATCATCCGGGTCGACAACATTGCGTTTCGATTTGGACATTTTCTCAACCCGGCCTTCGCTCACCACCAGGCCGGTTTTTGACGTAATCAACGTACCGTCGTCACGCTTGCGCACATCTTCCGGGAATACCCATTCACCACTGCTGTCCTTGTAGGTGACATGATTGACCATGCCCTGTGTAAACAGGCCCTCGAACGGCTCCTCCACGCTCGTACGGCCAACTTTCTTGAGTGCACGCGTGAAGAAACGGGCATACAGCAAATGCAAAATCGCATGTTCAACGCCGCCAATATACTGGTTAACCGGCATCCATTCATCGACAACCTTGCTATCAAACGGAGCGTCCGCATCCGGTGTGCAAAAGCGCATAAAGTACCAACTGCTGTCGACAAATGTGTCCATTGTGTCGGTTTCGCGACGCGCGGGTTGGCCGCAAGACGGACAGTCAGTGTTCTTCCAGGTTGGATGATGCTCAAGCGGGTTGCCCGGTGTATCGAACGAAACATCGTCCGGCAATTCAACCGGCAAATCGTCGGCTTTTACCGGCACAACACCACACGCTTCGCAGTGGACAAACGGTATCGGCGTCCCCCAGTAGCGCTGGCGCGATACACCCCAATCACGCAGACGGAAGTTAACCATGCGCTCACCCCAGCCATCTGCTTCGGCGCGATCAATCACTGCGGCTTTGGCTGCGTGGATATCCATGCCGTCCAGAAAACGGGAGTTGTACATGGTGCCCGTGCCGGTGAAGGCCTCATCACCGATACTATAGGCGTCAGCTGCCTCGCCTTCCGGCAAAACGATCGGCAACACTGGCAGGTCGTATTTGCGGGCAAAATCCAGATCGCGCTGGTCACCAGCCGGGCAAGCGAAAATGGCGCCCGTGCCATAGTCCATCAAAACAAAATTCGCAATATAAACCGGAAGCTTCCAGGCGCTGTTAAACGGGTGTGCGACAGTCAGGCCCGTATCAAACCCACGCTTTTCCGCTTTTTCGATCGCCTCTTCGGTTGTACCGCCTGAGCGGCATTCCTCGCAGAAGGCAGCAAGCTCAGGGTTATCTTTCGCCAGCGCAACGGCTACCGGATGATCGGCAGATATAGCGCAGAAACTGGCACCAAAAATCGTATCTGGGCGAGTGGTGTAAACCGGTAGTTTTTCGCCGGTCTGGTCAACGATAAAATCGAACTTCAGACCCTCAGAGCGGCCAATCCAGTTTTCCTGCATCAGGCGAACTTTGTCGGGCCACCGATCCAGCGTGTCCAAGCCATCAAGCAGCTCATCGGCGAAATCGGTGATTTTCAGAAACCACTGCGACAACTGTCTGCGCTCAACTTCCGCGCCCGAACGCCAGCCCTTGCCGTCAATAACCTGCTCGTTGGCCAGCACCGTATTATCAACCGGATCCCAGTTGACCCAGCTTTCTTTACGGTACACGAGGCCGGCATTGTAAAAGTCGATAAATATTTGCTGCTCTTTGCCATAATAGGCCGGGTCACAGGTGGCTATTTCCCGGTCCCAGTCTACGGCAAGACCAACATGTTTAAGCTGTTGGCGCATGTTGGCGATATTGTCATATGTCCAGTCAGCGGGGTGAACCTTGCGTTCCATCGCCGCATTTTCCGCTGGCATGCCAAAGGCGTCCCAGCCCATGGGATGCAAAACCTCATAGCCCTGCGCGCGGCGGTAACGTGCAACCACATCGCCCATGGTGTAATTGCGTACATGGCCCACGTGAATGCGCCCGGACGGATAGGGAAACATTTCCAGCACATAGTATTTTTGCTTATCGGACGAACTGTCTGTCTGAAAGGTTTTACCCGTTTCCCAGATTTTCTGCCATTTCGCTTCCGTTGCTTTTGCGTTGTAACGGGACATGCTGGTCTCTTAATTATGGTGATTTAACCGGGTGGTGCCGCATGGTTGCGGCGGCCCATTTTTTTGCTATTCGGACTTTGCTTTCCGGCCTTAGCTATCTGCGGCAATTTTCAAAACACGGGCGCGCGACAATATCGCCTCTTCAATCTGAAGAACTGTCGCAGCCTGCACTGGCACCGTTAGCCATGCGCCGGCCTGACGCTCCTGGCGCACCACATTGACTTTAACACCGTCTGAACGAAGCTGTTCGGAACGAAAATAAACAGCAACCTTTACCCGCTCATCAGGGGCATCTGCGGTTGAATACCAGTCAGTGATAATAGCAGCAGAACTTGGGTAGGCGTTGTCGATGGGCATAAAGGCCAACGTATCGAGCGTTGCTGTCCATAGGTAGCCGTTAACACCAATAGCTGTAGTAATAGGGCCCAATTCCGGGTCCTCGTCGCTACCAAAAATACCGCAGGCAGTTATCATTAATCCGAGGGTCATGGTCATCGCTATACGCGCAAGTCGAATCATGGCTGGTCCCGCTCTCTTTTTCTAAATTTGATTTTACTCAGCCAATAAATATCAATCGGCTTTTATTCAATTGCGCCTTATAGCGACCCAAGAAGGCGCTGACCAGCCCGAAAAGCGGTCAAATAGTGGCGGCAGAGACACAACTTGTCGCAAAATTCTCGGAAGGGCTTGCGAAGTTTAATAAATTATCCATACCTTATAGATAGGGTAAATTCGACTTGAGTGATTAATCAAGGCAATTCTAAAGCATGAACAGGCTTGTAAAATACGGATTATCGGCGCTTGCAATAGCAAGTCTATCAGTGGCATCTGCCGCTGACGATAAGACGCGTTTCGAATCAAGCGGGTTCCTGCAAAGCCTAGACGCCTTCATTGCCCAGCAGATTGCCAAACAAAGTGAAAAAGCCAAAACCAGCAGTGCAGACAAACTGAAAGGCCTGGACCTAAGCCTCGGCGAAAAGAAACTTAAGAAAGAAACTGGCTTTCTTGCCTTAAGTGATTCGCGGCCAGTGATCAAAAGTTCGTCGTCTGATTTGACCGAGCGCCCAGATTTTTCTTCGCTTCTTGCGCCCAATGGCGGCGTTCGCGGAACTTATACCCAAGACCTGTTCGGTGCTTCATCGCGGGTTGGCCTTAGCTTCGGCAACAAAACCTCTGGCGACAAAATCAGTCGCGGCTTTGAAATTGCGCTGGAAAGCAAATACCGCTTATCGTTGCAAGGGTTGTCGACAACATCTGGCTTTGCTGACGCTGGACAGGCCGAAACTCATTACCGTGCAGGTGTATCTTTAGGCTACTCAGGCTTTGGCATTGACGCGTCTTTGATGCGGCAAAGCGGCCTTTTCGCGAAAAACCTGGAAGGTTTTGAAGCTGGTTTCTCATACCAAGCCTCAACTTGGTCTGCGCGGATCGCCATGAGCGAATATACCGAAGGCACTGATCTCTACGGCATTGAAAACGAGGCCCGCAACATCATTTCCTACGAGCTGGGCGCTAATTACCGCCTTTCGGACAAAGTGGGCTTAACCGGCGGCGTTCGTTATTATGATTACGGCAGTAATTACATTTCTGCTTCCGAAAATGGTGACAAATCACAAATGATTTTCCTCGGCGGCCGCCTGCGTTTCTAGGCACCATTTCTCTATTCAATTTAAAGCGCTGAAATTGCTGCGATGGCATTTATGTTTTGCCCGCGCAGGCTTTTTGCAGTCTGGAAGTTAACCCCGCCCAACGCCGCAACCGGAACTTTTGCACCCTGTATCAACCGCGACAATCCGCGTGTGCCCAGCGGAGCGACATCCGGGTGGCTGGCCGTTGCAAAAACCGGTGACACCAACACCAAATCAACGCCAGCACTGGCAGCAAGGCGCAGGGCACGCCGAGAATGACAGGCTGCTGTAACTAGGCCAAACCCATGACGGTCAGCGCGTGCACCACTAAGCATATGCTCTGGTAAATGCAGACCATCTGCACAGGCCCGGCGCGCCAGCCGAGGGTCACCAGCCACCAAGAAAAGGCAACCCATCTTGCGGCAAACCCGGCGAAGTTTTAACGCAAGCGCGAAGCGGTCAGCGCTATCATAATCGCGCAATATCACCATGGAGCCCGGCGGCAATCGCTTGACCGCTGCCACAGGGTCGGGCATGCGCTTCCTATCTGTCAGCAAAACCAGTTGCTCAACCCCGGCCGCTGCGCAAAGCTGTCGAGCCGAAGTTGTTGCGCTATTTTGCTGATGTCGCTTGACCATGAAGATTTCCTAGCACATAGCAGGGGGATACCCAATGTTATTGGCTGCAGGATGAGAACCGTTCAATGACCCAATCGATCGCTGATAATATCAGTGCCGTTCGCGCAGAAATTGCGCGCATGTGCGAACATGCTGGTGTGCCGGAGGCTAACCCGCGTTTGCTCGCGGTTTCAAAAGTGCAGCCCACCGAACGTGTGGTCGCTGCCCTGGAGGCCGGCCAGCGCGACTTTGGGGGAAACCGGGTCCAGGAAGCCGAGGAGCGCTGGAGCGATCTGAAGCTTCAGTATCCGGGTGTCCTACTGCATCTGATCGGCAACCTGCAAACCAACAAGGCGGCCAAAGCGGTAGAATTGTTTGACGAAATCCAGTCGGTCGACCGGATAAAGCTTGCCCGGGTGCTCGCAAGGGAAATGGCTACACAGCAAAAGCAATTGCCAGTTTACGTGCAGGTCAACACTGGCGCTGAGGCACAAAAAGGCGGGGCGCTAGTTGGTGACCTGCCTGACCTTCTCAGCGAGTGCCAAACCCTAGGCCTGGATGTGCGCGGCTTGATGTGTATCCCACCGGCTGGCGATGATCCTTCTTTGCATTTCGCCCTTTTGAAGAAACTGGCAAAACAACACGGCGTCGAAGGTATATCGATGGGCATGAGTGGGGACTATGCGCTGGCAGCTGCCATGGGCGCGACCGACATTCGTGTGGGTACCGCAATATTCGGCGAGCGAGATTACAGCTAACCAATGATCAGTTGATCGCCCGACTTTATCAGCCTGATAAATGCCAACAAGGCGGGCTCTGTCAACGCCACGCATCCTTCGGTGGGGGCAAATCCCTCTTTCGCCACATGGACAAAAACCGCGCTACCCTTGCCTTGCACCGGCGGGCTGTCATTGTGACCAATCACCAAGACGAGATCATAAAGCGCATCATCACGCCACATTTTCTCATGGCTTGCAGAAAAGGGCAGGCGCACCAGCTTGTTATAATGTGGACTTTTCACATCGTCACACCAACCCAAATCAGCCGAAACAGGTAAAGTGTCCAGCGTGCAAATTGGCGAAACCATTTTATCGGGCCGATAAAAAACCCGCCTGAACGGGTAAGTTCCAGCCGGGGTTTTGCCGTCGCCTTCCTGCTTGCTCTCGGCGCTGACAAGCCCGGCGCGGCCAAGCGCACATGGAGCATCCACCAGCGGCCCGACTATACGCCCCTTCTGCTTGTCTTTTGTATTCTGTGTTACCCGCCAGGTTTGCATGGCTACAGAATATGCCCGGTACGATTTTTTTTGGTCGCCAAATATTGCTCGTTGTGAGGGTTGGTTGGAAAAGCGTGAGCGACCCTCTCAACCACATCAATACCGAAAGACCGCAGTCCCTCAACCTTCAACGGATTGTTGGTCATCAACCTAACCGCACTAAACCCAAGTTTTTTGAGCATTTCGGCAGCAGGTGCAAAAACACGCTCGTCAACTTCGAAACCAAGCCGCGTGTTGGCGTCCACCGTATCATAGCCTTGATCTTGCAGCGCGTATGCCTTCAGCTTGGACACCAATCCAATGCCGCGTCCTTCCTGCGCCATATAAAGCACAAGACCACCGCCCGCTTCGCCGATGGCTTTGATCGACCCTTGCAACTGTTCGCCGCAATCACACTTTAATGACCCAAGCAGGTCGCCTGTGAAACACTCGCTGTGCACACGAACCAAGACCGGCTTGCTGCGCGGCGGATCACCAATTTGTATTGCAATATGCTCTACACCGCCAGCTACCGGCCTAAAAGCTATCAACCGGGTATCTTCCGCACCCGCAAGCGGCACTTTGGCCGAAGCGACTTTCTCAAGTGCTACGGCTTGCGCCACATCTGCGTTATTGATCAGAGCCGCCGATACAGCCAAAAGGTCTGCATTTGCCATCGCTTCGTTATCCAAGGCAATCTCAGCGGCCAATACCGCCGGCAGCATATGCGACCATTTGGCAAGCTTGACCGCTGCCCGGTCTAGCGGTGTTTCCGCGTGATCAAGGCGGGTGAAGGGCCCCTTAAGCGGGGTCGCCAAATCAAGCGTCGGATCAGCAACCGCAACCATATCCGCGGGTTCAAACCAACTGGGGCGGGCTAGCCGCACCACCGACCATCCCTTACCTGCAACCTTCAGCGCCGCGGCGCGGCTGTTAGTCAGCATAAGGAAGCTGTCAGCTGCGATAGCATCGAAAGCCGCCACTGCAGCGCGATCAGCCTGTTGAAGCGCTGTAACCAGCAACGCAGCACCGTCATGGACAACAACAACCGGCTGGCCTCGACGAAGGTCAGAAGCTGCACGCTCCAGTGCGAGAAGGTCGTTGTTTTTATCCATTCCAGTCGATCCGCCAAACACTAGGGCTACAAACACACTTGGGTGTTGTTCTGTCACAGCCTCTCGTTTCAATCAAACAATTGTGACAGACCGTGATAAGATATATTGTCATTGATCATTATATAGGCCGCAGTGCCGCAAACCAAAACAAGTGGCAAATTTTTTTGAGTGATATGGGCGTTATTTATTTAATTTATTGTATACGGGGTTTTTAAAATGTCAGGACGAAAATTACTGCTGGTAGACGATGATGTGGATCTGCGCGAAGGCCTTGCGGACCAATTGGCACTATATGAAGAATTTTCCACCGAAGAGCGCGGCACCGCAGGTGATGCGCTGACATTTCTGGCGGACAATCAAGTTGACATGATCATCCTCGATGTTGGCCTGCCTGACATGGACGGGCGCGAGCTATGCAAGCGCATCCGCAAAAACGGCATTACCGTACCAATTTTGATGCTAACTGGTAACGTTACCGAGGCTGACACCGTGCTGGGACTGGATGCTGGCGCCAATGATTATGTCACCAAGCCTTTCAGTTTCACCGTACTTTTAGCGCGTATCCGCGCCCACTTCCGCCAGTACGAACAAAGCGAAGACGCCACCTTTGATGTGGGGCCCTATTTGTTCCAGCCTTCAGCGAAAATTCTGGAGGACCGCACGTCAGGACAGAAAGTGCGCCTGACTGAAAAAGAAACCAACATTCTGAAGTATCTATACCGCGCTGGCGGCAAGGCGGTTGGCCGCGAGGAGCTGTTGACGGAAGTTTGGGGCTATAATTCAGGCGTTACCACCCACACACTGGAAACCCATGTATACCGCTTGCGTCAGAAAATAGAGGTGGAAACCGGTGCTGCACGTATTCTGGTAACCGAGCCCGGCGGCTATAGCCTTCAGGGCCTCAGCGGCTAGAAAGCCCGCAACCTAAAAATCAAAATCAACGATAACCGGCGCGTGGTCTGACGGTTTTGTCCAACCACGTGCAGCACGGGCCACCTCCATGTGTTTGGGCGCGCCCTTGAGCGAAGGGCTAACCCAAACATGGTCTAAGCGTCGGCCCTTGTCGGCAGCGGACCAGTCTTTGGCACGGTATGACCACCAACTGAACAATTTTTCCGGCAACGGCGTAACGTCACGCATCACGTCAATCCAGCCGTGCGCGTCAATCATTTCCAGCATGCCGTCGGTCTCTATCGGCGTGTGAGAAACCACCTTCAAGAGTTTCTTATGATCCCAGACATCGTCCGGGTGCGGCGCGACATTCAGGTCTCCCACCAGCACGCTTGGCTCGTTCAGGTCTGCAGACCACTTCGTCATCTCATCCATAAACTGCAGCTTGTGGGCAAACTTGTCATTGGTTTCCGGGTTGGCCTCGTCGCCGCCAGCGGGTACATAAAAATTATGCACCGTCACACCGTTAGCCAGTTTAATCGCAATATGACGGGCATCACCCTTCTGGCACCAATCAATTTTATAGCTGTCCGCAAAAGGGGCTTTGGCAGCCGTGGCAACACCGTGGTAACTTTTTTGACCGTGAAGCGCCAAATGGGGCAAGCCGATTTCCTCAAAGAACCCCGTGGGGAACATATGGTCCTGCACTTTGGTTTCCTGCAGACACAGGACATCGGGGTCATAAGTTTCAACCAACTGTTTGACGATATCCACGCGGGCGCGAACCGAGTTGATATTCCAGGTAATGATACGCATAAATCCTCCTAAGCGACCGACAATATTTCAGCGCATCCGGTGCACCGTGTTAGTTAAAAAATCAGAAAACTGTTGCCTATAATGCTGATAGGCCAGTGACCTTTCTCAAAAAGCTGAAATCGGTAAACAAGCGGATGGTCTTCCTCGCCACCAGCCATGCCCACAAGCGCGGCCTGATAACAAGCCTGGGCCGCGGCGCCAGAAATGGCACGGACAAACGTTTCGTCGTCAATGCGCAAAAACTCAGCCGCTTCTTTGGCGGCATCCTCAATGGTTTCAGTGATCGCCTGCGCCACATGGGTCATCATCATATCCAGCGTATCAGCATCAAGCGCCAGCAACACTTCGTCAGTCAGCGCGGCTCTAAGCTGCTCTTCAGCTTCCCAGGCTGGGCTGTTGAACTCGGTGTTTTCAGCGGCGGCGGCGTCTTCCCAATCTGGCAAAAAAGCCGGCTCAGCTTCGGGAAACCCGAGTGTTGCGGCATAATCGCGCGCCAGACGCAGGCTGTGCACATCCGGCGTTTCACCCAGTGCGCGAAACCATCGCACATCACCCGCGATGGCAACAAAAGGCGCAACACTTTTCAGGCTGGGAAAATCGTCCATCAAGTCGTCAATGTCAGAATCCAGGTCCATGAGGCACACTATCCGGTAATTTCGAGAGCTAAGAAGATAGTGTGTAGACCAGTTAAGGCCCTTTTGCCAGCCCGCTTGTGGCTATATTCGGCTGCCAGTGACGACGCACGAAAGCAGGCAATTATCAACGCATATTTTTACCGGGGGCGGCGACGTTTTGCCAGGCCGCGCGGGTCGTCAAACTCCCACAGCTTGGCAGCAAATGCCACATTCACCTGTTCGTCGCTTAGTTCGACGGTGGTTAACTGACCCTGGGCATCAATAACCGCCCAGCTTAATAGCTTCAATTTTTCACCTCGGTCCGGCGCTTCTTCAAAATAGACCGTAATGCGCCCAAGCTCGGGCCTGTCAACATCTGTTGCATGTAACGCCAGCAGACCAGCCAAGCCGCCAGGGGCAACTTCAATGTTAGCACCAATACTAGCTAGGTCGGTGGAGCTGCCCAGCAGGGCGCGCAGCGGTGTATCATTAACCGGCCAGCGAGTTACCTGACCAATTTCATAGTCAATGAAACTTAGCGTTTTTCCATCTGCAACCACCAGAAATGGCACCTCGCCTTCATAGTCAAATCTGATTTTGCCCGGGCGCGCCAGTGATAACTTGCCGCCGGTTACGCCGCCGTCAGGCGCGCGCTGGTAAAATTTGGCCTCCAGGCTTTTAACGCTGTCAAAATAAGTCTGAATTTGCCCCAGCGCCTTCAGCGATGTGTCTTCGGAAATATCTTGTTCCTCAAGTGGCGGTAGCGGCAGAGTCTTGTCCTGCGCCTCAGCCGGCGTAAGTAGTGCTGCGCCCACCATTGAGCTTGCCGCAACCAGTAATGTCTTTATCGCTTTACGCATGTTTATTGTCTTCATGTCTGTCTTTTTTTGTTCGACTTTCCACTGTAAAATATCGCCGTTTTCAATGGGTCTCGCTATATCAGTTTTTTATAGGGCCACTTTATGGCAACCATTTAATTAGAATTCTTCTTCTCGTTCAGGCACGAGCACTTCGCGTTGGCCTTTATGGTTGGGGCCACTTATCACACCCTGCGATTCCATATCTTCGATCAAAGTCGCAGCTTTGTTGTAGCCAATTTTCAACCGGCGCTGGATATAGCTGGTTGAAGCGCGCCTGTCTCGTAGCACAATGTCCACGGCCTTATCATATAGGCTTTTCTCTTTATCATCCGCAGATGGACCTGGGATGAACGGACTGTCGAACCCTTCTTCAGGTTCTTCCGTAACCGTGGACAGATATGAAGGGGCAGCTTGTTTTTTCAGGTGGGTCACCACGTCGACAACTTCGTCGTCATCTACAAATGCACCGTGTACCCGGGTAATGCGGCCACCGCCCGCCATAAAGAGCATGTCACCCATGCCAAGAAGTTGTTCCGCGCCCTGTTCACCAAGAATGGTGCGGCTATCGATCTTGCTCGTTACCTGAAAACTTATCCGGGTTGGGAAGTTGGCTTTAATAGTGCCTGTAATCACATCCACGCTGGGGCGCTGTGTTGCCATCACCACATGGATACCCGCAGCCCGTGCCATTTGCGCCAGCCGCTGGACCGTGGCTTCCACGTCCTTACCTGCTACCAACATAAGGTCTGCCATTTCATCTATGACAATCACAATGAAGGGCAGTGGTACGAAATCAAACTCCTGCTCTTCTATCACCGGTTGGCCGGTTTCTTTGTCAAAGCCGGTTTGAACCTGCCGCACAAGACGCTCGCCGCTGGCGTTCGCCTCCTCCACCCGCTTGTTGAAAGCGGCAAGATTACGAACCCCAAGCTTTGACATATTGCGGTAGCGATCTTCCATTTCGCGCACCGCCCATTTAAGCGCAACAACTGCTTTCTTGGGTTCAGTGACAACAGGCGTAAGCAAATGTGGAATATCGTCATATACCGACAATTCCAGCATTTTTGGATCCACCATAATGAACCGCAGGGTATCAGGGCTGTGCCGGTACAAAAGCGACATGATCATGGTGTTCACACCGACCGATTTACCCGAGCCCGTTGTGCCCGCAATCAACAAGTGGGGCATGGAGGCCAAATCGGCAACAACAGGTTCACCGCCAATGTCTTTACCCAAAATTATCGGCAAGCGTGCCTTGGTGGCCTCGAAGTCTTTCGACGCCAACAGTTCGCGCAGGAACACGGTTTGTCGGTCAACATTGGGCAGCTCAATACCAATGGCGTTTCTGCCGGGCACCACAGCAACGCGCGCAGAAATAGCGCTCATGGAGCGCGCAATATCATCGGCCAGCCCGATAACCCGGGCGGATTTAACCCCGCGGGCAGGTTCCAGCTCATAAAGGGTAACCACCGGGCCAGGTCGAACATCGTTGACGTCACCCTGAACGCCAAAGTCGTCCAGTACACCTTCCAGCATGCGCGCGTTCTGTTCCAACGCTTCAGAACTTATGCGGCCAAGTTTATCGGGCGGCGGTGGCGGCGCCAGCAAATCAAGCGGTGGCAGCCGGTAATTGGATCCGTCGCCCAGATCGAGCGATTTTTGGGCTTCTTTGCTTTCCCGTTTTCCGCGTTTTGTTTTAGCAGGGGCAGCAACCCTCTTTGCCGCAGGCTTTTTGATTGGGCTGGGTATGGCGGTTTTTCTGGCTTTGCGTGGCTTGGCTGTGGGCTCAATTCGCTCCTCAAGGCTATCCTCCTGGTCAGCGCGTCTAAAAATAGCTGAAAAAATAGTAACAAGCCCGTTCCAGATGCCAGTAAGAAGACCCATAAGACCGCGCCACAGGAACAGCCAAGCCCGAACTATAGCCGCGCCAACTGAACGCCATTCATCTTTGGTAAGCGCGAAAGAAAAAGCATACACCGGCAGCCCCAGCAGCGCAAAAACAAGGCCGTAGACCCACCATGGCACAACCAGCCCCGACAGGGCAGCCACCACCACTGAATAAAGCTGCTGACCAAGAAAGCCGCCGTAGCCATATTGAACCGAAAACTCCGGGTCTGGTGCCTGCACACTCAGCGCAATGGCAAGCAAGACAATGCCAACAGGCAACGCGGCTAGGTTGAGCCAAAACATCGGCAGCCATTTGAGGCGAATAACCTTCACACCCCACAGCAGAAACGGAATAATTAACAAATAAGCGGCCAGCGCCAACGTTTGCATCAGCACATCAGCGACAATCGCGCCGTATTCACCCAGCAAATTCGTCACTTCGGCGTATGTTTGAGTGTTCAAATCCGGGTCGGCAGGATTATAGCTCCACAGCGCGGCCAGCACTGCCGCGGCTATTGCAAATAATACTACCCCCAGTAAACGCCAACTACTGTTTTTGAGAAAAACCACAAAAGCAGGCGGCAAAAGTGGGGCTTTCGCACTGGTTTTAGCTTTTTTTGTGGGTTTTTTTCTCGGTTTTGCTGTTGCCACAGTGTTTGCCCTTTGATCCCCATCGTCGCTGAGGTGACTTAAACCCCCGCGTGTTCCAAACCACTCTAATGCCTGTTAATAGTTCAGGACAAGAGCGGCATTTTCATGGCGGCACTTTTTATCTACTGCCTCACTGCGACAGCATGGCACTGGACAGCGCGGCTGTGGGCCAATAGAGATAAACAAGATGAGCAAAAAACCAACCATAAACGCGATGAAAAACTACGATGTCACCATCATTGGCGGCGGCATGGTCGGGCTGACCGCCGCTATTGGCCTGGCGCAAAGTGGTTTCAGTGTCGCTGTGATTGAGCGTGCCCCTAAAGAGGACCTGACCGCTGTGGTCTATGACGGCCGCGCCAGCGCACTTGCCTTTGCCACATGTTGCATGCTCGAGGCGTTAGGCATATGGCGCCATATGGAAAAATTCGCGCAGCCCATCAAAGAAATCCGTGTATCTGACGGGCCGTCCCTATTGCATCTGCATTTCGACCACAAAGCGTTGGGCGAGGGGCCGTTGGGCAATATGGTTGAAAACCGCCATACTCGGATCGCCCTGTTTGACCGGGTTGCAGAACTTGAAAATATTCACCTTTTTCAAGGCGAAGAAATCGAAACCATGGAAAGATCGACGGACAAAGCGGTTGTTACACTGGCGAGCGGCACACAAGTACACTCGAGGCTTCTGCTGGGAACCGATGGTCGTGGCAGTATGGTTCGGCGCAGTGCGGGTATCCCTGTTTCGGTTTTCGACTATAAGCAGCACGGCATTGTATGTTCGATCGAGCATGAGTTCAGTCACGAAGGCATCGCCCATGAGCGGTTTTTGCCCGCCGGGCCTTTTGCCATCCTGCCGCTAACCGGCAATCGATCGTCGCTTGTCTGGACCGAAAAAGCCCACTTGATAAAAACTATTATGGCATTGCCGGAGCGCTCGTTTGCGGCGGAAATACAGCGCCGCGCTGGTGATTTTTTGGGCCAGATTACGCCGGTTGGCGGCCGCTGGGCCTATCCACTAACCCTGCAATACGCCGATACCTATACCGATACCAGGATGGCAATCCTCGGTGATGCCGCCCATGGCATCCACCCTATTGCCGGGCAAGGCTTAAACTTGGGGCTGCGGGATGTCGCAGCGCTAGTTGAGGTTATTTCTGACAGCGCGAAAGTTGGTCTGGATATCGGTTCCCCGCAGGTTCTGGACGGCTACGCAGGCTGGCGCCATGCTGACAACGCCGCGCTTATCGGTGTTACCGATGTTCTGAACCGGCTATTTTCAAATGACGTGGCGCCCGTAAGGGCCGCGCGCGATATTGGCCTTGCAGTGGTCAATGAAATACCACCCCTGAAAAACTTTTTCATGTCGCATGCCCGGGGCACTGTCGGCGAACTGCCGAAGCTGCTGCGCGGTGAAGCCCCATAGGCGAAAGACCCGTCGCTCTTTTGGCAAGTTAACCCGGCTTAAACTGATCCGGATAGGTATTGCAATCCGCCTCAGATGGCATATCGATGCCATATAGAACCCGCCAACCGTCGGCGGTTTTACCCAGGGTAAATTGATTAACGCCGCAACCAACCAGCTCGCCTTTATAGGTAATCGTAAAAGGCGCCCAGACCGTTGCAAGTTCCGCTGATTTCGACAGGGTCTGCACACCGAATATTTTCTCGTCGGCATCACCTTCTTCCTGCTGATCGACCCAACTGATCCAGCGCTCAAACGATCCCTGCCTCAGGTTTCCGTCCGGTTGAAGGCGGTCGAGGCGCGCGTCAGCAACCACCAACGCCCTGAGCGCGTCTCCGTTTCCGGCCCGCATGGCATCAAACAATTCGTCCACTGTGCCCTCAGGCGTGGACGCCGCCTGCACACTCAGCGACACCATCATTGTTGCCAAAGCCGTCACTAGTATATTTCGCATATCCCACACCCTTATCAGTTTTCCCTACAGTGAGAAGTAACAAAACTGTCTCGCCCGGACAAGGCCACCCAGCACAGGCTAAACCAAAGGCATAAAGGCCTGTTAGCCTACTTCGCAGTATACTTGGGCGATCCGCATTTGACGGCGAAACCGCGAAGCCTCCTGATCGAAGTTTTCTTTGGTAAGGCGCGTATTCTGACGTTTCTGCACTGTTGCAGATGTAACCAGACCAGCTTCAGAAAAAACTGTCGGGTTGGTTGTGTAAACCCGGCCGCGACGCGGCGCACCCGCAACCACTGTGCCGACAATACGACCCTGACCGTCGAGAACCGGCCCGCCGGAAATACCCCCTAATGAGCCGCCAAATTTAGGCCTGCGCTCCCGCTCAACCCACGCAACCACGCGCTCACGCGTATTGTAGCGCCCTTTTGAACGCATAACAGTTGATCCGATCACAGTGGCCCGAACATCAGCAGGCACCCCTTGCGGATAACCCATCATGAACCCATCATCGCCGCGGTGGGGCACCTTGAGCGACAAGACGAACGGTTCAGCGGTCACATTATCAACTTTCAGGACCGCAAAGTCGCGGTTGGTAGCTTTGGAGATAAGTGTTGCAGGTATACGGCGCTGGTTCCGGATAAGTGAAACACTGCTACAGCCTTCAACCACGTGTCGTGCGCTAACATAAGTACCGTTATCATCCACAGAAAAAGCAGTTCCGACGCTATTTTGATCGGTTCGCTCCACCTCTACAATCACGGTAGAGCTAACATCGCTGGGCAACCGGGCTCGATCAGGTAACAACACAGCCGGGCCAGCCGGTACGCCCCCGGGTATGGGTCGGCGCGGGGCGCCTGTATCCACGTTAATGTAGCGCACCAGAAAAAATATGATGATCACGGCATATAGAATAAACTCGAAGCCACGCTTCATTGAAAAACCCCGCCGCTAACCAGATATCGCCGCCGCATTTATGAATGCTGTCGCCAGCTTGATACTAACCAGAAAGGTTGCTGCGCCGATTTCGCCGGCTTCTATACGCGCGGAAATGTCTTTCAAGAACAAATCCGCTATACGGAAGGCTACCAACTGCAAAATCAACGCAACCAGGCCCCATACAACAACTTCCCAAAGTGATAGCGCCGCGGCGAGCGAAAATGCGAGCGGCAGGCTCAAACCAATAATAGCACCACCAAGCGACAGCGCAGCAGCACTGTTGCCGCTGCGAATAAGTGCCATTTCATCATGTTTAGTGGTGTGCATGTATATGACTACACCAACAACAAGAATGGCAAGGCTAACCATAGAGTGAACCAGAAAAACCGGCAAACCGGCCCAAAGTGCCAGGATGGCTTCATCCATTATCGTACCTCCCAAAAACCATTTGTTGCCTAAAGGCCGAGAACATCCTGCATAGAATAGCGGCCAGGTTCCTGTTTTGCGAGCCAATGAGCTGCTCGTACGGCTCCGTCTGCAAACAACATGCGATTTTCCGCACGGTGCGACAAGGTTATGGTTTCGCTGCCACCAGCGAAAATAACCGAATGCTCACCAACAACGTTGCCGCCCCGCAGAGCAGCAAAGCCGATAGACCCTGGGTCGCGGGCACCAGTAATACCTTCACGCATAGGCGAACGCAGCTTCGGCAGAGGACTGCCTCGCCCATCAGCAACCGCTTCACCCAGCATTAGGGCTGTGCCCGACGGTGCATCAATTTTATTTCTGTGATGCATCTCCACAATTTCAGCGTCCCAGTCTGCATCAAGCCGCGCTGCGGTTTCGTGAACCAGGGACATCAATACATTGACACCAACCGAATAGTTCCCCGCCTGCATAACGGCAACTTGCCAGGAAGCGCTGTCCAATGCGGCCCCATCACTAG
>JAAHTG010000654.1_pt1 | contig 28705 bp, 42 predicted proteins | sample 6116081 | NCBI WGS metagenome assembly JAAHTG01 (sample SAMN13939989, study PRJNA603662) | sponge metagenome | isolation source: marine sponge | host: Mycale hentscheli | place: New Zealand | collected 2005 | reverse complement strand
CATATTAACTATGTTGCAGACGAATTAGATTTAATTTTAATAAAAGAATAGATATGCAAACAGGAGCATTTATTAGTATAGCAAATAACTTATTTCCTGGAAAAGATTTGTGGGAATTAACAGCAGAAGAAAGAAGTCAAGTTGTGGAAATTTATAACGATTATCACTAATGGAAACAGAACTGACAGAAATAAATAATCAGTTAAAAACTTATTTATATTCTAATGATCATGAAAAAATATATCATGCAGAAATATATTTAAGAAACGTACATTTAAAATATGGAACGGTAGATACACAAATAATTAAAAATATAATAAGATGAAAAAAAAGGAAAGTAAAGGATCTAAATTAGGAAGAATATCAAAAAAAATTACAAAGTGGTTTTTAATCTTTGCATTATGCTATTTTGTAGGTAGGACATTTGCATCAATACTTTTTGGAATATGAGTTGGTACGATTTTTTAAACCCAAACGAACAAGAGGAATTTCAATGCAGCGAATGTGGAGTTTATATGCAGAAAGATACAGGGGTTTGCTCTGGCATTTGTCATGAAGCAAGTATGATTTAGTTTAGTAGTTAGTTTTTTTTATGAAAGAAAGGAGCAGTCAGAAATGGCTGCTTTTTTTTTATTATCTTGCATATAGTAAAATAGTTAAATAAATACGTTATATATATATATGGAATTAAAATTAAAAATACCAACTTGTTTATCTGAAATTACTTTAAAACAATATAAAGCGTTTTTAAAAGTCCAGGAAACAGAAAAAAATGACAAGATCTACAATGCTAAAGTAATTAATATTTTCTGCAATATAAAAATGGAAGAAGTCATGCTTTTGAAGTTAAATGATGTTGCAGATATTACTAATATAATTTATAAGCTGTTTGAACAAAAACCAAGTTTAGTATCAAAGTTTAAATTAAACGGAGTAGAATACGGCTTTATACCTCAATTAGATGATATAAGCTTTGGAGAATATATTGACCTTGACACCTACATTGGAGATTGGGATAACATAGACAGAGCTATGAATGTTTTATATAGACCTATACTTGTAAAATTAAAAGAAAAATACAGCATAGAAAAATATATAGTTGAAAATAATAAGTATTTAGAAAATATGCCAATGAATGCTGTTCTTTCTTCAATTTTTTTTTTGTTGAATTTAGGAATGGACTTATCGACAGTTATGATGAACTCTTTGGATCTGGACAAGGAAACAAACAAGGACTTGATCGAGTTTCTCAATTTGGACAAAAATGGGGGTGGTATCAATCAATATACGGACTCGCTAAAGGCGATATTAGACGATTTAAAAATATCACAGAATTAGGCATGCACGAATGTCTTACAATGTTATCTTTCATGAAAGAAAAAAACGAAATAGAACAAGCAGAAATTAAAAAAAAATTTAAATGAGCAATCAAGGAATAAGGGGGTTTTATCAATTAACAGAAACTATTAAGGAGCAATTGCTTGCAGATGTAAATATTAATACAGTATCAAGTGGAAACATCGCAAATGTTAATTTAAACAAGCAAGACATTTTTCCTTTAGGGCATATCCTGGTTAATAGCGTTGGAGCAGAGGAACAAGTTTTAAGATTTAATATTACGATAATTGTTGCAGACATTGTGGATCAAAGTAAAGACTTAACAGTTGACAGATTTATTGGTAATAATAACGAGCAAGACATATTAAATACTCAATTAGGAGTTATAAATAAATTGATACAGGTATTACGTAAAGGAAACTTACATACAGAAAAATATCAATTAGACGGAAACCCAAATTGCACACCTTTTTATGATCGCTTTGAGAATATGCTTGCAGGTTGGAGTACAGACCTTGATATAATGATTTATAACGATATTACTATCTGCTAATGAAAGATATATATACAGAAAAATATTTAAAATATTTTAGTGATTATGTAATACAACAATCCAGGACAAGGCTTACTAAAAAAAAGCATAATGTATCAAATGAATTATACAACTCTTTAGGCTATAGGATTGTAAAAAATGCACAAGGCTATAGGATTGATTTTTTCATGGAAGACTACGGAAAGTTTATTAACGAGGGTGTTAAGGGTGTTAACAGTAATTATATAGTAAACAAGAACAGCCCATTTAGTTATAAGCCAAGCAGTAATTTAATAGGGTTGGAATATGCAACAGGAATATTTGCAAAGTGGGCAAAGTTTAGAGGACTGCAGCCAAGAGACAAAAAAGGCAGGTTTGGATCTTATAAAACAATGGGTTTCATATTAGCACAAAGTATAAAGAAAAAAGGAATAAAAGCAACAATGTTTTTTACAGACCCATTTAACAAAGCTGTTGAACGTTTGCCAGATGAGCTGTTTAAAAGTTTTATTTTAGACATAGAGCAGGAGCTAACAATATTACAAAAGAATTAATTATGCCAAGATTATTATTAAGAAGTCCACAGTTTAAATTTATAGAAATACCTATTATACAAGTAAATTCTTGTACATGTGAAATTAAAATTAATAACGTTGTAGAATATTTATTAGTAAAAAATACTAAAAAAGGAACAACTCAAAATTTTGATATTTCAGAACTTTGCAGAGATTATTTAGAAATTTCTTACCAATCTAATTACGCACCACAAACAATAACAATACAAGTAACATTAAGAAACTATGCAGATTTTAACGGAACAGGAACTTTAAGAAGTACAAAAGCTTATAGTACAGATACAGGCTTTATGGGCTATGGTTATTTTGAGGACGGTACAAATCCTGTTATTGCAAACAGCCAATATTTTATATCTGAAAACCCCGACATAAACGATGTGCAGATTTATTTTCCCAATAACACAGCAGGAATAGTTGTTCAAACAATGTCAAGTTCACAAGTGACAGTTAGTTTTGGTGCAACTGCAACTGCAATAGGTGGAAGTTACGGAGGAACAATTAAAAGAATAGATTGCACAAAATATGGAGACGGTAGACGAATAGTTTTTATAAACAAATATGGAGTGCAGCAAGACTTGTGGTTTTTCTTAAAAGAGACTAAAACACTATCAAGAAAAAACGAAAATTATAAAACAAATATATTAACATACCCAAGCACGAACAATCCTGCTACTTACTCTATTTCTGATGCACCTAACAGAACTTTTAATACAACTGCTAAACAAAATTTTACTTTAGCAAGTGGATATTACCCACAAGGTGCAAATAACTTTTTTGAGGAACTTTTATTAAGCGAGTATATCTGGATTGAAAGACCAAACAAAGCAACAGGAAATGATGAGGTTGTGCCTGTTAAGGTAAAAAACAGCTCTATAAAATTTAAAACTTCTGTTAACGATAAATTGATAGAATATACTATAAAATTTGAAGAAGCTTTTGATTATATAAACAACGTTAGATAATGCAGCAAAAGTTAATCTTATATATTGGGAATAAAGGAAGTTTAGGAGTTTATACGGAAGCTGATAGAGTGGATCAGTTTAAGGACGAAAGTGTATCTTTTACGCAAACAATACAAAACGTTAAGGACTTAAAAAAAATCTTTACTGAATTTACTAAAACTTTTGCATTACCTGCATCGCCAAAAAACAATAAATTATTTAAACATTATTATAATTTTAATATTTCTGACAGTACATCTTTTGATGCAAGAGTAAAAGTAGGTGCTGCATTACATTTAAACGATATACTATTTAAAACAGGCAAAATAGCGTTGACAGGCGTTGAATTAAAAAATAATGTACCACATACATACAAAGTTACTTTTTATGGCAGCACAGTTGATTTAAAAGATATTTTAGGCGACCAGCAGTTAAGTAGTTTAACCGACCTAAACAGTCTAAATTTAGATTATGATTATACAACAGTAAAAGATAAAATACAAAATACAGATTATGGCGATGATATTATTTGCCCTTTAATAACGCATAGTGCAAGGCTTACATATTCAAGTTCTTCTTTTGATGCTGCATTAAATAATATATATTACAGGAACTTATCAAGTTTTGATGCTAATGGCGTTGTTTATTCAGAATTAAAATACGCAATAAGATTGCAAAGAATTATTGATGCAATACAAGCTCAATTTCCTATTACTTTTTCTGATGATTTTTTTAATGATGCTACAAATACAGATTGGGATAATTTATATATGTGGCTACATAGAAAAAAAGGAAATGTTACACCTGCAGAACAAGTTGAAATAATTTGGACAACTGCTGACGAATATGGAGATTATACTTGTAATGCACCCTGTATAAATTATTCAAGTGAAAACAACGGAGTTATAACCATAGGAGCGCAACAGGTAGGAAGCGATTTTTTAAGGCAAACCACAGTTACTATAACACCTGCAGTTGGCGACACAACAGAATATTCAGCGCAAGTTTTAATGACACAAAATGGAGAGCAAACAATAGTTGCACAATTAATAAATGTAACAGGCACTCAATTTATGGGCAACCAATTTAATAATCTTAACGGTCAATTTAATGCAAATGCAGAATATGTTTTACAAATAACAACCGATCCTGCAACTCCTATTACATTACCCCCAGACGGTATTACATGGTACATTAGTTACCAAAGAATATCAGAGCAAGGAAGTCCTTATTATTTTCAAAGGTGGCAAAATGCAAATAACTTTACAAACACGAATACAATACCGTTTAGAATACAAGAGCAAATACCTAAAATGAAAATTATTGATTTTCTTACAGGTGTATTTCAAATGTTTAATCTTACTGCATACGTAGAAGATGATATTATTGTAGTGCAGCCTTTAGATGAATTTTATAACAAAGCACCGCAAACAATACCACCTGCAGGCGAAGATCCCGAATTTATAGGTGTAGATATTGACAAATATTTAGACGTAGAAAAATCGACAGTAGATATTGCGTTACCTTTTAAAGAAGTTAATTTTAGTTATAAAGGTTTAAAAACATTTTTAGCACAACAATACGAGCAATTAAATAATACAGGTTGGGGGAGTTTGTCATATAGTGCCAATGATTATTTTGATGCACCTACAGAAAAATACAGTATTGAGTTGCCATTTGAACACGCTATGTTTGAAAGACTTTGGAATAGCAGCACAGGTAGTACATCGACATTAATGTATGGTTATTTTGTAGATGACAACCAAGAGCCATATTTTGGAAGTCCTTTGCTTTTTTATGGTTTTAGAAGACAGCCACCTTTAACATCAACAGCTTTTGCAATAAAATCAACAGCATCAGCACCACCCGACCAAATTACAGAGTATTGGATACCTATGAATACAAAAGAAATAAACCCTGCAACAAGCAATACATCATTACATTTTAACAATGAATTAATGGAATATAACGCAAACATTTATGCTGATGCAAACGAGTTTACAGGGACATTGTTTGAAAATCATTATAAAAATTATATACAAGAAGTTTTTAATACAAGATTAAGATTAACAAAAGTTACTGCATACCTACCTTACAAAATATTTAGTAGTTTAAAGCTATATGACAGGATAAGATTTAGGCAACAAAATTATAAGATTAATTCAATGACTACAAATTTAACAACAGGGAAAACAGAATTTGAATTGTTAAATACCGATTTATGATAAAAAATATAATTGATTTACTCCAGGTTGCAAATGGAGAAACTGAAAATATAAGAATAGCACAAGGAAAAAATGCTTTACCAAAAACATTAAAGCAAGGAATTAAATTAATAAAACGAGCAAAAAATGATTGAGAACAGTTACAGCTTAAACCTATCTACAAAGGAAGCACAGAAAAATGTGGACGAACTCAATAAGTCATTTGAGTTACAGGCTGATTTAGTTGGAAAACTTGAAAAAGAATTAAAAGAATATGAAAGCGAATTAAAAAGTTTAACAGGTGCAGGTGGAAAAACTTTAAAGCAAAGGAGTGAACTAAACAAAAAAATAGCACAAGCAAGAAAGGGCTTAAGAGAAGAAAAACAAGGTTTAAAAGATGTAAAGGCTGAAAGAATAAAATCAAATAAAGTTTTAAAAGAAGCAACTAAAAACCAAGCAGATTACAGCGGTGTTTTAGATTTTGTAGATAGTAAGACAGGAGGCATAATTGGTAAATTTGGAAAGTTTACTAAAATGATTAAGAGTGCTACTAAAGGTTTTAATCTTTTAAGAGTTGCAATAATTGGTACAGGGATTGGAGCATTATTAATTGCTGTTACATCTTTAACCGCTGCATTTACATCAAATGAAAAAGGGCAGAAAAAACTAAAAAGAATAATGGCAGCTATTGGGGTTGTAGTTGGCAATTTAGTAGATATTTTTGCAAAGTTAGGTAATGGTATTATATCGGTTTTTGAGGATCCACAACAGGCTATAAAAGATTTTGCTAATATAATAAAAGAGCAAATTACTAATAGATTTAATGCAATACTCGATACAGTTGGCTTATTAGGTAGTGCAATAAAGAAAGTTTTTCAAAGAGACTTTTCAGGTGCAGTAGAGGATATGAAAAAGGGTGCAAGTAGAGCAGTAGATGCTATGACAGGAGTTGAGGACAGTATAAATAAAGCTACAGATGCAGTAACAGGTTTTATTGACGAGCAAGTTAGGGAAGCTAACATCATGTCTGGAATAATGGACAAGAAAGAAAAAGCTGCAAAATTAGAAAGAGATTTAATAGTTGAAAGGAGTACATTAGAGGGACAAATTGCTGATTTAAGATTAAAGGCAAGGAAAAAAGATGAAGTTAGCGCAGAAGATAGGAAACAGGCATTATTAGATGCAAATGCTTTACAACAACAATTATTAGATAAGGAAACAGAAGCTTTAATTTTAAAGCGTGATGCTATAATTGCTCAAAACGAATTAAGTGGATCTACAACCGCTGATTTAGATGCAGAAGCAGAAGCAATAGCAGCAGTAAATTTACAGATTAGAAAAAAGGCAGATGCTGAAAGATCAGTACAAAGAGAATTAAATACTATTAATAAAGAAATAGCAACTGACAAATTAACAAAAGAACAAGAGTTAGCAGATGCAATAAAGCAAATAAAAGATGCAACAAAAGGAGTAGAGGACGAAAACAGAACTCTTGAAAAACAAAAAATAAATGAACATTATACTGCTTTAATTCAACTTGCAAAAGATAATAATTTAAGTACAGAAGAACTTACAAGAGCGCAAGGAGAAAAAATATTAGCTATTGACCAAGAAATTGCAGATAAAAAATTAGCACTAAAAAAACAAATCAACGATAAAATAAAACAATTTGATGATGAGGATAATATTGCAAAATTAGAAGCTCAAAGAGAAAAAGATTTACAGGAGTTAATTGAATTAGGAGCAACTTTAGAAGAACGAAACGCCTTAATAAAAAGTTATGCAGAAAAAATAGCAGAAGAAGAAGTATCTATTGAAGAAGAAAAATATCAGCAAAAATTAGAAAAAGCGCAGCAGTGGATTGCAGTTTTAGGAAATGCTTTAGGAGTTATTGGGCAGATGCAGAAAATGCGTCACGACCAAGAAAATCAAAGAGGGGATCAGTCAGCAGAAGCAAAAGAAAAAAGAGCTAAAAAACAATTTGAAGAACAAAAGAAATTAAATATTGCTATGGCTGTTGTTAATGCATCACAAGCAATTATTTCTTCTTTAGCACAAGCACCTGTTGCTATTGGAGTTGTGCCAAACCCAATAGGAATAGCATCTTTAGCTATGGCGACTGCATCTGGTATTGCAAGTATTGCGGCAATAGCAAAAACTAAATACGGTGGAGGAGCAAGAGCACCACAACCCCCACAAGTGCCTGCTGCAGAAGAAGCGCAATCACAAGCACCTGCATTTAATATTGTTGGATCAAGTGAAACAAACCAATTAGCAGATGCAATAGGAGATCAAACACAAGTACCTACTAAAGCATTTGTAGTAGCAAGTGATGTATCAACAGCACAAGAAATGGACAGAAACATTATTGAGGGTGCAAGTATTGGATAAATGCAAAATAATTAATTAAAAACGTTATATAATTATGAAAATAATAGAGTTAATATTAGACGAGGATCAAGAGGAAACAGGAGTAGAAGCTATATCTATTGTTGAAAGTCCTGCAATAGAAAGTGACTTTATTGCTTTAAAAGACCAAGAAATGAAATTGGCTAAAGTGAGTGAAGACAAAAAAATATTAATAGGAGCTTTGTTAATACCTAACAAACCTATTTACAGGAAAGGAGAAGAGGGCGATTATTATATTTATTTTTCAAAAGATACAGTACAAAAAGCATCGCAGTTATATTTGCAAAATGGCTATCAACATAATAGTACATTAGAACACAACGAAACATTAAAAGGTTTAACATTAGTGGAGAGTTGGATTGTTGCAGATGAAGTTCATGACAAGTCCAGGAAATATGGACTTAACGTGCCTGTTGGCAGTTGGGTTGGTGCAGTAAAAGTTAACAATGATGAAATATGGCAAGAGTATGTTAAAACAAATAAAGTTAAAGGCTTTTCTATTGAGGGTTACTTTGCAGACAAAATGGAAAGACCTAAAGATAAGATTGACGAAAACCTGGCAAAAAATAAAAGTGATCAAGAGACACTAAATAAAATAATTGATATTCTAAATGCAGAATAAAAACAAAATATTTATACCAAGCAGAACATCGCCTAAAGGCAGCTCACGTGCCTGTTTGTGTTGGGACACTAACACATATTCAATCGATTGCTGTGACGGATCTATGAGGGCGCAAGGCATAGGTGTAATAACAAGAACAGACTGAAAACGCAAAAAATAAATTTAAATACGTTATATTAATAATTATGAAAGCACAAAAAATGTTAAACGATATTAAAACGCTTCTAAACATTGAGGTAAACCTTGAAGATATGAAGTTGGAAAATGGAACTGTTATTACAACAGAAGCATTAGAAAAAGGAAATGAAGTATTTATTGTTACTGATGATGAGAAAGTAGCGATGCCTGTTGGCGAGTATATTCTGGAAGACGGTAAATTGTTATGCGTAGAAGAAGAAGGAATTATTGCGGACATTAAAGATGTTTCAGACGGTGTACCTGCTAAAGAAGAAGCAACAGAAGAAGAAGAAAAAGAAGATATGAAAGACGAAGACTATAAAGAAGAAGAAGAGAAAGAAATGGCTGACGTTGCTGATTGGGAGGGTATGGAAAAAAGAATACAAAACCTTGAAGATGCTATTGCAGATTTAAAAGGCGACAAAGTAGAAAAAAAGGAAGAAGAAGAAACAGAAGACTTAACAGAAGAAGTTAAGGAAGAAATTAAGGAAGAACTTAAGGAAGAACTTAAGGAAGAACTTACTGCAGCAGCTAAACCAATAAAGCACAATCCAGAAGCAGAAGTAAAACAAAAAAGAAACGTTGAATTTGCAAAAGGTAAGTTTAACACAACATTAGATCGAGTATTAAATAAATTAAATAAATAAAATAAAAATGGCAAATTTAAGAAAAACAGAACTTGCAACAGCAGTAAATATCACTACGACCTATGCAGGCGAATTTGCAGGAGAGTATATTGCTGCTGCATTATTATCTGCATCTACTATTGATGACGGTGGTTTAACAGTAAAAGCAAATATTGCTTTCAAAGAAGTGATTAAAAAATTAGCAACAGGAAGTTTGGTTACTGCAGCAGGTTGTGATTTTACACCTAATTCATCAGTAACATTAACAGAAAGAATTATACAACCTGTAGAATTACAAGTAAACTTACAATTATGCAAATATGATTTTGTTAATGATTGGGAAGCTCAACAAATGGGTTACGGTTTAGGTCAATCTTTACCACCTAAATTTGCTGACTTTATGATTGCTCACGTAGCAGCAGAAGTTGCACAGAATACAGAATTTTGTATTTGGCAAGGGGACACAGCAGCAGGTACTAATAATTCATTTGACGGTTTTGAAAAACTAATTGCAGCATCAGCAGCAGCAGGAGATATACCAGCAGCACAGCAAGTAGCAGCAGTAGCAGGTGGTTTAGATGCAGCAAACATTATTGCTGAAATGTCTAAAGTTGTAGATGCAATACCGTCTTCACTTTATGGTAAAGAAGATTTATTTTTATACATTGGAAGTTCAGCAGCTAAAAACTATGTACAAGCATTAGGTGGTTTTGCAGCAGCAGGATTGGGTGCAAATGGTGTAAACGCACAGGGAACTCAATGGTGGAACAACGGATCACTAACAGTAAATGGTGTTAAGATTTTTGTATGTCCTGGAATGTCAGCAAATAAAATGTTTGCGGCAAGAAGATCTAACTTATATTTTGGAACAGGTATTTTAAACGATACTAATGTTGTGAAAGTTTTAGACATGGCAGATTTAGATGCTTCAAACAATGTTAGAATGGTAATGCGTTTCACAAGTGCAGTACAATTTGGAATTGCAGAGGACTTAGTAGAATACGCTTAAAATTAATTAATCAAAATAAAGGTAGGTAGGTAATTATCTACTTACCTTTTTTTTTAAAAAATAAAAATACAATGGCTTGTAGTATAACAATAGGAAGAAAGATACCTTGCAAATCAGCGTTTGGGGGCATTAAAAAAGTGCTGTTTGCAGACTATGGAAACATAACAGGAGTAACAATAGATGCAGCAACAGGGGAAGCATCAATAAATGCCACCACGTCGCCAAGTTGGTATGAATATGATGTTAAAGGAAATTCAAGTTTAGAAACTACTGTTACAAGTAGCAGAGAAAACGGAACAACTTTTTACACGCAGACATTAAATTTAACACTTACATATTTAGATGCATTAACACAGCAGGAATTACAAATACTTGCAGTAGGAAGACCTTACGTTGTTGTTGAGGACTATTACGGCAATCAGTTTTTATGCGGCATGGAAAATGGAATGGAATGCACAGGTGGAACAGTTGTAACAGGAGCAGCAGCTGGCGACCTTTCAGGATTTACATTAACATTTGAGGGCATGGAAGAAAGCGCACCTTTCTTTTTAGAAAGCAATCAAGTTACAGCAGAAGCAGGACAAATAGATCCAACAGCATAGTTTTAGTTTTAGTTAGTAAATTAGCACTCTTAACAGGGTGCTTTTTTTTTGCAATATAATTTTTACAAATTAGCATATTATTTACGTTATATATACGATGATTATATTAACTACAAGTGCAAACGCACAAACTTTAAAAGTAATAGCAAGAGATTATTTAGACAGTTTTATAATGTCTATACGTGATGACAGCACAAATGTTTCAAAACACTATGAAGTTACAGGAGCAACAACAGTAGGTAATTACTTGACATTTAATAATATTTTTACTCCTGCATTAGTAGAAAATCATTTTTACGATGTTACTTTGGGGGTTGCAAATAGTTTTTGGAATACTAATATTAAATTTTGGCAAGATGACCAAACATTATGGAATGTTGATGATACAAGTGACGGGGTTATTTACAAAGATAAAATCTTTTGTACTGATCAAGATATTGACCAAGAAAACAACGACTATTATAAAATAAATAAAGGGCAATACATTAGCTCTAATAGTTACGATAATACTTATTTAGTAATATGAAACAAAAAAGAAATAGTAAAGGGCAATTTAGCAAAACCAAAGTTTCGGAGTTTGGAATTGTTAATTTAAGCACTTACACAAGTCCAGAAATTAAAGAAGTAAATGGCAAAGATTGGATTGAGTATGGAGCAGACAACGATTATTTTCAATATTTAATAGACAGATACAATGGAAGTCCTACTAATAACGCTGCTATTAATGGCATTAGTCAAGCTATTTACGGAAAGGGAATAAATGCTACTGACAGCAACATAAAACCTAATGAATATGCTCAAATGATTTCATTATTTAAAAAAGATGTAGTTAGAAAAATTTGCTATGATCTTAAACTAATGGGAAATGCTGCAATACAAGTTATCTATAATAAAGGCAGAACTAAAATAGTACAATTAGAGCATATACCTATTGAAACATTAAGAGCAGAAAAATGTAATGAAGACGGAGAAATACCTGCATATTATTATTTTAAGGATTGGGCAAATATTAAAAGAAGCGATGTGCCTTTAAGAATACCTGCCTACGGAATGTCAAAAGAGGACATTGAAATATATTATATTAAGCCATACAGAAGCGGTTTTTACTACTATTCTCCAGTAGATTATCAAGGTGGCTTACAATACGCAGAATTAGAGGAAGAAGTATCTAACTACCACCTCAACAATATTATGAATGGTTTAGCACCAAGCATGTTAATAAACTTTAACAACGGAACTCCTAACCAACAAGAGCGACAATTAATTGAGAAAAAAATTGCACAAAAATTTAGTGGCACAAGTAATGCAGGAAAATTTATACTTGCTTTTAATGACAATAAAGAAAGTCAAGCAGAGATAACACCTGTACAATTATCTGATGCACATAACCAATACCAATTTTTAAGTGAAGAAAGTACACAAAAAATAATGGTAGCACATCGTATCGTATCGCCTATGTTATTAGGTATTAAAGACGGAAGCGGTTTAGGTAATAATGCAGAAGAAATAAAAACTGCAAGTTTATTAATGGACAATACCGTTATAAGACCTTTCCAGGAACTTTTAATAGATTGCTTTGACCAAATATTGGCATACAATGAAATTAGTTTAAACTTATACTTTACAACGTTACAACCGTTAGAATTTACAGACGTAGATAAGAACGTACAAGATGAAGAAACTATTGAAGAAGAAACAGGAATTGAAGCAGGTAAAAATACAAAATCGCCTTGTTGGGACGGTTACCAACAAAAAGGTACAAAAATAAAAGACGGAAAAGAAGTGCCTAACTGCGTAAAAATGTCAGTAGAAAGAACTGAATTAGATATTTTTTTAAATGAAAATGGAGAAGACGAAGATTTGGATAATTGGATCTTAATAGATGAAAGAAAAGTTGACTATGATGACGAGAAAGCATTGGATTATCAAATTAATGAACTAAACAAAAAAAAAGATAAAAGTACATTATCAAAAATTTGGCAATTTGTTTCTACAGGAACTGCAAGACCAAATAGCAAATCAGATCAAGACGAAGATTTTAAAGATGTAAAATTTAAAGTTCGTTATCAATATGCACCACTTAAAGATACATTTAATGATGATGACGAAAATGTTTCAAGAGAATTTTGCAGAAAAATGGTAGAAGCTAAAAAAATATATCGCAAAGAAGACATTATAAACATGAATAGCGTAAAATTAAATTACGGTTGGGCAGAAAAAGATAAACAAGAGGAGGGGTACTCTATTTGGTTTTACAAAGGGGGTGGAGCATGCCACCATTATTGGACAAGAAAAACTTACATGTTTACAAAAGACAGTAAACGTATTGATATTAAAAGTCCTTTAGCACCGACAATAAGCGTAAATGAGGCAAAGAAAAAAGGTTTTAAACCTGAAGTTAATGATAAAGAAGTTGCAAAACGACCAATAGATATGCCTAACGAGGGCTTTATAAACAGATAAAATATGGCAACAGTATTATTTATAAATAGAACAGACTTGATCCGCAACTCAATACTTGACGGCAACGTTGATACTGACAAATTTATACAGTTTATTAAATTAAGTCAAGAAATAGACGTGCAACAAATATTAGGAACAAATATGTATGACGGTTTAAGTACAGCAATACCTAACATTGATGATCCGACAAATGCACGTTGGAAAACTGTTTTAGATGATTATATTAAACCAATGCTAATATGGTATGCACAAGCATCTTATTTTCCTTTTGCTGCTTACCAAGTTAAAAACGGTGGAGTATTTAAGCATACGTCAGAAAATGCACAATCAGTTGATAAAAACGAAATTGACTTTTTAGTAGAAAAAGCAAGAACAAATGCAGAGTGGTATAGCAGACGATTTATTGATTTCATGAGTTTTAACCAAACAACTTATCCAGAATACACAAATAATGTCAACGATGATATATACCCAAGTAATGATGCTACTTTTAATGGTTGGGTACTATGATTTATAAACCAAAAAAATCAAACATAGAAAAATTAAAAACCTTTTTGAAAAAGGTAAAAACAAAAAACAAAAAATAGTATGGCAACTTTATATAATACAAAAATATCTGAAACATACACAGGTTTAATAAAAACATCTAATAATGGCATTATTGGTGCAGTTGAGCAAAACATAACTGACGGATCAGGTAATGCATCAACTTTAAGTTTAGGAACAGCATCAGCAAGTTTTACAGGAACATTAGATTTAACAAATGCTACAGTAGTTGGTTTTTCTGGAGGTGGTGCAGTTGATAGTGTAAACGGACAAACAGGGGTTGTTGTGCTTACAAGTACTAATATAGCAGAGGGAACAAATTTATATTTTACAGATGCAAGAGTAGAAGCAAACAGTGCAGTTGTTTTAAATACTGCAAAAGTTGGTATTACTACAGCGCAGACAAATGAAATAGCAGCTAATACATTAAAAGTAGGAATAACTACAAGTCAAGCATCAGACATTACAGCAAACAATGCAAAGGTTACATTTCCAGAAGCACCTAATGACGGACAACAATATGCAAGACAGTCACAAGGTTGGGCAGTTGTTACAGGTGGAGGTGGTGGTGCTGTTGACAGTGTTAATGGTTTAACAGGTGCAGTAGTTTTAGATACTGATAATATAAGTGAGGGTACAACTAATTTATACTATACCGAAGCAAGAGTTAGTGCAAATAGTAGCGTAACAGCAAATACAGCCAAAGTAGGAATAACATCTCAACAAGCAACGGACATAACTAATAACAACGCTAAAGTTGGAATTACAACAAGTCAAGCAAACGAAATAACTGCTAACACTTTAAAGGTTGGTATTACACCTACACAAGCATCTGACATAACTAACAATAATGCAAAGGTAGGTATCACAACGCAACAAGCAAGCGATATAACAGCTAATAATTCTAAAGTAGGTATAACTACTGCACAAGCAAATGAAATAGCAGCAAACACGCTTAAAACAGGAATTACAACGCAACAGGCTACTGATATAACAAACAACAATGCTAAAGTTGGAATAAGTACACAACAGGCTTCTGATATTACAGCTAATAATGCAAAGGTAGGTTATACTGATGCTTTAGTTTCTGCAAATTCTGATGTAGTTGCCAATACTGCAAAGGTGGGAATAACCACAGCACAGGCAGATGAAATTACTGCAAATACATTAAAAAATTCATACCCTACTGCAGACGCTACAAAACTTGCAGGAATAGAAACAGGTGCAGAGGTTAACGATGTTGACAGCGTAAATGGTGCAACAGGTGTCGTTTCTTTAGGGTTGCTTGATTTAGATGATGTAGGTGCAGACGGTGCAAGTGGGCAAGTATTAACAACTGACGGAAACGGTGCATTTACTTTTACAACTGTTAGCACAGGTGGTGGTGGAGTTTCAAGTGTAACAGGAACAGGAACAGTTAGTGGCTTAACATTAACAACAGGGGGTACAGCAGCTAATATAACATTAACATTAGGTGGCACATTAAGTTTAACAAGTGCAAACGTTACAGATGCTTTAACTTTTACACCTTATAATAGTACCAATCCAGATAATTACATTACAGGTATTGATAGCAGCGATGTTACAACAGCTTTAGGTTTCACGCCATATAACGCAACAAACCCAAATAATTATGATACAACGCCAAGTTGGGTGCCAAGTTCGGATCCAAACTATTTAACAAGTATTACATCGGGACAAGTAACAACAGCATTAGGTTTTACTCCTTATAATGCAACTAACCCTGCAGGATATATTACTACATATACTGTAACAAGTGGAGATGTAACAAGTGCATTAGGTTTCACACCTTACAGCGATACCAATCCCGATAATTTTATTTCTACATATACAGTTACAAATTCTGATGTAATTACTGCTTTAGGCTTTACACCATATAACAATACAAACCCAAGCAATTTTACAAGTAATTTAGGAATAGTACAAAGCGTTACAGGTAATGCAGGAATTTTACAAATTGTTAATGGAGTTTTAAATGTACCACCTACATCAGGTGCGCCCGTTGATAGTGTAAACGGTGCAACAGGAGTAGTGGTGTTGGATACAGACGATATTGCAGAGGGTACGACCAATAAATATATGGTATTGGGTACAACTGCAACAACTGCTCTTGCAGGTAACACAAGTTTATTACAACTTGGACTAACATCTACTACTGCTCTTGCAGGAGATACAACTACAATTTCTGGATCTCAAGCGACAGCAATAACAAATAATACTGCTAAAGTTTCTATGGTTTTAGGAACAACAGCAGGTACAGCATTAGAGGGCGATACTACAACAATAACACCTGCACAAGCAAACGCAATTACTGCAAATACATTAAAAGTTTCATTTGTAGATGCACCAAGTGATGGTAATGAATACGCAAGAAAAAATGCAGCTTGGGTTGTAGTTACAGATGCAGATAGTGTTACAAGCGTAAATACTCAAACAGGTGCGGTAGTACTTGATACAGGAGACATTGCAGAAAATGGTAATCTTTATTTTACTGATGCAAGAGTTTCTGCAAATTCAGCAGTTACACTAAATACTGCAAAGGTAGGGTTTACACAAGCGTTAGTATCAGCTAATACTGATGTTACAGATAACACAGCTAAAGTTGGTATCACTACACAACAAGCTACTGATATAACCAATAATAATACAAAGGTTTCAATGGTTATCGGTACTGCTGCAAATGAAGCAATGGCAGGTAATACAACTACTATAACACCTGCACAAGCTACTGCAATTACAGATAATAGTGCTAAAAATTCTTATCCAAGTATAGATGCGACAAAGTTGGCAGGAATTGAGGATAATGCAGAAGTCAATGTACAATCAGATTGGAACGCAACAAGTGGAGATGCTTTAATACTTAACAAGCCAACGATACCAAGTGCTGCTCCAGTTGATAGCGTTAATACACAAACAGGTGCAGTAGTTTTGACAACTGCAAATATATCAGAAGTTACTAATTTATATTATACAGAAGCACGAGTTACAGCAAACACAAGTGTTGCTGATAATACTGCAAAAATATCTTTTGATGCAACATCAAGTGCAAAATTAACAAATATTGAAGCAGGTGCGCAAGTTAATACAGTTGACAGTGTAAATGGAAATACAGGTGCTGTAACATTAACTACAAGTGATGTAGCAGAGGGTACTAATAAATATATGGTTTTAGGTACTACTGCATCAACAGCTTTGGCAGGAGACACTGCATTATTGCAATTAGGTACAACTTCTACTACTGCATTAGCAGGAGACACTACAACTATTAGTGCGCAGCAAGCAACAGATATTACTAATAATAATAATAAGGTAGGTATTACAACAAGTGAAAGATTAGCTATTGTAGATAATAGTGCAAAGATTTCATTTGATAGTGTTTCTTCAACAAAACTTAATGGCATTGAAACAGGTGCAGAAGTAAACACGATTGACAGCATTGTAAGTGGAGAGCCAAGTGGAAGCGACCAAGTTATAAACGTAGTTAGTTTATCACAAACCGAATATGATAATGGTACTAAAGTAGCAACAACATTTTATATAATTACTTAATATGGCATTAAAGTTAGGAACAGGAACACCAAGTAGATTATACAAAGGTACAACTGAAATAAATAGGGCGTATTTAGGTACAAATTTAGTTTGGAATAATTGGGACTTTGAAATTCAAATACAAGTTGCATCTCCTAAACTTACTTTTGAATTAGGTTACGATAGTGGCGGGACATATACAGGAACTATTTATTGGGGAGACGGAAGCACGAGTACAAATAGTTTTGCAAACAGGTCGCATACTTATTCAACAGGCGGAACTTATAATATTAAAGTAGCAGGACAAATAAGCGATGTTAACTTTGATAGTTTTGGGGGAGCAATATATAAATTAATTGCATTTGGCAAAGAAACATTTAATGCAATAAGGTTTAAAAATTGCGCAAATTTAAGTACATCAGATTTAAAAGATACTTTGAAAATTAGTGGCACAAGTTTAAATGATTTATTTTATGGCTGTACAAGCATTACATCAGTACCATTTATAAATGAGTGGGACGTAAGTAGCGTTACAACAATGCAAAGCACATTTAGGGAAATGACTAATTGGGACGACAGTTTAAGTAATTGGGACGTTTCAAACGTAACGAATTTTGCAGTAACTTTTGGTCAAACATCTTCTTTTAATACAACTGTAAATGCGTGGGACACAAGCAGTGCAACAACTATGCAAGCAATGTTTGCACAGTCTGCTTATAACAAATCATTATCTAATTTTGATACATCAAATGTTACTAATATGCAGCAAATGTTTTTTGGCTCAACTGCATTTAATAAAGAATTAGATTGGGACTTTTCAAGTATTACGAATATGTCTAATTTTATGACAGGTAAAAACGCAGCAAATTATGATGCTACAAAATATGATACATTATTAAATGCTTGTTATAATGGTGGGCAAATGAATGTTACTTTAAATATGGGAGATGTAGAATACACAAGTGCTGCATCATCAGTGCGCAGCGACTTAACATCATTTTTCGGTAGACGTTGGACAATAACAGACGGTGGGCAACAATAAATAAAAAAATATGGCAATAATAGATTTTCCAACAACCAATAAATGGTTTATAGCTTATAACGATAACAGCGAAATTATGTCGTATGGTTTAGTTACACCCCAGCAAACAATGACGACAGCGTGGGAACAGTTAACAATATATAATACAGAGGAAGAATGGCTGCAGGTTTTAGTAGATGCAGGTATTGATATATTTACTATCTTTGATGAATAACTTTAAAAAATATTAAAATGTCAAAAATCACAAAAGACGAATTAGCATTAATTCAAGAACAAGATCAAAGAAAAAAAGCAATACTAAATGATTTAGGTTTACTGCAAACACAAATACATACATTAAACCACATGTACGCACAATTATTGCAAGAAGTTGAAGAAAACAAAAAAGTCCTGGAAGAAAAATACGGACAGGTAAATATTGATTTAGCAAACGGTCAAATTAAAGATTTAGAAAATGGAAAAAATTAGCGAACATATAAGTTATAAAGAGGGAACATATTCAAATACTGCAAATAAATACGGTATTGAAAATGAGCCTAACGAAAAGCAATATAAATGTATGCAAACGGTTGCAGAAAAAGTTTTTGAGCCATTACGTGAGTGGGTAGATTGCCCTATAAAAGTAAACAGTTTTTTCAGATCTAAAGAGTTAAATACTGCAATTAAAGGTAGTGCAACAAGTAGTCATTTAAAAGGTCAAGCAATAGACATTACAACAATGTCATGTGAAAAAGAAAATTGCAAAACAAATTTAGATATGTTTTATTACATAAAAAATAATTTAGATTTTGATCAGCTTATTTGGGAGTTTGGTACAATACCAAAATGGTTACACGTTTCTTATGTATCGAAAAAGAAAAACAGAAAACAAGTTTTAGTTACAAGACGTAAAGGCAAATATTATACTTATAAAGATTAAATTATGAAAGTTGGAAAATACGAATTTAATACTAATGAGGAATTTAAAAATGCTGCAGCAAGCGTTGATAATAATATAAATACAATATCTTTTATTGCTGTAATAGATGATAAATACAAAGTTGACGTGCTTTGGAATAATGACATAATAGAACACCCAACAGAGTGGTTACCTTTTGCTATTGATATTGAAGACGAGGGAATACATTTTTTTCATGATTACCCATATTTAGAAAACAAATTTTAAGATGCCAATACCAAAAAAAAAATCAGGAGAAAAGCAAAAAGACTTTATGATTAGATGCGTGCCACAATTAATGGAGTATCACGAAAAATCACAAGCTATAGCAATTTGTTACAAATCTTTTCAGGGCGAAGATGTCGAGCTTGAAACTTATAATGACTACCCAAAAGGCGCCAGAAATAATGCAAAAAAAGCAATAGCATATAAGGAAAAAAACGGTAGCAGTTGTGGCACACAGGTAGGTTGGACAAGAGCAAGACAATTAGCTAATGGAGAAAAATTAACAAGAAAAACAATAGCAAGAATGGCATCATTTAAAAGGCATCAACAACATAAAGATGTGCCATATACAGAGGGTTGCGGTGGATTGATGTGGGATGCTTGGGGTGGATCTGCAGGAGTTAATTGGGCAATTAATAAATTAAAAAAAATCGATAAGAAATGATAACAGATTTTAAAACATTACTTATAAACATAGGAGCATTTGGAATTTCAATGACAAATATAGATATAGCATTAAAAATTATACTTGTACTTGTAACAATAGGTTACACAGTGCAAAAGTGGTATTTACTAAATAAAAGAAAAAAGAAGTAATGCCAAAGAAAAAATTTAAAGACACAAGAGTTGGAAAATTTCTGGTAAAAGCTGCACCTAACATATTAGGGGTTGCAAGTAATTTATTACCAAATGCAGGTGTTTTAAATATGATTAAAAAACTTATAACAAATGATAATGAGTTACCTGCAAAAGACAAAGAAGAAGCTTTAAAACTTATTGAACTTGATATAATAGAAGCACAAGAAGTTAGCAAAAGGTGGACTGCTGACATGGCATCAGACAGTTTTTTAAGTAAAAACACAAGACCAATGACTTTGATATTTCTTACTGTATCAATGATTTTTTTAATAGTACTTGACAGTTTAGATATTGATTTTGGTGTAAGTGCAGAATGGATTGAGTTGCTTAAAAGTTTATTAATAACAGTTTATGTAGCTTACTTTGGATCAAGAGGAGTCGAAAAATACAAATACATATCACAAAAAAAATAGGATATATTTCCAGGATCTTTATTTTATTTTTATTTATATATTATTTTAGATATATTATTTTTTTATTATATATATTTATTAAAATATATTTATATATTTATATTTTATAAAAAATTCAAAGTTATTACTTTTTTTTAAAACTATCATTATGGAAAAACCAACTTGTGTAAAAATACGTAAAGATCACTTTATGCTATTAATTAGAGGAATAAATTTAGGAGAATTTGAAAGAAGCGAATTACGTGACATTATTGAAAAAATAGATAATGCCATTTAAGACAATACCTAAAAGTAAAAAAAAACCGAGTAGAAGTAAATTAGTTAAAAAGTTAGATGCAGTATTTAGTCAGTATATAAGATTAAAAAATTCTGTTGACGGTCATGCAATTTGTTTTACCTGCGGAAAAAAAGACCATTGGAAGAAACTACAAAACGGTCATTTTCAAAGCAGGAAACATTATGCTACAAGGTGGGACGAACAAAACTGTCAAGTTCAATGCAGCGGCTGCAATGTTTTTAAATATGGAGAACAATTTATTTTTGGCAAAAATTTAGATGAAAAATACTATCCTGGAATTAGTGACGAATTATACTACAAATCAAAACAAGTAGTAAAATTTAGCAATTTTGAAATTGAAGAAATGATTATTAAATATAAAAATTTGGTTAATGATTTAATTTAACGTACATTTGAGAAGTTTGTTTTGTTATGTTTTAAATTGGGTTACAGAGATGTAGCCCTTTTTTTTTGTTTATTAACATAATTGTTTATATATTTGGTAAAATTAATATAAAAACAAAACAAATGGTAAACACAAATTTTAGTAATCAAACTACAAATCAACTACTTACTGAATACCAGTATAAAGTTGAAGCCTTACAAAACAAGATAGAAGAATTAAAGGCAATTCTTGAAATTAACAATTTAACATAACAAAAATGGAACGAGACAAATTAGTTGAATTATACAAAAAGTATAATTTAGAAAAAACAGATGTATTTAAACACCAACATTTTGTAATTATTACAAGGCAAGGTATTGAGAAGATACAAGCACAAGAACAAATATTAATTAAATTTGATGTAATTAAGTGCGAACATAATTTTGCAGTAGTAAAAGCAACTGCAGCAATCAATGAAAAAGATAAAAATGTCATACAAACATTTGGATCTGCATATAAAGGCGCATCATTTAAAGAGGGAAATACAAATTCCTGGTACGTTATGGAAATGGCAGAAAAAAGAGCATTGTCAAGAGCAGTACTAAAACTTACAGGCTTTTATAGTTTAGGAGTTTTTGGAGAAGATGAAAGCGAAGATTTTAAAAATAATAACAAAACAAAATAATCATGGAAACACAAGTTAAAGAAACACAAGTATATAATAAATTTTATAACACAGCAATAAAGTCAACAAATTTAAAAGTTGAATTAGTATACGTTACACCTAAAATTGCAAAGGAGTATTTAAAAAGAAATTTAATTAATCGTAAACAATCAAATAGAACAGTAAAATTTTTAGTAGATCAAATGAAAAAAGGACTTTTTTTAGAAAATGGAGAAAGTATTGTATTTGACGAAAATGGAAATTTAAATGACGGACAGCATAGATTACAAGCAATTATTGAGTCTGGAAAATCTTATTACCTTGTAGTTGTTACAGGAGTAAAACCAAAAACTATGGCAACTTATGATACAGGTAAAAACAGAAGTGCTGCTGATGTATTAAGCTTAAATGGATATAATTCTTCAACAAGGTTAGCAACATTTATAAGACTTATAGATAAATATGTAAATCAAAAAAGAAAGTCAGCTAATAGCGGTGCATACAATAGAAGCGAAACATTAACAAACCAACAAATATTAGATTATTGCAATTTAAATTATAAATGGCTAAATGAAATAATAGTAAAAACAAGGAGTATTTATATTAAACAAAATACAAAAGTTTTATCACATACAAATTTGTCATTAATTGCATATTTAATTGGTGGGAAAAAACCAAGTAAAAAAGTTTATGAATTTCTTAAAAATATATTTGGAATAATTAAGGAAGAAAACAGTGCAACAAGTTATCTTTATACAAAATTTTATAATGCTAAAATTAATAAAGAGCCACTAAATTTTTATTGGACATTAGGAATGGCAATTAAAGCATGGAATTTTTATATAGACGGCAACCCTGCTGTCCGTTATTTTAAATTTAATACACAAGAAAAATTACCAAAAATAAATATTAACTTAAATTAAATAAATATGAGTACATTAATTACAGGATCTATTAGAGTAGACAAATTACCAAAGGAGAAATTTATAAGCGGCAAAGACGGTGCAGTTTATTACAATTTAACTATTGCTATCCAGGACGAAACACGCTACGGAAATAATGTAGCATTTATGGACAGTCAAACAAAAGAAGAAAGAGAAGCTAAAATGCCAAAAACCTATTTAGGTAATGGCAAGGTAATATGGACTTCTAACGGAGTTGTGCAAGTAGCAGAAAGAGAAGAAGAAAAAGTTGCTGTTGCGGTAGATGAGCAAAGTGGCGATTTGCCATTTTAGATTTTAAAAAGGGTGTTATTAATTTAATACCCTTTTTTTTTTAGTATATTGTAACAAAATAAATTTATGACAGAACAAAAACAAACAGAACTAAATATGCTAATGGAGTTTATTCATGATGACTGCATTATTGACATAGACAAAAAAATAGATTATCCACCAGTTGCATTAAGTTATGGAGAAAAAAAATTACAAACAAAAGAAAAAGATATATTAGTGCCTATTGCATTAGGGACGTATGGAAATTTAAGTGTAATTACAGCACCACCTAAAACTATGAAAACATTTTTTGTTTCTTTATTAGCATCAGCATTTTTAAGCAATAGCAACATTTATGTAGGAGACATAAAAGGACATAGAGGCAATGGAGAACTTTTGCATATAGATACAGAGCAGGGATCATGGCATTGCAGTAAAGTATTTAGACGACCATTAGATATGGACAATAATATACCTAAAGACAAGTATCATCATTTTGCATTAAGAACTGTAGGATATAAAGAAAGATTAGAATTTATTGAATGGTTTTTAAAAAACAAAATAAAAAAAAATTCTTTAGTTATTATTGACGGAGTTGCTGATTTATGCGCTGATGTTAATAATATAGAACAAAGTAATTTATTAGTTGCTTCATTAATGAGAATTAGCACACAATATAACAGCCATATTATAAATGTGATACATCAAAATTATGGCTCTGCTAAATTAGGAACAGGACATTTAGGAAGTGCATTAGAGAAAAAAGCAGAAACCGTTATATCATTAGAAGCAAATACAGTAAACAAAGATTGGGTAACAGTAAAATGTGGAAGAAGCAGAGGTTACTGTTTTGAAACATTTAGTTTTGAGGTTAACGATTTTGGCTTACCTCAAGTTGTAAAAAACATTTTTGATCCTTTAGCTTAATGGTAGAAAAAACAATGATATTAATTGCTAAAAAGCATAAAAATTGGATTGAAATTGTGCAAAGTTTTGGCTGTGCAAAAGATACATCAGAAGATTTAGTGCAAGAAATGTATATTAAAATACATATAAAGCTTAATAAAGGTTTAAATATCATGTATAAAGATGAAATTAATTATTATTATATTTTTAAAACATTAAGATCTTTATTTTATGATTTAAAGCGCAAAGAAAAAAATATTACAATTATTAATATTGATGACGTTGTTTTAAATCCTGGAAGCACTGACATAGATTATAATGAAGCTTATAGTAAAATTCAAAAAGAACTTTCACAAATGTTTTGGTATGATCGGAAAGTCTTTGAAATAATTAATGGAGGAGAAAGCATAGCAGAATTTAGTAGAAAATCTTACATACAATATTATTCATTATATAATACCTACAACAAAGTAAAAGATAAACTTAAAAAACTATTATGATCCACAACAACGATTTTAAATATGACTTAAAATTTGGACAAGTTAAAGAAGAAGAACTTGCAAATATATTTAGCAATAAAACAGTTGAGGTCAAGAGGTGTACAGGTGCAATTTATAATGTATTTGTAGAATATGAGTGCAGGGGTAAAAAATCTGGCATAAGCACATCTCAAGCAGATTATTATTGTTTTGCCTTTAAAAACACTTTTGCATTAATTGAAACACAGGCTTTAAAAATTAAGTGCAGAAAGTATATTAATACAGACAAAGACACAGTTGGTGGAGATCGAAACAAACCAAATACAAAAGGAATATTATTACCAATAACAGAAATACTATGAAGCTCGGAAACATAATTTATTACATTACAAAATACACAGGTATAAAATTTATAGTTGACTCCTGGCACAAATATAAAGGCACAAAATGCAAATGCAACGATCGTAGAAAAAAGTTAAACAATATAAAAATAGACAGGTGGTAAAATTTAAAAAACAAGATTATGCAAAGTGGGAAAACTTTAGATTGGGTACAAAGCAACACATCACTAACAAAGAATTTGAGTTGGTATGCAAGTTACACGCAGAATATCACAAGCACAGTTACTATAAGCCTTGTACCTGCAACCCAAAAACAATAAAACAGTGGATCAAAGATTTAAACATTATTTGGAATAATGGAAGAAACTAAAGTACATCAACTTGAAAAAGCAACTATTGAGTTATTAAATTTTGACGGTTGGCAATTAGAATGGACGGGCAAAGGCAATGAAAGATATGATGCAAAAGGAAAGACACCGAAAGGCAAAAATTGCGTTATTGAAATGAAATTTAGAAATAAATATTATAAAACTAAAATGCTTGAAAAAGACAGATACGATGCTTTAATGAATTTAGATCCTGCAGTTGTAAAAATTTATTTTGTTAATGATACTAAAGGAAATTTTATGTATTATTTAAATACATTAGAAATGCCTAAAATCGAAAAAAAATATTGCCCAGACAGCACAATGTGGGCAAAAAAAAGATTAAAAAAAAACGTTTATTTACTTGAAGAAAACGATGCAGTTAGAATTAATTTGAATGAAAGTACTTGAATTATTTGCTGGAAGTAGAAGTATAGGCAATGTATGTGATAAATTAGGTCATAATGTTTTTTCATCAGATATTAATGCTTTTGATAAAATTGATTATGTTACAGATATTAATACATTTGATGTTTTAAAAGTGCCTTTTACTCCAGATATAATTTGGGCGTCTCCTCCTTGTACTTATTTTTCGGTTGCAAGTATTGGTAAACATTGGAATAAAAATCATACACCAAAATCAGATAATGCTTTAAAAGGAGTTGAATATGTAAACTCAACTTTAAAAATTATAAATTATTTTTTAAACATAAATTCAAAATTATTTTTCTATATTGAAAATCCAAGAGGAAAATTAAGAAAATTAGATGTTGTAAAAGGTATTCCAAGAACAACAGTTTGGTATTGTAAATATGGAGATAAAAGAGCAAAACCAACTGACATTTGGAGTAATAATATTTATAATCCTTTGTTCAATCCTAAAGGCTGGAAACCTAAAGAAGAATGTTTTAATGGAAATACTGATTGTCATCACGAAGCAGCACCTAGAGGAAGTAGAACTGGAACGCAAGGAGTAAAAGGAAACTACAATAGATCAAAGATACCATATTTACTTTGTAAAGAAATTATTACAAACAGTTATTAATAATTTTGTTTATAACTTAATTAATAGTATATTTGTTATTATTAATTTATAAAACAAAACAAATGTTACACAAAAAACGAATACAAGATTTAATTGATTTAACTAAAACAACTGACACTGGTTATTTTTTGCATCAACTTGAACTTTTACAATTAGAAATTGAAAGAGATATTATACAAACAAAGTATGATACTATTGATGAATGTTACGAAAGAATAAATAAAAAATAAAAACAAAATGAAATATACAAAACAAATTAACTTAAAAAACTTTGAATTTTGGAATGCAGCAGCAGAACATAAATTTACAAATGAAGAATTAGAAATGCTTGAATATACATTTGAACAATACTACACACATACGCCACCTACTGAAACAGAAATAAACGATATGTTTTGGTTTGAAGAAGAATTTTTGTGCCAATCAATAGGTCTTAAATATAGCAAATACGAAAACAGATAATGAAAGTTAGTGATGCAGTTTGGAATGGCTTAAAAAAGCAAATAGAACACTTTACAGCGCAGGACAAGGAAATAACAGATGTTACCATTACTTACCAAGTAAAACCTGCTAAAAACAAAAATTATTTAAAACTAACAGTAAAACAATAACAATGGGAAACAAAACAACTTACATACACGAAACGCATACATTATATGCAGAAAATGGAGAATTACATTTACTTTATGATAGTGGAGATTATGATAAGCAATTAGTATTTAATGCAGAGACCTTATATAATGATTTGCCAAGCATAATTAGGCTATGCGTTGAACAGAAAAAAGAAAGTGATAAAAATACACTTGAAAGAATTAAAAGCACATTAGAAGAATTATGATATTATTGGTAGATGCTGACAGTTTAATATTTGCTTCATGTTATAAGAAACGTGAACACCCCGAAGATGAAAAATACTATACAGATATAGAAGATGCAAGGGCAAAGTTTGATGAGCAATATATGGCAATAGTAAACCACCTTGAAGATATGTACCAAATAGATAAGGTTATTACATTTTCTGGATCAAAGGGCAACTTTAGAAAACTAATTACAAACGATTATAAAGCCAATAGAAAAAAACAAGAGTTACCCCCTTTACTTCATGAAATGCATCAATTTGTAAAAGATCATTACGACAGCATATTTGGTTATGGTATTGAAACAGATGATCTGGTGGCAAGATATTGGAAAAAGTTAACAGATGAATTAGGAAGAAATGAAGTGATGATTGTATCTATTGACAAAGACTATAAACAGTTTCCTGCATTAATTTATAATTATCATTATAAGCATAAAGAAGTTTTAGATATAACGGAAGATGAAGCATTATATAATTTTTATGAACAAATGATTGTAGGCGATACAGCAGACAATGTAAACTATTTTAAAGGCAAAGGAGTTAGGTTTGCACAAAAATATTTTGCAGATTGCCAAACAAAATACCAATACACAAAAAAGCTATACGAATTATTTAAACAAGAATACAAAGGCAAAGCAAAGCTAAAATATATAGAGTGCTATAACCTTTTAAAATTAAGAACAAATTGAAGATACTAAACTTATATGCTTGTTTAGGTGGCAATAGATACAAGTGGAACGAAGTAAAAGAAGATATTGAAGTTGTAGCAGTTGAATTGGACGAAGAACTTGCTAAACTATATCAAGAGCGTTTCCCTAATGATACAGTAATAGTTGCAGATGCACACCAATATTTATTAGAACATTACCAGGAGTTTGACTTTATTTGGAGCAGTCCACCTTGCCCAACACATAGCAGAGCAAGATATTGGGCAATAGGCGCCAATGGTAAAAGTCCAACTTACCCAGATATGAATTTGTATGCAGAAATACTTTTATTAGATTATCATTTTAAGGGAAAGTATGTTATTGAGAATGTGATACCTTATTATGAAGCTATGTTAAAGCCAAAAAAAAGAAATAGGCATTTATATTGGACTAACTACAATTTGCCTAATAATTTACAAGATAGAAATGCAAGCGTTTGTCAAGGAGTTGACGAATTAAATAGATTGTGCAAATTTCACGAATATAATTTTAATAAATACAAAGGAAAACAAAACAAATTAAAAATAGCAAGAAATTTAGTAGACTATGAAGCAGGTAAAACTATCTTTGAAACTGCATTAGGAATTATAAAAAAATCAAATATTAAACAAATA
>JAAHTG010000193.1_pt2 | contig 28819 bp, 33 predicted proteins | sample 6116081 | NCBI WGS metagenome assembly JAAHTG01 (sample SAMN13939989, study PRJNA603662) | sponge metagenome | isolation source: marine sponge | host: Mycale hentscheli | place: New Zealand | collected 2005 | reverse complement strand
AGCTTAGAATGATCAGCGTCTGTAAATACATTAGAGTCTGATGCAGCTTCTACAGCAGCTCTAATCTCCGCGTTTGATTGATCCGCTGTAGCGTTGGATTCGACGCCGTCTAGCTTTGCACCATCAACAGAAACGTCACGACCGTCGATAGTCCCGCTAGTCGTCGTGTTCCCAGTAACCGATAAAGAAGGAACCGTTAGTCCTCCCGTCATCGTGTCGCCATCGATGCTGACGGATTCAGTGTCGGCTTCAGTATTGAGATCGTTTAACAGCGCAGCAGTTATTCTCAGCTCGCACTTGGCCCCCGCAGAAAACGCACGCGCAGAAGTACCGTCCTGGCCACGGACCACGGTTAGCGTATTGCTGCTTATCGCTGTGACTTTTACAACTTCTCGATTTGAGCTGAGGTCTTCAAGTGTTACATACGTATAGTCTGATCCAGAAAGGCTAGGGAAAACCGATCCATCAGAAACCGTTAATGAAGTCGTTGAAGACGATGCGTTCGCGGCTAATACTGTAGCAGCGTTATTACTGAACTTTACTGCCATTGTTTACTACCTCGGGCCGTGTTGATTCGATTTAACTAACAGTTACGCTCCACGTCACAGTCATCGAATCTTGAGAGCCTTTGTTGACCACAGAAAAAACAGTCCGACACAGCATGTCACCAGAAGAACTAGCGTTGAATAAACCTGCTTCTGTTATTGCTCCTGTTCCATCTCCGGGAGCAAAAGTAGCAACGTAAGTCACAGTAGCTCCAGAAACAGTAGTTGAAGTCAGTGCGTTGCGATCTGCTTCGGAACCTAAAGCGGTATTTGCAGCAGCAGCGGCTGTAGCATTCGTGCCAATCGACATGTGTGACATAGCTGATTTAGTTGTGTCTTTCATACGACTAGCAACATAATTTTTACCCGCTGTTACAACGAGGTTTGGCACCTCTTGAACAACTTCATCATTTATTGCGATAGCCAAATGACCTTTCATTTCAAACGTGTCTTGTAACATTAGGTGTCCCCTAGTTATTTAAAGTTGCGAGATTAAAAACAGTCGCGTTGAGTTGTGCTGACGCCATTGACGTCGTGTTAATTTCTATTAATTCACTTAACGACGCCGTGTCAGAAACGTTCTTCCCAAAAGCTGTCGCGGATTGGTCTGAAAAATTCAGCGCGTCGGAGAAAGTTCTTTGAAAAACAACCGCTTTTTGGAACGCCTCTGACATTGTCGCTGTATCAGATAACGCTTTACCAAATAGGATTGTGTCGTTATCAGCAAAATTAATAGCGTTCGTAAAAGCTCTGCTAAACGAAACGTTTTTTAGAAAAGCGTCTGTTACATTTAAACTGTCTGTTGCTGGGCGAGTAGTGCTCAGTGCTGCTAGTTCTGTTACAGCGGCAGAATCCTGTAACAATTTCCCAGTATCAAAGTTTTGTGTATCAGAAAAACCAATAGCATTACTTTTGGAAGCTACAGTGTCTTTTCTGATTGCATTGACGTCAGTGAAATCATCCATTGTAATGGCATCACTAAACGCTCTTGAGTAGGTTAGTACTCGGGAAAAAACGTCTGAGGTGCTTACGCCGTCTATTTTGGATGCATCAAACAACAACGCTGACGCATCTGATACTGGTACGGTTTCGGATAGCTGCTTAATTGCTGAGTAGTTCAGAACGTCGTCAACGTTTAGCGTTTCGTATCTGTTTATACCTGTAATAAGAGCAGCTGTATCGCCAAGTACCGTGGAGTCTGAAAACCCGCGCCGAATATCTAGCAGAACATGTATTAAGTCACTAGCTGAAAAAACGTCAGTAGCGCCTTTTCCAATATCAATCGATTGCAGAGCGTCAGAAATAGTACTTACAAAATCTGTTAAGTTCTTACTGAGCGTAAAAGAAGATGCGTCGCCAAGCGCTACGCTCTCATCACGGAAGTACCGATTCTTAGTATCGTAGTCGAGGACAACTTCGGACGCAGTTAGATCGGAATAATCGGCGCTACTCTCTATAGCCACATAAGCTGCATCGCTTCTTACTAGCGTGTAGGAAGACGTGGCATCTAGCCGACTGTAACCAACCTCTAAATCAGCCATTAGTCAAAATCGCTCCGAACTTGAAGCTTGAGCAAATCATATACAGTTTGAATACCACCGGAAGAAAACGTGATCTCTATTTCGCCCTCGAAAGTGCCTGCGGCATCTAGTGTTCCTGCTGGGAAGTCAGTTGCAACTTTGCCAGCCGATGCGTCAGTAATTGAACAAGTCAACGTGCTTTTGACCGTTGTGCTGCCAAGCTCACGTAATCGCAGCCGCACAGTAGCCCCCGTTACGTCAATCGGTGCCCACGTCGCTGAGTTATTAGCATCCAACGTCTGCCCCGCCGCTGCTGCGTTGCTGTCTCTCAGCGTCAAAGTCAGCTCTGGTAAAGTGTCGCCTGCTACCAGTTTGAGTGTGTCCGAGTAAGCCATGTCATTTACCTATAGATTTTATAATTATATTAGCGTAGCCAATATATAGCCAGTAGTTAATAGCACCATACATATGGTGTAGTTTTCCTCGAATCGACATGGACAAAGGTCTTAGCCACCCCTACGGACATACCCATTTCAAGTGCTTCTTTGACGATTGTTCGTCTCTGTACGCCGCCTTGGACTGCGATATCAGCAGCTATGCCTTGAGCGTGAGTACCAGGTTTTGCCTTCGCTTTCTCAATCGGGTGGTTTTCTGGGCAGCGATAGCCGGAAGTCACATGAAATGGGAACCCGCATGCTGCTCTGAGCTTATCCAGCTGACGTAAGAAATCCTCATCCATCTCGTTTTTGCCAGTCTCTTGACAGTCGAAATCCTCTATTTTGAAATACGCAAGGTTCATGGGTTGTCCTTAAACATAAAAACTACAACACTGATAACGCCTGCCCAGATCGACGCAACAACGCCCGTTGCTGCTTTCGCAACAAACGAATTAGAAGCAACCAGCTCTGCTAGTTCTTCAACTTTTTTTTCGCCGTCATCAAGCCTGAACTCGTGCCGTTTCAGACGTGCGTCTGCGCCAACGAGTTTTTCTTCCACACGGGCAACGTTGGTCAGCACTTCAGTTAGCCTATCGATTTTTACTTCCAACCGATCAAAGCGGCGGCTTGTCTCTTCATCATTCATTTACGTAAATCCATAAGTTTTGATGCGCCCTTGATTCCAAAGCTAGATGAAATGCAAATAAATAAGAGATATTGGTACCACTCAGGCAGCTCATTCAGTGTCTGGAACGCTTGCTTAGTACGGTCAACGATTGACATGTCTCCCGCAATAATCGCATAACCTACCATGAATATTGGTATTGCTAATACTATAGTCCAAAACTCATCTTTAAGACTGTTGTTTGACGCAGCGGCCATTTTACTTTCCCAGTCAGCATCGTTCTGTATCACGCTCATCTTGGCTTGATGCTTGGCCTGCTTTTCTTCTGCTCGGTTGTTCAGAAACGTTTTGCCGATATCGGCAATGGGGCCGATTAATGCTGTCAATATGCTCATAATATTGCCTTCGCTATTTGAGGGCCGAATGCAGCAAGGCCTACCGCAGCTCCAACTGCACCCGCAGGTTGTGTTACTTTGTCCGTTACAGGAGTGTCGAACCTTGGGAAGTCAGTAATTATCTTTTCTATTGACTCGGCAGTTGGCCCAAGGACAGTCGCTAGTCCAGAGTTACCCCACTCGGCAGACCGTTGTGCTGAGAGCAAGAGTGAAGCAGGGCCGTTTAAGCCTGCGCGATCCCACAGCTCAGTCATGTAAGTACCCCAGTCCATGCTGTCTGACTTTAAGTATTTATTACTACCGTCGATCCCTGGTATCGCATAACTTAGACCGACCTTAGCGTATTCTCTCAGCTCAAGGCCCAGAGCTGCTAGCGGTAAAAACGCCGCCGCCGTCAGGAAGAATATAGGTACGAGAGCCGTAGCCAAGTTTCTATCTTCCGACAGCCGCTGCATAAATTCTCGCTCAATGCCGCCGAGAATAGTTTTATTAAAAGAGTACATGAATGACTTTAACTGCCAGATAAGCGCAAACCTAGGGTCGTTTGCCCAGATAGGCCGCTCTGCTGCACTAGGACGTAACACCGAACTCTCTACAAATCTAACCAAGGCTTCCTTTACTGCCTTACCGTCTTCAGTGCCTAGGTTAAAGTCACTAGCTTGCCACGCTTTAACTTGTTCAGCCGTTACGCCTAATTGCTCTAAGTAACGCGCTGATCTTTTAGTTGGATGATTAGCGTGCTCAATAATAAACTGTCTGCCCATCCCTGAAGCAAACTGGCGCGATAAGGTTGTAAGAAAATCTAGCCCTATGTATTTAAAGAACTTCTCTGTTGCTACGCGCACGGTGGGGTCCAAAAGCTCACCGTCTGCTTGAGACATCCAAGCAGTTGCTGCTGCTTCTGACATGGTGACACCAATATCATTAGCAAGGCGTTCTGCTTCGCCTTTGTTTTTCATCATTGCTACTACCTGCTTTCCAAACATGGTAAAGCCGTTAAATTCGCGGGTGTTAACAACAGGCCCCGCAAAATCAGAGATACTGGCAAAGAATGCAAAAGGCAGCACTAGTACAGTCTGGACAAGTTGAAGGTAGCTGCTCAACTTACGCCAGAAGGGTTCCATTGGTGAGATATTACCGAGGTATGCATTAGTAATAGACATTACAAGCTCTTGCTCACGAGCATTCATCCCCTGCATCGCGTCTAATAACATGCTGGAACCATCATCACGCTTCGTGTGCTTGTTCCATTCTACCCGTTTAGTTATCCGGTCAATGTAACCTAAGAGCGCGATTTCTGGTGGCAAGACATAGCCAAGCTCACGGAGTCTTTCTGGAGATATATTCTTCGTCAACTGCAGTTCAGCTTCCGCACTCTTCGCGGGGTCAAACACATCCTCGGGTCGCATATCAACGTCGCCATTATCATTTAGCATCGCTGTTTGATATTTCGCTAAACGAGATATGGCCTGTCTGACTTTCTTAACATTAGCTTTCGGGTCTTGCTTCAAAATCTCTTCGACTAATGGTTCGGGGTTCGCAGCTACTTCAGCAAGATCGAGCATTCGGGGGAAGTAGTTCTCGATAAAACCAATGTTGCTGTTAGATGGCACGATGTAGTCACTGTGTATGCTCTCTAGGAACTTTCGAACCTCTTGCGCTTTTGGCGATAGCTCTGCCGTAGGTTTCTCAGACTCAAGCTCTTCCAGTACGTCTTGCGTAGCTTTGTTATCCCAATCCGTACCAAGAATGTCAAACAAGTCAGCTCGCATTTTGTCTCTAGCAAGTTGTCTTTGTTTAACGAACCCAACCCCCGCCTTAGTATTCGACGGCACATAAAACATATCTGCGATAGTATCAGTACGGTCAATGAGTCGTAGTACGGTGTCCGTGCTCAATACAAACTTCATAGACTCGATTAAAGACGGGTGCTTACGAGCAAAGTCTTTACCAATAGACCTAAAATATCTTGCCCATTTGTCAGACGCTCGCTTCGTTCCAACCTCAGCCTCTATCGCTTCTCGGACTGCTACTGCTACAGCTTTCTGCTCAGCAGGGGGGCCGTCCGGCACATCTAGTTCTATAGAACCAAGTCCCGTGCGATACTGAACTCTACCTTCTGCTGTTTGCACAGCCCCTGCAGGTAGCTGTACAGTTGCTGCGTTACGGCGCTTTACGACTTCCGTCATATACTCTGCAAACGTCGAGTCAAGTTTGCCTTGGCGGCTAAGGATGCCGCTTTTTGCTGGCAGCGCGTTCCACAACTTTTTAAACTGCCGAACTAATTTCTTAAAGTGAGCATCAACAATACCGCGACCTTTTTTCTTCGCAGCTTGCTCCATATCGTCTTTTACCCAAGCAGATACCTGATCGGCATACCACTCCTCGAAACCCACTTCATCCCACTGCTTAATTGGATTACCTTCATCGTTTGCTTTCTGGCGGTCAGCTTCGAACGCTTTCCACATTCGTTCTCGTAAAGGTTTATTTTCTTGTATAGCGTCAAATTCTTGCTTGTACAGAGCGTGCCCAAGTTCATGCGCCAGAACCATCGCTAGGCCTGTTTCATTAGTGTTGTGTAAGTCGTCAATGGCGATTACTGAACCGCCTCGAAACTTTCTATGTGCGCCTTTTTTTGTATTTCCTTTTGGTAGATATACTCTTAGCATATCTGCGATTTCTTTCGCTACTCTAAGGTCTGACGTAAAGGGCTTCAACACAGTGAAGGCAGAACCCAAAACAATGTCATCACCAATAACCGTCGCGTCTGTCTGAGTCGCAACCCAATTGGCGGCTCTTTTTGACAGTATATTTTTATTAGCCAAGTCTTGGACAAATACGCCAACTGCTTGCGGATCACCAAGGTCTAAGGTTTCTAATTTTTTAAGGGCGATCTTCCCCTCAGCACTAGTTTTCTTGAGTACTAAAGCACGAATATCTTTGCGAATTGCCTCGTCAAACTGCCTAATACTAATTACAGATATCGGCGTTTTGAAGTTAACTGCTCGGTGCAGTCGCTGTGCTATTTCAGGAATAAAACCAAACTTGCCTTTACCAGCCCCAAATGGAAACGTAATGCTGTTATTAAATTCAACACTAGAATTATTTTGGGCAGTGCCGCCCCTAGGCCGATTCTGCGCTGTGTTAATTCCTTCTCTAGTCTCTTCAATATTTAGGCGAGAAAGAGGTGACCCATCAAAAGTACGTGCTGAGTTCTCAGCGATCTCCGCTGTATTGGTAATTGGAGCGTCTTCTTGCCGACGCTCCATTGCCTCTGCAACGGTAATCTCTTCTGTTTGTGTCGTGTCTCCGACCTCATCAACTACCGCTCTGTTAAACGATCTTGCGGTTGAGACGTTAAAAGGGTCTGGTTCTCGAGCTAACTCGTTTCCATCAACGTCACGATAAATTTTTTCTTCCTGGGTCTGTGTATTATTTCGTACGTCTACCTCTACAGTGTTCTCAACAGCAGCTCCTGGTACATATGGTTTGAGCAACTTATCTAACGATATTGGTTTCTTGTTGTTAAACCCTGCTGTAATCTTATTAAAGCCATCAGGTAATTCTTTACTTGGGTTCTCTATATTTTCAAGCAAGGCATCCACAGGGATACCCTTTATTTCAACTTCATACTCAGCCAGTCGTAGCTCACCAAGCATCGCCAAAAGACCTTGGCGCTGTGACTCTACGGGTCCGTCACCAGTGAAGCTGCCTGTGTCTGCTTCGTTTAAGCGTCTGCCTGCATTTGTCAGATCAACAAGGTTTACTGTCTTGAACTTATCGGAACCTGGGGCTTTCACGCTCACATCGCGGTACTTACTTCTCCCAGCTTGTGCAATAGACTTCTCAAGAAACTCCCCAAGAGAAACCTCTGTTTCAACCCCTTTTTCTCTTAGCCGAATCTTTCGTGTATCTGGAGTAGTCTCTATATCAATACGGTAGGAGCCGTCTACATTAATTTTTACGTCAACGATCTCGTCTTTATTTGTTCTCTGCAGTGTAGTCGCAGTCTTGAGTAATGACTCAGACATACGTTTGTAGAAAGGAAGCTCCCAATCCGTCTCGCCAAACTCAGCTTCGTATGCAGCACGCGCTGGTGCAACGCCTGCGTAGGAGTCGTCGTCTACAGCTTTATACGTAGTCTCAGTTTTGCCACCACGGCTAAAACTATATGTGCGAACTTCTGATTCAAAGTCGCTAGTTTCAGATGGGTCGTCGTCTCCGTCGTCAAACGTGCCGTCGTCTTCCATGAACTGAATATCTGGGCCAGCCCGACGCGCGCGGTCAGCTAGCGCCTCATCGATAGGCATTACCTCGACTCTGCCGCCTTCAGGTTTTAAATTATTAGCTGCCGCAAATATTGCTTCTAGATTTGCAGTACCACTGTCCTCATTTACAAAAGTTTCCTCAGATACAATTCCGCCATCTTTATCAAATACGCGAACAACATGCGTATCGTTATCAGACTTTGTAGCGCTGTAACCAAGCGCTTCGGCTAGCACGCTATCTGAAGCTTGACCCTTTACGACATTTGTTACGACATCTATATCTGTTGAGATAATAGTTCCGCGCCCAGGGACAAAAGCAGAATACGCTGTCTCGCCATTTATGTTTATTTTCTTAGGCGTACCGCGCTTACCGTAACGCGGGTCTGGCTCAGAACCTGATATCCATACAGCTTCTTTAGTGCTAGTAGGATCAAGCATCGCTTGTAGTTGAGCATTTATATCTCGTTCAGATTCCTGAGTTGTCTGACCTGATTCGGCATCAGCTACTTCTTGAGTAGTCTTAGCACGAGTCATTAGCTCTTTTATCGAGTCAGTCATCTCTGAGGCTTTTTGCGTTACCGCTGCAGAGCTACCACTTAGGTCTGCTCCAATAACCTCTTTAGCTGTTTGCACAAGGCCTGCGCCTCCGCCTGCTATCGCGCCTCCGCCAAAGAAACCAACAAATCCAGCATTAAGTCTGCGGAGGTTTGCATCCGCTTCGGTAAAGCTGTTGTCCATACTCATGCGATTTCTAATTGCTAATTCTTCTTGGAGTAATTCTGTGCCGCCTTCAATTGCACCACCCTTCAAAAAGTTTTTGCTAGTTGCGTCAGCTAGCCGCCCCATAACAGAATTGGGTCCAGCGGATTTTTTTGCTGCTTGATCGCCAATTAGTTTGAGTAAGCCGACTTCACCGAGCACGCCTATAGCTGCTTGTGGTGCAGCAATCACACCAGCTCGCAGTGCTTGCCCTCTATCTAACTCACGCCCTGACTCTAAAGATTCTCTTACATTAGAACCTGTAAGTGGCAAAAACTCAGAGACGCCCGCGCCTGCAACAGCGCCTATCTTTGCTCCTTTCTTTCTTGCTTCTCCTCTGAGGAACCTGTTGTGTGTAATGATGTGTGCATCTCTAGCTGCCTCGAAAGAGGCTTGTGCTATATCAGCTTGTTCCTTCGATGCTTTTTTTCTAGATACGGCAATTAAGGAGTCCTTAATAATATTTTTTGCTGCTGCTCTACTGCTCGCGGTTAACGCTTCTTTACCCAGCGCCATCCCAATTGAGCCAACACCAGCGCCTGTAATCGAAGATATAGCATTTGGTATAAGCTGACCTGTGCCTGAAGACACCTGTTCAAAGAAACCATATACGGTTTTGTTATCCCAGAACTCACCAAAACTTTCGATATCTTGCAATGGCAGCGCTGCAAACTCTTCTGCTATACGAGCATTTTCAATAGAAGTCGCTACGCCTTCTTCATCGCCTTGTAGGGCATCAACCGCCGCTCCCATATATTTCAAGTCTGCTGCAAGTCCTTCTGCACCCGCAGTCATACCCCGTCTAAAGGTCTCTATTAATCCTGAAGGTGCGAAAGACTGATTGTAGGATGAATTATCCATCACCATGTCAACTGTCAGGCTTGGGCCATCCTTCAAAGAAGCTTTATAACTTGCGACTGCGTCTGAGGGTGGAGCAGCTGTTTGTGCAGGTGCAGCTCTTTTTGAGAAACTTGCGACGGTGTCTTGTATGGCTGCGGGGGCTGGCGTTGTGCTAGTTGTATTACTAATATTTGAACCCCGCGCTTGAGCTAGCAAATTAGGAGAGTACATACTCGCAGCATCTGGCGTCTCAAACTGCACCATCGCAGCAATCATCTTTTCGCGGGTAGCGGGGTCTTCTAGATCAATCTTGTCGTCGGGGTCAATGCCCATCTTGTCTGCTACAAACTGAGCGTAACCAGAGGTAGGGTTATTGTCTTCTGGTGGGGCAAAACGAGAAATAGCATCGTTCAAATTATCGATGCCGTGTTTTGCGCCATAGTTTTTTAGGACAATATCTGCGGCTCGAAGCCCGTTTACTGGGTCATCAAACTTTGCATAGTTATTAGCGTCTTCCCCAGTTTGTCCTACCCAATCGTTCGCGGGATTATGGCGTATGTTCAACCAATTGTTGTTACGGACTCCGAGATTCGACACACTGCTACCTTCTATTTAGGGGACGGTTCTGCCGTTTTCTTCGTTCTTTTCTGCAGCAGTAATTAGCAAGCTAGCTACACTAGCTTCGTCTTTAGCAAGGTCTGATACTGTTACTGCTTGACTGAGCACCCCGTCACGCACGTAGGCGATTTTGGTTACTTTGCCTGCAGAGTTCTTCTCCGCAACACGTATGTTGTTTGCATCAAAGTCGATAGAGCCAGTTGGTTCTGCCCTAAATATGTCTTTGAAGTTTTCGCCACTAAGAACACCATTCGGGTCTGATGATGCTTTCGCCTGCATGTATAGACTTATCATGCCACTGAGAGCGGTCATGCCTGCTTCCGCCTCCAGCGGTCCTTTTAACCTTTTAAGTTTTGTAATAAATTTTGGAATGCGCCTCGCTATTATTCTTGCCTGATCTTCATCAGCTTCAAAATCTATATCTGTAGGGTTACCCGCTTCGTCTATCAAACCTAGGTCTTGCTGTATTTTTTGCAGCCCAGCACCAAACTCCGTAGCTACTGCCTCAGCCCGAGTATCAGCATATTTTTGAAGCGCAAGTTGATAAGTGGCGACAGAAGTATTTGCCCTAACTGTTGCGGCAGCTCCTTGGGACTGTGCGGACGCAAGTTGTGCCTGTTGAAGTGTGCCAACATCCTGATCTCCGCGATCAATTAAGTTCTCAATCTTCTGTGCAATACCCGCTTTGACATTAGTGTCGCCTTCTGCAGTAGCGCCTACCACCCAAGCAAGCATCAGCCCTTCTTGCCGATTAACCCGTCCAGCTTCTATCGCAGCTTCAAGCTGTGCGTCGTTATCAATGCCTTTAGACTTTAAAAATGTATCCATCTGAGCTATCTGCTCATCCGAAGGATCAGCAGTTTGGGATATAATTGCCTCTCGGATATTTTCTGGCGTAAGCTCAAATGGAGGAGGGGATATCATGGAATCGGGGGTTCCGCTTACGATTGAGCCTGCTGGGCCTTTACCTACAATTTTTTGGCCTGAAGCTGATGTATTAGCAGCGCCACCGTGTAGAGTTGCGTCTACGCGGTTTGCAGTTATCGACTTCTCTTGCTCGTCTATCGCTGCCTCGTTTGCCCTTGAGCTTTCAAAAAAATCTGGCCTAGGTCCAGGAAATTCAGTGATCTCTGAAAGGCCTAACTTACGCCCAACAAAACTAGACTTGAAAATGTCCCAGTTGTGGGCTGTTACCTCAAAGGGAAGTGTCCCCATGTCATAAAGAGCGGCCCCCACCCTGCCAGCAGTTTTATCAATTCTTCTACTAAGGTTCTGACCAGCAGTTAGCCGTTCTGCGACTTCTGCCTGCTCCGCTGGTGTAAGTGACGCCCACTTTTCTGCAGTAACGCCTACCTGTTGTAACCGCTGAGCTAGTGAGCCTTCAGGGAAACCCCCCTTCGCCTTTAGCTTTTCAGCAAATAGTTCATTTGATTTGGCTTGGCCTTCGGCCTTTAATACTTCTGGATCAAATCCCAAACTTTTATAAATTGTTAAAAGCGCGTCGAGTGCCCCTGGCTCTTCAATATCAATATCATTAATCACTGCGTAAAATTGAGCGCGTTCGTCTTGGTCTTTTAATTTCTCAATGCCCGCTTCTAAAACTTCTTGCTTCGTCCTGTTCGCAGTAAGTGCATCGGTAGTCGATAGAAGGCTGCTTGTATTCTCTAAGCCACCATCAGTAATGGCAGCTTGGTAACGAGTATTCAAAGTATTCTCTAGCGTTTCAGCCCTAAGCTTCACTACATCCGTATTCTCAGCGCTACGCCCAACTGTCATGGGAACTACTTCTTTAGTGTCGAAGCGCTCCACCATAGGAGTGTAGGAGCCGTCTTGATTTTTTCGTACCGACACTACTGTCGCGCCGACATTTTCCCCTTTCTCATTTTTAAACTTGCGATACTCCTCACTAGCAGCGTCATTGAGCATTCCTACAGCAAGGTCAGGGCGCTGTTCTAGTAATCGCAGCCCATCCGTCTTGTTCCATTCTTTCCCTTGGCCAATTGCAGCATTTATATTACCAACGAGAGTACGGGCATCATCCTTTCGGGTTAGGCGATTGGCCACCTGATTTTGGTTATCCTGCTGCTCACGGGCTATTTGCAGGGATTCACGCTGCCGATTTTTGTTGTACTGATCAGCAAATACTTGCTGGCCTGTTTGTAAAGCTGCTAATGAGCCTTGAAGTAAAGACATATTTAATTACCTTAAAATGCAAACGCAAAAATAGCCGCTGAAGCAAGGCTACCAATCGTGCTATATGTTTGTGCCTTAGATGACGCTTTGGCCTGATTGTAAGCGTTGTTACGCTGAGTCGCGCTTTGCGCTGCGCCTTGCATCTGACCAAGTGAGGAACGATTAATACCCTGACCTATGTTGATCAGGTCTGCAATTACTCCTTGGTTTGCTTCTCTCTGAGCGATACGTGCATCGTTAACAGACTGGGCAAGCCCAAGATTATTGGCTCGATCTAAGCCACGGCTCTGCTCTTGGCGTTGAGCTGGAGTTAGGTTTACTCCATAACGAGCGGCGTTACGGTCTGCAATACCTGACATTAAGCCTTGTGCGTTTTGAGCGTTTGTCCTTGCGTCGTCAATCAACGACGTATCGTTCTGAGCACGGTCTAATAAGTCTTCTTCAAATTGACGATAGTTATTAACGTAATCAATATATTCATTGCGTGTAATCTGTGCGAATGCTGCCTCGGGGTCTGATACGTTAGGCAACCCACTTACGTAATCGCCACTATTATTAAAATTCTCGAAGTTTCCAACATTACCAATTCCGTTATACATAATATCTGCCTCTTAATTTCGGCCGAAAGGATTAGTGCCAAAGTAATCAGTGTGCCCGAGTCGCGCACCAAAACCTGATACACTATTACCCAAGCTATCACGCGGCGTGAAAAACGAACCTCTCTCGGTTCGCATGACGTTCCCGTCTTTGTCTGTCATTGGGGTTACGCCATCGGCCTTCATCTTAACTTCGCCTCCGGTCTTCATGTTCTTCGCTCCCTGCATAACTAAAGAGGTGGCCACTTGGCCCAAGGCACCCATCTTCGCTTGGCGTACGTCTTGTTTGGCTTTAGCTTGGGACAGGACTTTCGACGCGCCCATATTCGCTACGTCAGTCATACCAGTTGCTCCATCAGCAGCTTGCTTACGCGCAGTGCCTAATACGTCTAGCTGCATCTTATTCTTAATATCAAGACCTGCTTTGTCTGCCTGTGCGAGTTGTGCTTGGTAGGCTTGCGCTTCTGCTCCACCACTTGCCGCTGTCGCAGCGCGGTCGTAGCTTGCATTGCCTGCTAACGTCTGCATCGTGTCAGCGTTTGCGCGGCCTCGCAGGACATCTGCTGAATCATCAGTCTTTGATGCATCACGCATCTTCTGGAGTAGCGGGTCGTACTTTTGTTTAAAATACTTATGCTCTGCCATAGCCACTGCTGCAGACGCTTTCTCCGCTGCTGATGGCTTATAGTCTTCCCTATTAGGTGAACTACCCATAAACATCTCTCGTGTAAACAATCGTGTCTAACTGCCAACCTTGAGCAAGGATATAGTCCTTCAACTCAGGTACTGCAGACCTAACTTCCAGTTTTACAAACCCGCCTTGCTTGGCTTGCTCTATAAAAAAATCTTGATGTTGTGCGACTAGGCTCGTTCCACGTTTCTTAGCCCAAGCAAGCCACACCAGCATCGTTCGCTTACCAGTAAAAATGTCAGTCTCACCCGTTGTAACAACCATCCCTTCGTCAGTTGTCCAAAGTGTCGCTTGTCCTTGAGCGCAAGCTAGGTATACGTCAGCCGCTGTATAAGTAAGCTGCGGATTATCGGCTAGTATTTCTTCTACCGCTGGTGCAACCCAGTGAATATTGTCTTCAATGAGTGACTCAACAGGGCTATCCGCCGTTACCATACCGTCGTCGCCTTGTTCGCCCAAAAACTGCGCCGCCATAGTTCACCTTCCGTGCAACACCTGTATCTGCTCCGCGAGCTTTCCTCTCAGCTTCAGTAACCCCTTGGTTAAATAGTGCGCTGTATACTTGCGCTCCAGTGAGTTCTGTCCAATCTTTATTCGGTATTCGCAAGAGGCGAAATAGCGCACCGTTTATTATCGTGTCTCGATAATCATTCATGACATCGTCATCACAGGCAGTGCTAGAGTGTGTAGGCTTTAATACAGCACGCACTATCGTACTCGCGACGGTCGTCACGGTTGGTACTGGCGCTAACCAGAAAAGAGAAGACCCTTGCTGCACGTAATATGCGGGAACCCCGTTACCTTCACGCCACTTCGGAATTCTTTGTTCTAGTAGAGTTGAAGTTATTGGTTCTACGTCTTTGCCTAAATGAGAAACCCACAGAATCTTCTGCACGGAAGTCCCAGAAGGTGGTTCAAGGTCATATTCGTAGATGTTTGCAACAGTAGTTACTGGGTCTAATTCTGTCTGATAAACGCTAGCGCGTTCACACAGTTCTATAACCGCAGCTCGTATGCTGTTTCTTACCAAGGTATCAGGGCATCCCGATACCATTGGCAATATGTCAGGTAAAAGCGCTTCGTACGAAATCGCCATACGTTATCCCATCAGTTGTTGAGCTTGCTGCCTACGTTCTATATTTGGGTTCGTGATCGCGTCAATCTGACCTTTGCCAGTAACCGAAGCTGTAAACAGCTGGAAGTGGCTAGATGCACGTTGCGCATTACCTGCAAACTCTGCGTCTTTCATATAAGCCATATACAAAACATAGTTCAGGATTGCGTTGGCAAAAATGTCAGGTATCGATAGATTGCTTGACTGCGTGACGACAGCTGGGTTGGAGGAATAGATAATCTCCAAGTAAGCGTTGCCAGCTACGCCAGGATAGACGTAAAAATTACGGGGGTTAGCTTCATCGTAGATATAGTGCTTCACAATAGCAGTGTGAGCAGCGTCGCCAGAAACAGTCGGGTCATGCCAGTCTGGCGTTTGTGCATCAAGCACTTCTCTGTCGACTAAACGAACAGACCGTTTGCCCGTGCCGCTACTTGCAGCAGACATGTTGCGCACAACCTTGAGCAGCCTGTTACCACCGCTCGGGATGTCCTGCTTAGTGCCAGTCACTAACGTAATAGTCGCGTTAGTCGCAGATGCATCGGGCTTTAATAATGCAATCTCCCTTTGCGCATCATTAACCCACAGTACTAATTCGGAGACTACTGGCCATCTAACACCTGTTGTGTCCTGAAGCACAGTCTGTGCTCTGTCGATAACGCTTTGTACAGTGACTGCCATGATATATACCTATGAGTTTAGTACTGATTCCCAAGCGGCTTCTCTTTCGTCAGTAGCGATAGTTCGGCCAATAGCCTTATTTACTGCCGACGCTTTTGGGTAGCCGTCTGTTTTAAAATTAATTGGGTCACCTTCGTCCATCATCTTTTCTAGTACAGTGACTAGATCAGGTGTTACCTCCAGTGCCGTTGTTACTACTACTTCCTCTTCGAAATCCGCTACTTCAGTCTCTGGCGTTTTGACGTATTCCGTACTAAGTTCTTTCGCGCCCATCTGTATTGCGATGAGACCTATTTCATCTGATATTTCTCTTGGTACACCTACTTCGAAAAGTACAGCTGTCCCGCCTAGCGTTGCCACTCGTAATGGCTTGTCACTAACAATCTTCATGAATTGTCCTTACTAAAAGAAATGCCCCCTCGTGTGAGGGGGCGATAGTCTTACTGTGCAGTGTCTAAGCAGATAACGCCAAAGTCTTGCACGCTACCAGCAATGTCACTGTTGTACTTTGGCTTGCGCAATCCGAAGATTTTGCCTACCGAAATACCACTTTGGTTGCCGTAGTCGAAAGTGTCTTCGACCATTTCTGGCAAACCAATGTCAGCTAAAGCCAACGCCTGAGCGCCACAGAACAGAGCACGTCCGCCAACGATATTGGCGGCAGCGCCCCACTTGTAGCCAGCTGCGCCAGCGTTAGCTGAAGCTCCAGTAGTAGCACCAGAAGTGTTAAACACATGACGGAACTCATGAATCATCACGCCATCAACCATCAACGAAGATGAACCAGCGAACAAGCTGTTGCTTGCTCCCCGCACACCAGCGTTTCTGACGTTAGCAATGAAGTCTGCGTCAAGCTTGAGATCAGCCATCTGCTGAGGAGTCACAAACATGTGGAACGTTTCTTGGTTACCAGCACCGCGAATGCCGCGAATGTATTGATCTTTCGCATAGGCTTTCAGGTTAACGATGTGTCGATACTTGAGCGTATCGGCAGCTACCATTGCTGTGGTGTCACCCGCGAGGATGTCATCACCGTCAACACGTCTGTGTCTAGCAGAAGTAGGAGCAGATACATCTGAAGCAAACTCAAGATCAACAAGATCATGTCCTGCTGTACTAGAGGCCGTACGTAGGCCACCGTTGTTTTTGTGCGTGTAAGCAACACCAGACAATGACAAGAATGCCAACTGGTCGCAGCGGTCAGCCATTGCATAAGCAAGTGCGTCGCGAGACTGCTCACGGAAGTTAACAACTGTCTTCTGGTCAGTCATTCGGCCAGCGATTCTGTTTGCAAATCGTAGCTGATCTAACTCGATGGTGATGTCGTAGGCGCGGAGCGCTTCTTCATTACCTTCCAGTGTGTTGTCGCCAGTGATGCCGTCACCAGTCATGTCAGCAAGCAAAGTGATGTTTGCCTTGGTACCTTTCTGGTTTTTAGTAAGTTCAGTTACTCGCTGAACCATAGCGTTAGAGCCAGTGCCAGCAAACTGGTTGATGAAAGATTGGTTCCGCGCTACTTTCCAGAAGTCGCGACTCCACATCTGAAGCTGGTCACCAGTTAAGGTGCCGAAATTTGTTAAAGCCATGAGAGGCTCCTATTAAGTTGGATAACAAACAAGTGGAATTAGTTCCACTAATATGGGTAGCCGACTTTAGGAGCGGCTAATCCGTATCTCCGTATCGTGGAGCGACGAACTAGCGCGGATTAACGAGGTGCGACCTCGGCAAGTTTTGCGCCTATGCAGGCGAAGGGTACGTTTTTAACGGCTACGGGCCGATCTCATATCGTAGAGATAGACGTATATAGAATATTAGTATAGGTATTATAGCAATGCAACTATTTGTTGTTCCAAAGTTCAAACAAAACTTTGACCTTTTCTTTCAGCACATCAATCTCAGAATGCATCTTTGCTAGCACAATAACTAAAGTGATAAAGCCAAGAAACATCGGCCACGTCGCGCTTGCAAATTCTATGATGCTCATCAGATCACCACTTCACCTTGTTCGCCCAGTAGGCCGCGCTCATTTTGCCTCTTTTAATATTTCGACCATGACGCGCTTTAAAGCTAGCACGCTTCTTTTTCATCTTGTCTGACTCTCCTGCCTTGGGTTTACCAGCAGTTGACGCACCTTGCTCGCCAAACCGGATGGTTTTGACCTTGTCACCTTCTTTAGCCACAACAACGTGCGACTTTTTGGGGTGCGAGGGCGTCCTTTTAGGTTTGTTAAAGCCCGACACTCCTGCTCGCGCTAACCGTGGGTCTTTTTTTGTTGGCATATCTACCTCTTTACTTTTTGAAAATCAGCATGATCAACCCTAATATCACACCGAAACTTATGACGGCGGAAGTTAAGGCTACGCCCATTGTTTTTAGGAACTTTATGTTTTCGCGCCGCCGTATCTTGGCCTTCTTTATCTGCTTCTCATGTTCTAGCCGCGACTCTTCAACACGGGCCATAATCTCGTTATAGTCTTTAGTAAGCCCTTGCATCATCATGGAGTCTTTCAACTGCTGGTTGAACGCCTTTAGCTGCCGCTTGGCAAGCTGTATCTGCATGCTGTCTTTGACAGACAATCGCCCAACGTACTTGCTCTCGACATCTTGTACTGCCTCATTAGCCGTAGCATAGCGGCCCATGATGCTGGCCAAATCACCCGCATGCCCCCTCGACTCTTTTATAGTCGAGATCGCGTCGTTCAATCCTTTAACTACGGATATTACTGTCGCGACTTCAGCAATCATGGTGTATTTTGACCAGCATAGGTCGCCTCGTTACATAATGTCGCCGCGTAGGCGCTTCAGGGTTGCTTCTGGTAGTGCCGCAAACTCATCTTCTGTCAACGTAGAGACATCTAAAGGTTTATCACCGTGGTTTGCGGAACTTTCTCCTGGCAATTCAGGAGGCTGCGCTTCAGCGGCACGTAGTTTCTTGTTTACCTGCGCCCGTTTCTTAGCAACTTCATCAGTTTTCTGCGCTTTGCCAGCAAGACTAGGTGCTTCTTGTGCTGGTGTGTCTAAATCATGGTCTTTCACTACGTATTTCACGGCTTTTGACAGCGCGTCTACGGCTTCATAGCCTTTCATAATGAAAGCGTCACGCAGTTCAACCACTTCGTTGGTCATATCTTGATCAAAGCTTTCTGAGTTACTGTTAAAGACGGGGTATGCCTCTTCCATCGCGTTAGCAGCTTGCTGTAGTGCTGTCATTTGGCGGTCTTGGGTCACTGTTTGACTCATTTCCTGCCGCATTTCGAACTCTAAAGTCGCTCTTTCTGCTTTTCTTATCTCTCTGCGCAACGCGACGGCTTTATCTGTCTCACCATCAAGCACCATGTTCTGGTACTCGACTTCTTTCGCATCAAAATCGTATTCTTCTGGTGCTTCAGCGGCTTTTTCAGTAGCTGCGTTAATCTCGTCAAGCTGCTTCTGGAGCGCTTTCTGTTTTGCTAGCACTTCATCAAGTCGGGCCTTCGGAACCATCGGCTTCTTCGTAGGTTTTTCTGGCTCAACTGGCTCTTCTTCTAGCTCGGCCTCTGGTTCTGTTTCTTCTTCTGTACTTTGTTCATCTTCAGAAACACTTTCCTCAACTTCCTCTACCTCTTCAGCCACGGTTTCAGTTTCTTCCTCCGCTACCGTTTCGATTTCTTCTTCCGCTACCGTTTCTTCCTCTACAGTTTCCTCCAAATCAGGAAAACTAAGGTCCAATTGCATTGAGTCCTCATCCTCGGGCTTATCAGCTCCAGGCATTACGTCAAACTCAAGTGGTTTATCTTCTGTTTTATCTTCTTGCTTACTCATTTAAGAACTCCTGTTGTTCCTATTAGTGTTTTGAAACGCTGCAGTTGCCAGCTTGGTAGCTGCAGAGGTTTGGCTTTGGCTTTCTTTTGCGGTATTACTCAAGTCAGCTAGCTCGCGGCGTAACTCAAGTTGTTCTTCGTTGATTTGTATCTTGGCCTGTAGCTCTGCCATACGAATCTGTGGGTCAACATCAGTAGTATCCTGAACCTTCGCGATGTTAAGGGCAGCTTCAGACTGAGTTTTCTTAACATCAGCTTCCAGTTTCGCCATCTCAAGCTGCAGTTGCTGCATTTGTATCTGCTGTTGCTGGGCCATAGCTTCTGCTTGTTCTGGAGTTGGCGGCTCTTGGCCAGTCATCTGGCGGATACGCTTAGCTAGCTCACCTTTGCGTGCAAGGTGGCTGTACTCAATGATTGCGTCGTCTGGTACAACAACACCCGCTTGACGAAGCGCGATGGCTTCAGCGAATTGCGTCTCATCGAAGCTGTCTCTCGCTGGGGCTGTTGCTACGATGACGTCGTATTCTCCGAGTGTTAGATCGTTGATCACTTGGCCTTCGGGAGTTTCCTCGTTAATAACCATTTCTTCACGGGGCTTGAGCGGGTCAGCCTCATTAGTTACCTGTACGACGCGCTCTTCGGTGTAGAAGGTTTGGATCAGATTCAAAATCTTTTCAGCCAAGTACTGACGAGATTTACGCAAGTTATCCAAAGGTACTTGGATCATAATCGCGCCACGATTCTGCTTAGCTTGGATTGCAATGCCTGACACTTCAGCGCTATCAGTACCTAACATAGAGTCGTTGACGCCAGAAATGGTCTTAATGTTTAGCGCAGCCTTCTGTGCAATACGATCTAGGCCAGTTGGTATTTGGTTCGCCTGTATCTTTTGCGGTGGGGTAGTACCTCGAGCGTACTCCAGCACCAGCCCTGTCTCGGCACCGTGCTCTTCTAAGTCGTCGGAAGTCATCCCAACTAGTGATCCACTCTCGACCATCCAGCCGCTATTCGCTGTAGTATTAACTATGTGTAGCTCTTGAGACGCTATTTTGTTTAGCTGTTCCTGCGGTGAAAGGAGGTTACGCACAACACCGAAGGGTCGCCCGCGTCTGAAGTAGCAGAAGAAGGGAATAATCGTAAACTGGTTATAAGGAGACCAGTCATCATGCAGCACGACCTTATCGCAGGTCACAGTCCACCGTACTTTGCGGATCACTTTACTAATTAGGTTTAGACCATACTGCTTAGCAAACTTTTTATTCTTACCGTCCGACCAGCTATCTGGTGCCTGACGTTGATCACCAGTGTTTGGGTCGACGAAGAAAGAAGCGCGACCAAGCTTCTTGTGCTGGCGCTCGACGACGCGCAATGAGCGCACAGTCCGGTAACCTTCCTCATCCGAGTTATCTGAACCGAAGTAGTCTTCGGTTTCTGTCTCACCATAACGGGTCTCTTGGTATTCAACAGAGTCGGTGCCGAAGCTCATACCATTCTCAGCTATAAAGAGTAGGCGCTCAGCTTTCTTCTTGCCGTAAAGCTCCTCGATCTCGTCAAGTGTCATCCACTTTGTCTCAAACACCTCGCTCCACGACTTCGGGTCAGAGTCTTTAGCGTCTGGATCAATAAGAATGTCTAGTGGGTCTTTAGCGGTAATCCGTATCTCGCCTTCGATGTGATCACTAAAGTCCATCCGTACGTCAAAGTACCCACGGCCATCCATAATCAAGCCATCAGAAAATACCTGCTGTTCAACCCAGTCGAGCTTGTTGTTGTCAGCGATCTGCATGTACAACTTAGTCAGGGTATGGGCTACAGCCTCATTGCCGCCTCTCCGTGGTTTGAACTGAATGTCAGCGCGTCGCGTCGATTGCTCACCTAAGATAGTATTAACAGTAGGCAAAATAGTATTAATAGTAAGCGCTGGTCGACCCTCTGCTTCAAGCGCAGCTTCATCGTCTGCATCCCATTGTTCACCCTGATAATATTCGTCGCACTTTTTGGCCATCCATACATAATCTAAGTGGCCGTTGTCCCGAGCACGCTCGTAGCGGTTCCACTGCATGCGGGTGATTTCTTCTTCCTTTTCTGGAGATATGTTCTTAGCCATGTTTATGCGCTCATTGCCGATTTAGTGCGTTCGCCTTTTAGAAGCCCAGGCAGTTTGTCTCGCCACGTTGGAACGTGTTCGACTTTTTCGATGTACGTTGAAAACTCAGTCATCATCAAGCCGATCCACGCTAGGGCGTCTACTTGGTCGTCATGTGTACCGTTGGGAAACCGCAACAGCTCAGCTACCAGTGGCCCTGTAAATTGTTCTTCTTTCGGCATGAATACCATGCCCTGTTGCATCCGGCCTTGGATTGCTCTGGCACGCGCTTCTTTATCTCTGCGGCCAGTCTTTAAATCTTTGAAATACGCTTCGTATAATCCTCGCTCACGGACACGCTTCTCGAGGAACGGTCCGAGGGCCATCTCAATGTGGCCTTTCTCAATACCTATGATCGACGGTTTCCAAAGTTCATACAGGTCTAATATCTGCTCGACCAGTTCGAAACCATCGAACCGCCCACGTACCATGTCGACCACGAACAGCTGGTCGTACTCATCAACACCTACAACGATGCCAACGGTATAGTCGTTGCGATCACGCTGACCGATAGCCAAGTCCCACGCGCAGTAGAACTTCATCCGGTCGTGATCAATATCTTCACGGTCGTAGTAATTAATCATGCTTCTTGTAAAGTAATCACCGTCGTCTGCGACGGGGTTCTGCTGATACAGCGCTGACCAGTCACGCGGGCCAACAGCTCTTTCAATTCGTGCGAGGGCTTCCTCGTCATATCGTTCTTTGTGCAGGGCATCGCCTTGCTTACGAAACTCTTCGTCAACCTCCGCTCTGGCAGGGTAGTTAACAACCTCCCACTGCTCGCCATTATCAGCCGCAGCTTTTAGTAATCGGCCTGCTAGGTCATCGTCATGCCACCGTGTGAGAATAACGAGCACACCACCACCAGGAGCGAGTCGTGTATACGCCGTTGACGTATACCAGTCCCAAGTACTCTCCCGCGCATTTGCTGACTCAGCATCATCGCGGTTCTTTACTGGGTCATCGATGACAAGAACATGAGCGCCCTTACCAGTAATACCACCACCAACACCAGCAGCGACGTAACCGCCACCAGTAGTAGTAAGCCAAGCTTCAGCAGACTGGCTTTGAGGATCGAGACGAGTTTTGAAAGCTGACTTGAAACCATCTTCCCGAAGCAAGCCCCGTACCTTGCGACTGAATGCCATAGCCAGAGAACCGGAGTAGCTACAACTGATAAACTCATGTTGAGGGTTTCGTCCAAGATGCCATGCGGGGAACGAGATCGAGGCAAGCGTTGATTTGCCATGTCGGGGCGGCATGAAGAGCATAAGTCTTGGGGATTTTTTTGCGGCAACATCTTTAGAAAATTCCTCTAATCGTTTACAGATATCCTTATGCACCCAACCCGCTTGATAGTCAGGATTGAACCGCTCCACAAACGGCAGTAATCGCTTGCGGGTAAGGAACCGCATCGCCAGTTCTGCTCGCGCTTTTTCTTCTAAAGTCTGTTCTGCCTCAGCTGCTGGTTCAGCAGCCGTGGGCAACGGTCCTTGCTCCGCGATGTCCGCTTTGCAGTACACGCAGAGTCGGTCGCCTCCCGAGTACAGTGTCTCGGAGTGCGATGCTTTGCAGCGTATGCATTCGACCTTTTTGACTTCTGTCATTTATCAGTAAATTTTTTTCTTGGGAGCCGCTTTTTTCTTTGGCGCGGCTTTGGGTTTAGCTTTAGCTTTAGGTTTGGGTTTTGCTTTAGCTTTGGCCTTGGGTTTTGCCGCTGCGGCTTTTTTCTTATTCCTTGCCTCAGCCTTTCTCTGTTCTTCTTCAATTCGCATCTTGCCGCGTGATGCACCTGCGGTTTGCCGCACTGCTCGCCTCAGCGTGTCTGACTCCTTTACGGCATTGGCGGCTCGTCTGGTGTACTTTTTCACAGCTGCTCGCGCCGCCGTAGCTGCAGCAGGTATTAGTATTCCTGGTCCTGGCATAATCAGTCACTCTCGGGTTCTAAGTAGTTAAGGTCTTTACCTGCGATCTTCAACAGATCAGCATCAGTCATGCGTTCTAACTGTTTGGTGTTGTTTATGTTGATATTGATCTGGGGGTTGTCTTCTTCTTTAGCCAAACCGTGCAGCTTGACCAGGGAATCGGTGGTGTTCTTCATCTCTGTCGCATTAGCGGAAGCGTTGTACGCCTCCATATACATCATGTGCGCGTTCTGGCTACTAAACCGGACGGTTTCACGCATCTCTTCGCGATGATATTCAAGTGCTTGCTGGACAGCGGGGACTTTTGCAGCCGCGTAAGCTGCCTGCTGGCACGAGTATCCTGCACCGCGCCCCGCAGCTGCTGTACTCATACCACTGCAGATGAGCATAACGAGTTTTTCCTGCTGCATGGTCAACGAACCACGGGTCAGGCCCATGTACGGCATCTTGGATTGAAACTCTACATGCGGGTCAATGGACGAGGTGGAGGTTTCCTCGCTTTTTTGCAATGACTTCGTCTCGGAGCTTGCTGTCTGCATATATAAACACTGGTGTGTTGTCACCAAGATCGTCTCTTTCCAAGAGATCGATGACATCATCGTATTCTTCTTGCCGACCGTCTTGTTCTGCAAGCAGCGCTTCGATTTTATTTGCGTCGTAAACGAGAACTTCGTGTCCATTACGAAAAGCTGTACCGACTATCGCGGTATCCCAGCCGTCAATCGCAAACATCTCTATCATTTTGTTCATATATTAGCCTAGGTATTTTTTAATCACAAGAAAAGTCGTGTAGGTTTTTGATCCACCAGTAAAATTCTCCCTCACTGAGTGAATGTTTCATAATATTTACGCGATAACAGACTAGTTGTACGTTTTCTTTTGAATAACTCTTCGAATTAGCAATGCGGTCGATGGAGGCGTTGCAATCTTTGCGGCCTGATCCGTCTTTGTGGTGCGTTAAAAAGACACCGGACAACGCGCACTTTCCTTCTTGCTTTACCCACAGCTGCACGAGGTCATCTAGCTCGAGCCGCACGTCGTGCTCCACGGATCGCGTCCCACGTTTCACGGATGACTTGCAATGTTGCAGGAGATTATTCAGATAGTTCTTATAACTAGCCGAATCACGGATTTGCTTCAGCTGTGTACGGCACGCGGTACACGTATTACGTCCGCCCTGGAACTTCTCTAGGCTCTGCTTCGTGCTGCACGTATCACATAGCTTGCTTTTCGGCATAAGCGACACATTAGCACAGGTACTATTTTATCTGCAGATTTTTTTGCAAAAAAAAATTTGAAAACCTCATCTATTTCACTCACTCATATCTCCCCCCTAGCGTCGAAACCGCACCCCGTTCCCCGATTCGTAATTATGGAACCTTGTTTGTGTTTTTGCGCTAGGAACCTTGTCCGAAATCGCCCTTGTCGATTCCGGTCGGAGTCATTTGTGTCTACAACCAAAGGAGATTAGACATGTTTAACAACCTCAAGAACAAAGTTACATCATTCGCTAACAAGTACGAGAACCACCCATCAGTCAAGTTCATCAACGAGAACTACATGGACATCGCTATTGGCCTCGCTTGCGTCTTAGTCGTCGAAGACCTCGATGACATCGCCGAAGCTACCGAAGTCAGCACCGCCGTTGACGTCATGACTGCCTCTAAAGACGGAGTAATCTAGTGAAACACCTAGCCCTATACGTCACCATCTTCTGCTTAGCGTTCGCGCTAAGCAGTCTTTTCCCACTATTGGGACTCATCATCGTCCCATACATTCTGGTAGTCGCTTACTGGCAAAAAGAAGAGCGCAAGCTCCAGCAAATGCTAGCAAAGAACGCACTCACTATGCTCGAGAACCAGCTAGAGCTAGAAGCCCGAGTACACCAAACATGGACAAACGAATATCGAGGAACTAAGTAATGAAAACGCTATCTTTCAAGAACCTATGGTCACCCAGCTTCAACAAGAACATCCTCATCGGCACTACTCATAACAACGAGCGCTACTTCATCCCCTGCAACGGGGCCAAGAACGCCATCAAACTATCCCGCGACATCATGCGCTACGGCCACGGCAAAGTCGCTGCGAAACATTGGCAACCGTACACCGCGTAGCACGAACCACGCTCCACGAAACCCGATCCGCTTACGCGCTTCGGGTTTTTTTATGTCCTTAACAACGTACGGAGAAAACCCATGAAAAAGCTCATCAAATTGCACAGTTTTGCGTGGTGGCACCGATATTTCCTGCGAGCAGGGTACACGGACCGCGATGCACGGGCCAAGGCTCACGATGCTGTCGACCTCCGGCTGTGACAATGTGTGCACGGTTTGAAAATGTGTGCACGAATTGGCTTCAAAGTGTGCACACAAATAACTCGTTGTATTTCAATGGCTTACAAAAATGTGTGCACGCTTTGCACGCTTTGCACGCTTTGAGCGGGTTTGTTTTCAAGAGCATTGTTTTTTTAAAAAAGTTCAAAATTGAAATCTCATCCAAAAAACCGTGCACACAGTGCACACATTGCTACAGCCCTTATGTACCAACGGTTTAGGTGTTTTCAATTCGTGCACACATCCGTGCACACACCGTGCACACACCCCCTAATTCGTGCACACATGTCAATCAAATTGACAATTATTTGGTTAGTGACCGCTAACATAGACCGTGAACCACGCACCGTGTCCAAGTCATGTCGAAACATGCAGCTCGTCCCGGATTAGCTGGTAGACGACGCATGCGTCGCGTTCAGTGCCAGGCGCAAACAACGACTCGCGCTTCGCGCTCATCGGTCGGCTTTTTGGGTGTAGGCAACAATGCTTACGCAACTTAGGAGTAGTAATCATGGATAACGAAACACTCAAGACTGTGCGTCTTAAATTAGTAATGCGCACAGAGTTCTACATAGACGCTAATGTCCAAACAGACGCAGACAAATGGGACGTGTTTGAAACAATCAACGACTGGGAAGTCGTACCGTCTGATCTGCTTAATGAGGACATGTTCACCGTAACACATAGTCACTGCAGCGTTGACCGAGTTAGTCATCTTGAAAGCTTTGACCCAAGCGCTGCTGAACTAGAGCAGTTAGCCAAATAGAACTATTTATCATTAGCTCTAGTACTAATACCTAGGGTATTATTCCGAAGGAGGAATAGATATGCGTACTTATCAAACTTTACTTAACTTGAACGTAGACCACTGGGACATGCTCGCAGGAGAACATGTGCCAACTGAATTTGACTGCGGTAACTACGACCTTGAAGCAGTAGCAGAAATGCTAGTGCCAAGCGACGGGGGAGCGCTCACTGATAGTGACGTTTACATCAACTACCAAAAGTAACGGAGTACACCCGACTGACTCGATACCTACTTCGTAGGTATCGGTCGGTTTTAGTTATGTCTTAGACATGTGGTCTTTGACTAACTTAATCATCCTAGGAGGATGCAAATCATGAAACAAGTAACTTTCCTTAACGAAGTAATCTCTAAAATGACTCGCAACAGCAACCGTAACGGTGCTATCGCTATGCTAGTCGAATCGCAAGACAAGCCACTGGCCGCGAACCGTGTAGCGGTAACCTTCGACCAGTTAGGCAAGCAGCGTACCAAAGTCCGTCTTGAAGCCATCCGAGCTGGTGTGCAAACACCCGAGGTAGAACTCAAGCCCGAGCACATGCTGTCGTTTGTACAGAACGTGATGAACAGTTCTTGCTGGGCTGCACGCCGCACGATAGCAGCAGGCGTTCAAACCGATCAAGCAAATGGTCTCGACTTCTCTCAATCCGTAGCTGAACAGGCCGCCAACCTTGAGTCTGCTTCCATCCACGACGTTGAAGCAACGTTGATGGACGACTTCGCAATACTCAACGAGTTGCATACTTGGTTGTGCAACAGGATGAGCTACATGGCTGATCTCGACCCACTGTTTCTGTTCGCAGAGAAAGTGTGCGTCGATGAAGAGCGAAATATCTGGGAGCACACGCACATGATCATGGACTTCAATGACGTGCTGCCTGTTCTCGACGAGAAAGCGCTCGAACTTGCTGAGCAAGCAGCAGAGAAGCAAACCGACGAAGCTGCAACGCACGTCTTCGGTGGTAACCAAACCACCAACGACAAAGACATTGCTACTACCAAGCAGCGTCTAGCCAAAGCAGAAGCGTCCTTTGTGCAGGTAGAGTCCAAGCGTGCAGCGCTCAAGACCAAGGTCAACGAGCAGATCGATGAGATTGCTACCAAGATAGCGGGTGACGATACCACTCGCAAAACGCGAGCCGTGGTGATCAAGAACAAGATCGCAGCAAGACTCGACAACGCGACTGGATAGTCGCACAACCCAACCCACTTGGCCCGGTAGACGGCCAGGTGGGTTTTTTTATGTCAGCCAAGGAGAGTGATGAGTAAAAAGCGTACGGGTTCCAACCGCAACCATATACATAGTATGGCTGGCGCGGCCAGTAACACCGTAAAGGGGTGGTGGCTATAGCTCTGCAGGGCATGTAGTCAGATTCGTATGCTTTTCACTCAATACTTAGGAGAACGAACCATGAACGAAAAGTGCGATGTGTGTGATCACGATCTATCAGCCGTAAATGACGAGCATGAATTCGCAGATGAAGTGCTCTCGTACAACCACGCGCTGCTTTCAATAGTTGATCTTGCAAAAACTTCTTTGCCAGTCAGCTTACACGTACTAACCGCAATAAGTTTCTACACCCGCTTAGCTTACGACGCTGCACCGGACCATGCGGAAGCAGAAGAAATAATCTCAGCGGCAATTGCAACAGGCAAAACAAACCACGAAAACAACCTATAAGGAATGTAAGTATGAAAATCGAAAAGAACGTCGCAATCCCCGCAGTAAAGCACTCCAAAGGAAACGCATGGATGGACAAAATGGAAATCGGAGACTCTGTTTTAGTTAAAAGTAAAGCAGAAGCAACTCGAGTTACCTCCGCTTTTCAATATAGAAAAATACGTCCTCTGATAAGAACGCTTGACGGCGGCAAAGTCAGAATCTGGAGAGTCGCATGATCCCCAAAGAAATCGAAAAAGGTATCCCAATGCCTGAAAAAAAGTCTTTTCGAAGGCACTCATGGGTAGACGAAATGGAAATCGGAGACTCTGTTCTAGTTAGTACTATCAAAGAAGTAGACATAATTAGAGCGCAAATTCGCAATAGAGGAAAACGCTCGGAAAGAAGAAAAATTGAAGAAGGCGGGTACAGGATCTGGAGAGTCGAATGAACAAGTTCAACCAACACCCGCACCCATGCGTGCGGTGCTTGTACCCAACTGCCCCTGGTTACGGTCGGTTCGTGAACCGTGTACCGGGGGACTACGAGATTGAACACGACGACGGCACCATCGAATACCGAGACGGGTATCACTGCGCTTGGTGTTTATCACCAGAGTGTGACCGATGTGGCAAGACAATACTAATGGACGAAGAGATCAGGCACTTCGATTTGTATACAGAAGAACCTGATGACCTCGACGATGAATTCGAAGACGGCTCTTTCAACGTACATGCTGAATGTCTCACGCCTGCCGAAATAGAAACCATGCAAGAAAACAACAAAGGATTGTACAGAGCACGCAAGGACGAGTTTACGCAACATCAAAAGAACCGCCTGAAACAGTGGAACTAAAAATCGGGTTT
>JAAHTG010000648.1_pt1 | contig 28915 bp, 20 predicted proteins | sample 6116081 | NCBI WGS metagenome assembly JAAHTG01 (sample SAMN13939989, study PRJNA603662) | sponge metagenome | isolation source: marine sponge | host: Mycale hentscheli | place: New Zealand | collected 2005 | reverse complement strand
CCGGTTCATCAGGAACAGCAGGTTCATCAGGTACTTCATCGACAGCTGGTTCTTCTGGTACAGCAGGTTCTTCAGGAACTTCTTCAACATCAGGTTCATCAGGAACAGCAGGAAGTTCAGGTACATCATCTACATCAGGAAGTTCAGGTACAGCCGGTAGCTCAGGTACTTCATCTACATCAGGTTCTTCAGGAACTGCAGGTTCAAGTGGTACTTCATCAACTTCAGGTTCGTCTGGTACAGCTGGTTCATCAGGTACATCATCTACATCAGGAAGTTCAGGTACAGCAGGTTCATCTGGTACAGCAGGTTCATCAGGTACTTCAGCAACCTCTGGTTCTTCAGGAACTGCAGGTTCAAGTGGTACATCTTCTACTTCAGGTAGCTCAGGAACTTCAGGTTCGTCTGGTACAGCTGGTTCATCAGGTACATCATCAACTTCAGGTAGTTCAGGAACAGCAGGTTCATCAGGTACATCATCCACCTCCGGTTCTTCAGGAACTGCAGGTTCAAGTGGTACATCCTCTACATCAGGTTCTTCAGGAACTGCAGGTAGTTCAGGAACTTCAGATACTTCAGGTACGTCTGGTACTTCAGGAAGTTCAGGAACATCAGGTTCTTCAGGAACAGCTGGTTCAAGTGGTACTTCTTCTACTTCAGGTAGCTCAGGTACTTCAGGTAGCTCAGGTACTTCAGGTAGCTCAGGTACATCAGGTTCGTCTGGTACTGCAGGTTCATCAGGAACTTCATCAACATCAGGTTCCTCAGGTACTTCAGGTAGCTCAGGTACAGCAGGTTCATCAGGTACATCATCCACCTCTGGTTCTTCAGGAACTGCAGGTTCAAGTGGTACATCATCAACTTCAGGTTCTTCAGGAACAGCAGGAAGTTCAGGTACATCATCTACATCAGGTTCTTCAGGAACAGCTGGTTCAAGCGGTACATCTTCAACCTCTGGTTCATCTGGTACAGCGGGTTCAAGCGGTACTTCGTCAACTTCTGGTTCATCAGGAACAGCAGGTTCAAGTGGTACATCATCTACATCAGGTTCTTCAGGAACTGCAGGTAGTTCGGGAACTTCATCTACTTCAGGTTCATCAGGAACTTCAGGTTCATCAGGAACTTCAGGTTCTTCAGGAACAGCAGGTAGTTCAGGTACATCATCAACTTCTGGTTCATCAGGTACTTCAGGTAGTTCAGGTACATCAGGCTCATCTGGTACAGCAGGAAGTTCAGGAACATCATCAACTTCAGGTAGTTCAGGAACAGCAGGAAGTTCAGGAACATCAGACACTTCAGGTTCGTCTGGTACAGCAGGTAGTGCTGGTACATCTGGTGCAGATGGTTCATCAGGTACATCATCTACTTCAGGAACAGCAGGTAGTTCAGGTACTTCAGGTAGCTCAGGTACTTCAGGCTCATCAGGAACAAGTGGTTCATCAGGTTCATCAGGAACTTCAGGTTCATCAGGAACTTCAGGTTCATCAGGAACTTCAGGTTCTTCAGGAACATCAGGTTCATCTGGTACTTCAGGTGGTACAGGTGCATCAGGTGGTATCTATTTAAAAGCAGATGTTTCATCTGCAGCAGCATCAACAATTGTAAATCCTAATGTTATAGGTTCTGGTAAGTTCTTTATTCAACAGCATAATACCAATAGTACTACTACGATGAATCTTACTACCAATGGATTACATCAAACTGGTATTTCAAGCGATGTTTATTCAGATTCGACAGCTACTACATTAGTATCAAATGGATTTAACCAGGTTTTATCTAATGTAGCGAATGATTGGGCTAATTTCTCAATAGGTGATATAGTTGCTACATTTGATTTTAAAAATACTACTCAAACTGGTAACTTTACTCTAGTTGTTAAAAAAGATAATGCAACTTTTACCACCTATAATGCATTCACTTCGGGGGATGGGTTGATTAGTTGGGTTAATGGACAAGTAGGAGCTAGTGGTAATTTTAGTTATTATGTAATTAATACCAATGGTAATATAGCTACAAATGATATCTTATTATTAGTTAACTATAACCTCCCAGGAGGAACAGGAACAGCAGGTAGTTCAGGTACTTCAGGTAGTTCAGGTAGTTCAGGTACTTCAGGTGTAGCTGATATATTAAATAATGCTAATAATAGAGTTACTACAGCAACAGGAACAACAGGTGAATTAAATGCTGAAGAAAAATTAACATTTGAAACCTCTACCTTAAGTGTTCTTAGTACTAACTCCAATACACATGGTATTGTAATTTATGGTGGAGTTAATGGATCAGCATCTCCATATTTAACTTCAACAGGATTTAGTACAATGAATTTTGGTAGTTCTGCTACTGGATTTGTATTAGATTTCCAAAGAAATAAAATTGCATTTGATAATGATTCTACAAACACATACATCCAAGCAGATGCTTCTACACCAGAAAATCTAGAAATTCATGCTGATGGTGATATTGAGTTAAGAGCAGATAATGAAATTACAGCTCCCAATATGGGTACTGGTACTGATAATTCAGTAGTAGTTAAAAATACAAGTAATGAACTTGTAACAGATGAAATTGATTCTCGTGTTTGGGGTTCTAGTTTAGTTGACTATACTGGCAGTCCAGCAGCTACTGAACTAGCAATATTTAATGATACAGATACTATTGAAGGCACTTCAGGTAGATTAACTTGGGATGGAACAGACCTCGTTATCGATGGTAATCTTACAGCAAACGAAAAGAACTTTGATATACCTCACCCAACAAAAGAAGGATGGAGATTACGTTATTCAGTACTCGAAGGTCCTGAAAGAGGTGTTTATATTAGAGGTCACATTAGCGGAAGTAATACAATTGAACTCCCAGATTACTGGAGTGGATTAATATATGAAGATAGTATTACAGTACAGTTAACCCCTATAGGAAATTCATGTACCCATTATGTAGATAATGTTACAACTACTTCAATTTCAATAGGATGTTCTTGTAATGAAATTAACGCTTATTTCATAGTCCACGCAGAAAGAAAAGCAGAAGCTTCAATACAAGTTGAATACAAAGAAAATGATTAATATATTTACTATCAAATAAAGATATGGCTAAAAACATTAAAATAATTCCAGGTTCCGGTAGTTTAGATTTTACTGATAACACTAGTAGTGTTAAAATGGAAATTAGTGGCAGTACTTTTGTCACTTCAGTAGGTCCTACTAGTCTTATGGAAATGAGCGGTAGTGAAGTCCGTATGGATACTGAAGCTAGTTTAGTTTTACCCATTGTAACAACAAATCCAACTCCTGTAGCTCCTGCAGGTGCTTTATTTTTTAATTCTAATAGTAATAATGTAACAGTTTCTAATGGTATAGGGTATAATGATGGAGGTGGTGCTCAAGGTCCACAAGGTCCTCAAGGTCCAATTGGTCCTAAAGGTATAAAAGGAACTTCACCTCAAGGTCCTATAGGTCCAAAAGGAACATCACCCCAAGGACCTATTGGTATACAAGGTGTACAAGGACCAAAAGGACCAACAGGAGACCAAGGCCCAATTGGTCCTAAAGGTATAAAAGGAACTTCACCTCAGGGACCTATTGGTCCCCAAGGTCCTATTGGACCTAAAGGTAATACAGGTCCTCAAGGTCCTATTGGACCTAAAGGTATAAAAGGTACATCACCTATTGGTCCGCAAGGTCCTATAGGTCCAAAAGGTCAAACAGGAGCACAAGGTCCAATTGGTCAAGAAGGTGTTCAGGGTCCTATTGGACCTAAAGGTAATCCTGGTGGTGATGGTCCTCAAGGTCCTATTGGACCCAAAGGTATAAAAGGTACATCACCTATTGGTCCGCAAGGTCCTATAGGTCCAAAAGGAACATCACCCCAAGGACCTATTGGTCCTACCGGTGATCAAGGTGCACAAGGTCCTATTGGAGAAATAGGTCCACAAGGTCCTATTGGTCCTAAAGGTATAAAAGGAACTTCACCTATTGGTCCACAAGGTCCTATAGGTCCAAAAGGTACCTCACCTCAAGGTGTTCAAGGTCCTATAGGTCCTATTGGTAATTCTCCTCAAGGTCCTAAAGGTCCTATTGGTCCTATTGGTGTAACAATTCAAGGTCCTATTGGACCCAAAGGTCAAAAAGGTGAATTAGGTCTTACTGGACCTAAAGGTCCTATTGGACCTAAAGGTCCAATTGGTACTTCACCTATTGGTCCAAAAGGTCCAATTGGTCCTATTGGTAATTCTCCCACAGGTCCTAAAGGTCCTCAAGGTCCTATTGGTACTTCAACTATTGGTCCACAAGGTCCTATTGGTCCTCAAGGTAATTCACCTACAGGTCCAAAAGGTCCAACAGGTTCTCAAGGTCCTATAGGTCCTGCTGTTCAAGGTCCTATAGGTCCGACAGGTGCTCAAGGTCCTATTGGTAATACTGGTCCTATTGGAGTTCAAGGTCCTATTGGTCCTCAAGGTAATTCACCTATAGGTCCTAAAGGTCCTATAGGTCCTATTGGTGTTGCAACTCAAGGTCCTATTGGACCTAAAGGTCCAATTGGTACTTCACCTATTGGTCCTAAAGGTCCAATTGGTCCTCAAGGTAATTCACCTATAGGTCCTAAAGGTCCTATTGGTCCTAAAGGTCCAATTGGTACTTCACCTATTGGTCCTCAAGGTCCAACAGGTGCTCAAGGTCCTATTGGTAATCCTGGTCCTATTGGTCCTAAAGGTCCTATTGGTCCTATTGGTAATTCACCTACAGGTCCACAAGGTCCAATTGGTCCTGCAGTTCAAGGTCCTATTGGTCCTAAAGGTCCAATTGGTACTTCACCTATTGGTCCAAAAGGTCCAATTGGTCCTATTGGTAATTCTCCCACAGGTCCTAAAGGTCCTCAAGGTCCTATTGGTCCTATTGGTACTTCAACTATAGGTCCTAAAGGCCCAACAGGTGCTCAAGGTCCTATTGGTAATTCTGGTCCTGGTGGACCTAAAGGTCCTATTGGTCCTATTGGTAATTCACCTACAGGTCCACAAGGTCCCATAGGCCCCGAAGGTGCTCCTGGTAGTTCTCCTATTGGACCTAAAGGTCCAATTGGTCCTGGTGGTAGTTCTCCTATTGGACCGAAAGGTCCAATTGGTCCTGGTGGTAGTTCTCCTATTGGACCAAAAGGTCCAATTGGTCCTGGTGGTAGTTCTCCTATTGGTCCTCGTGGTCCTCAAGGTCCTATTGGTCCTGGTGGTAGTTCACCTATAGGCCCAAAAGGTCCAATTGGTCCTCAAGGTTCATCTGCTCCAGGTGGTACAACTACAAACTTTGAAATACAAGGCCAAAATGCAACTCATAATTTTGAATTTGAAGATGGTATTTTAACTAATTATTCAAGCTAAATCATTAAAACCTATAAATGGCTAAAAATATCCAAATAGTTCCCCTAAGTGGAACATTAGAATTTGATAATGGTAGTGGAGGTAAGTATATTCTTGCTAATACTGGGACCAGCCTTAATATTAAAGACGAAAGAGATGTTTCTTTAATGAAACTTCAATTAGTAGAGGGAAGTACTTTACCTCAAATGAATCTTGATAATGCCTCAAATTTTATAATCCCAATAGTAGGTAATCCCCCAGAAGGTTTAGTTAAAGGTGCTATAATATACAGTTCTAATTTAAAAAGTATATATTATGGTGATGATGAAGGAAATGCTAGAAGTTTACAAGGTGTTCAAGGAAATCAAGGACCAGTAGGTGATATAGGTCCTCAAGGTGATAATGTACCTACAGGTCCAAAAGGTCCTATAGGTCCTGCAGCTCCACAAGGTGCCATAGGTCCAGAAGGTCCTCAAGGTGATAAAGGACCTAAAGGTAGTACAGGTGAAAAAGGTCCAATAGGCCCCCAAGGACAAGAAGTAGTTAGAGGTGCAAAAGGTCCTCATGGTCTTCAAGGACCTATAGGTCCTACATCAACAGTAGTAGGTGAACAAGGACCTATAGGCCCACAAGGTCAAGGTGTACCCCAAGGAGATCAAGGTCTTATAGGTGATAAAGGTATTAAAGGTAACACTGGTTCTGAAGGACCAATAGGTCCAACAGGTCCCAAAGGTCCTCTAGGTCTTAAGGGTTCAGGTTCAACAGTAGTAGGTATTATAGGACCTATAGGTCCCCAAGGTGATGCTGTAGACGAAGGTCCACGAGGTCCTAAAGGTCCTCAAGGAGATGAAAATGTACAAGGTGCAATAGGTTCAAAAGGTTTAAAAGGTACAACTGGTCCTAGAGGTCCTATAGGCAATGAAGGTCTGATTGGAAATAGAGGACCTGATGGTGAAGGTGTATCTCAAGGAGGTCAAGGTCTTATAGGTCCAAAAGGACTTCCAAATAGTGAAGGTATTCAAGGAAATAAAGGACCAATAGGTCCTATTGGTATTGTGGGAGCTAAAGGTCCTATAGGTCCTGAAGGTCCTAAGTCAATAACAGGTCCAATAGGTCCTATAGGCCCTAAAGGTCAAATAGGCCAACTCAGTGATGAAGTTGGTGCAAAAGGTCCTCATGGTCCTCAAGGTCCAACAGGTGATATAGGTCCTAGAGGTCCTATAGGTGCAATTGGTCCTGCAGGTGCTACAGGTGCAAAAGGTCCTCATGGTCCTCAAGGTCCTGCTTCACCAATAGGTCCTAGAGGTCCTATAGGTGCAATTGGTCCTGCAGGTGATATTGGTGAACAAGGTCCTAAAGGTAATAAAGGTCCTATAGGTAATAGAAGTCCTACGGGTCCAATAGGACCTAAAGGAAACACAGGACCTATAGGTCCTGCTAGTGATGAATTTGGTCCTCAAGGAAATAAAGGTCCTATTGGTCCTGCAGGTGATATAGGTGCTCGAGGTCCCCAAGGTCCTGAAGGTCCTAAATCACCAACAGGTCCTATAGGTGCTCATGGTCCTATTGGTCCTGAAGGTGCTATAGGTGCTCGTGGTCCTATAGGTCCTATTGGTCCTGCAGGTGCTATAGGTGCTAATGGTCCTAAAGGTCCTAATGGTCCTAAAGGTCCTACTGCACCTATAGGTCCACATGGACCTAAAGGAAACAAAGGACCTATAGGTCCTGCTAGTGATGAATTTGGTGGTAAAGGTCCTATAGGTGCAATTGGTCCTGCAGGTGCTACAGGTGCAAAAGGTCCTATAGGTAATAGAAGTGTTACGGGGCCAAAAGGTCCCAATGGTAACCAAGGTCCTGCAGGTGGTATAGGTGCTCGTGGTCCTATAGGTCCTATTGGTCCTGCAGGTGCTATAGGTAATCATGGTCCTAAAGGTCCCCAAGGTCCTGAAGGTCCTAAGTCACCAACAGGTCCACATGGACCTAAAGGAAACACAGGACCTATAGGTCCTGCAAGCACAGAAACTGGTGGTAAAGGTCCTATAGGTCCAATTGGTCCTGCAGGTGCTACAGGTGCAAAAGGTCCAATTGGTGAAAGAGGTGATCCAGGTGCCGATGCTGGTCAAGGTGCTCGTGGTCCTATAGGTCCTATTGGTCCTGCAGGTGCTATAGGTGCTCGAGGTCCTAAAGGTCCTATTGGTCCTACAGGTAGTATAGGTGCTCGTGGTCCTATTGGCCCTGAAGGTCCTTCAGGTGAACCTGTTAATATAGGTCCAAAAGGTCCTATAGGTCCAATTGGTCCTGCAGGTGCTACAGGTGCAAAAGGTCCTAGAGGTCCTGGTGGTCCTTCAGGTACTAGTGCACCTGCATACCCAGGAGCAGATGCTTCTCCTGTAATTAAAACGATTTCAAATGGAGGGGGTTTAACAACAAATCTTGCATTTTCAAGCGGTCTTTTACAATCAGAATCTCAAACTTATACAAATCTTAAGTATTATGTTAATGATGGAGTAAATGATTATGTAGTATCTACACTTTCTGGTACTTATGATAATTTAGCAGTTAATGATTGGAGTGTACGTTTCTTTGTTTACCCAACTTCAACATCTAATTTAAATATGCAAGTATATGATAGTAATAACCTAGCCACTGCAGGTTCTGGTAATACTAATAACCGTTTCTTTATAACTTACCAACAAGCCTTTAATAGGGTTTTGGTAAGACTTAGAACTAATGCTACTAACTTTAATGTTTCCTATCCTTTACATGATAATAATTCAGCTACAGGTACGGGTACTAACTCATCTGTTAGGTGGAATGCAAATAATAGAGGTAATGTAAACAGTGATAGCTTTAATATGTGGACTGTTACTTACGATGCTTCTCAAAGTACAGCATCTAATGCATTTAAATTTTACTGGAATCAAAATGAATGTACAGTAACCACAGCAGTAAGTAGTGGTACTAGAACTAATAACACTATACCTTACCAGGTGTTAGGTACCGCTCTACATAATACTACTGCCGCAAATACTCCTGCACGTTATGATGAATATGCTTTTTATAGTAAAACTCTTTCATCAACAGAAGTTACTACATTATGGAATTCAGGAGGTAGAGCAACAGCAGCACAACAACTTGTAACTAGTGATTTACAAGGTAATCTAAGTTTTGATGATGGTACTCCCTTAATATATGGTTCTGGTTTTACCGCATCTTCAATAATAGGAGGGACAACAACAAACTATTAATTATGGCAAATAGATATTTTTTAATAACAGCAGAAGAATTTATAAATCATGTATCTAACATAGATACTATTCCCGCTTGGAATTTAGCTCGGACTCAAGTTATTATAGAGGTTTCCTCATCTTATCCTACACCCCCTAATATAGCATCTTTTGCTAATAGTAACGATGTAAATACTTATAGATTTACTGAAGAACGTAGAAGTGAATGGGAAGACGAAAACGATTTTTTATAAAAAAAATTAAAAAAAGTTATGAAATTAGTTATATATGCAGGGTATTATGACCCACCTTTCTCACCTAAAACTATTGATGAAACAGGTTTAGGAGGTACAGAACAATGTATTATAAATTTAGCTAAAACCCTAAAATCTCAAAATCCTACTTGGGATATTTGGGTCGTTGGTGGTGTTGTTTATGGAGATTACGATGGAGTAATGTATAGACCCACACAAAATTTTAAAAATGAAGTAAAATCTGTAGATACCATTATTGGAACTTCATACATTCATTACATTAAAGAATTTGAAGATATTGAGTATATTGACTCAATATTTTGGGTACATAATACCGATTATTTTACGTGGTGGAATGGCGAGGAATTACCTAACCATCAACAACTTTTATTAGATCCTAAATTAAAACATATAATTTGTCTTACCGAATGGCATAAAAATAAATTTATAGAACAATTCCCAGAAGCTAAATATAAAATTCAAGTTATAGGTAATGGAGTAGATACCTCCAAATTTCAAATAGAAAATAAAAACCCAAATCAATATATTTATACTTCACATTGTGAAAGAGGTTTACAAAAAGTATTAAAAGACTGGCCTTTAATCTTAAAAAATAATCCCCAAGCTCAATTAAAAATATCTACCCCAGAATATGGTTTAGAATATTATAATATTTACTATAAGGATTTAGTGAATAATTTGGATAATGTAGAATTTCTTGGTACATTACCCCAACAACAACTTTATAAGTTGATGGCAGAAAGTACTTATTGGTATTATCCTTCCCAATATGAAGAAACTTTTTGTATAACTGCTTTAGAGATGTTAGGACATCAAGTCCAACCTATTACTTGGGAATGGGGAGGATTAAAAGAAACATTAAATGGTTTTAATACTCTTAATGAACAAGAAAGAATAGATTGGAAAGAAGTAAAAGAATATTTAAATTTAACTAATTGGGAATATTTAGTAAAAACCAAATGGTTAAAAGCTATAAAAGATAAAAATATGAATATTAATCAATTCACTGTTATAACATTAAAACCAGATAATAATCAACCTTTATATGATAAGTGTAATAGTATTACTTTAGCTAGTCCTCATGTTTATTTTTTAAAACGTGGATTTGATTTTAGAACAATTAGCCAAGAAGATTTATCTAAATATGGAATAAAAAAACATTCTAAATGGAATATTGAAAGTCCTATTAAATGGTATAACCGTGATGTAACTGATGGTGAAGTAGGATGCACTTTATCCCACATAGACACCTGGATAGCAGCTTATGCTTCAGATGAAGATTATCTAATGGTTCTTGAAGAAGATTTTAAAGAAGAACAAAAAGTCCCATGGGATCAAGTAAATAAATTATTTGAAGAAGGTTATGATCTTATTTATTTAGGTAGATGGGCTCAACTACCAGAATTAGAAACAGAAATCCCAGGTATTCCAGGATGGGTAGAACCTGATTATTCATATGAAACTCACTCCTATATTTTATCCAAAAGAGGAATTCAAATTTTAGTAGAAGAATATATAGACCAATTTAAAAATGAAATGTTTGTTATTGATGAGTTTTTCCCTATAACTTATGGAAAAACTTGGCGTCAAGATATTTTATCTGAATATGAAGGTAAAACCCTCTTAAAAGCAGCAGCACCTATAGTTACAGATCTTGAAAATAATACAGGTACTACAGGTTATTTTATTCAAGAAGGTACATCAGCCCTTACAGAATATAATAAAGAAGATTATCCCGATATATTAAATGATAATGATTGGGAAGAATGGTGTAAAAATTATATAAATCCTCATATTAAAAAAGGTCAATATAAATTAATGGTAGATGAAATTGGTCCTAATGTTTTAGAGTTTCCTTTATTTACAGAAAAATTTTGTAATGAAATTATCCAATTAGCAGAAAATCATACTTGGGTAACTGATAGACATGAGTTTTATCCTACAACAGATCAAACAATGGAAAGTCTTAAAATGCAAGAAATATACCAAAAAGTATTAGAAAATTTTGTTTATCCTATTTGGATTTGGTTCTGGGAATTACAAGGTGAAGGTTGGGACAATTTAAATAGTGAAAATTTTATAGCTAAATACGATACAAAAAATCAAGGTAGTTTAGATTTACATCATGATAATTCTCTTATTACTTTAAATGTTAGATTAAATAGTGACTTTAAAGGTGGAGGTACTTATCTCCCTAAATATAAAACTACAGTACAACCTCATAAAATAGGATATGCAATGTCCCACCCAGGAGGTATTACCCACTTACATGGTGGCAGACCAGTAGAAGAAGGAACACGTTATATATTAGTATCATTCACAAGTAAAAAATAAATATGAATTCACTTTACACTTTTCCCTTAGATTATGATAAAACGGTTAATCAAACTAATTATTATTGGTTTGAAGAAGGTTTTACATCTGAAGAATTAAATAAAATAGAACAACAAGTTCAACAAATACCATCTCAAGTAGCTGTAACTGAAGGAGGTTCTCAAGATAAAGGCGATGGTTTAGATTCTCGAGATTCTTCTATTAAATGGGTAGCTTTTAATGATGAAACCAAATGGATTTATGACAAAATTGGTATGCTATCTAACATTGCTAATAATGAAATGTTTAATTTTGATCTTTATAGCATGCCTGAGAATATCCAATATACTGAATATTATGGTACTAACAAAGGTCACTATGATTGGCATATGGATATTGGAAATGAAGGAAGCATGAAATTTCGTAAAATTTCTGTAACAGTCCAATTATCAGATTCTTCTGAATATGAAGGAGGAGATTTACAACTCTGGTCAGGAGGTCAACATCCTAATACTGCACCTAGAGGCAAAGGTAATGTTGTAATTTTCCCATCTTTTATGATGCACAGAGTAACACCTGTAACTAAAGGTACTAGAAAATCATTTGTTTTATGGTTAGGAGGAGGTCATTATAGATAATGAAAATAGCATTATTACTTAGTGGACAACCTCGTAGATATAGAAATGGGTTTTATGAATTAAAAAAATGGTTCTTAGACCGTTATGATATAGATGTATATTTACATGCTTGGGAGTCTAAACAATTTGAAAAATTTAATTTCTTTAATAAAGGTAAATTAGAAAAGATTCACCATGTAGATGAAGATTTATATGATAATTTAGTTAATTGGTATCAACCTAAAGATTATCTTTTTGAAAAATCTATTCAATTTGATAATACTAATATAATGGGAAAAAATAACCAACGATTAAATTCTCAAATGGGTATGTGGATGTCGTTAAAACGTTCTTGGGATCTAATGGATAAATCTGATACTCATTATGACCTTATTTTTAAAACTCGTTACGATCTTTTATTTACTCATAGAGTAGCTAATACTTGCCCTTTATTAGAAGACCTAACTCAATTAGATCCAAATAAATTACATTATTTTGGATATGATGATAGTTGGCCCCACACTGAATACCAAATGAATGATCAAATAGCAATTGGTGGATATGATATAATGAAAACTTATTGTAATTTGTTTCCCCAAATGCTTAATACTATATTTGTAAATCCTTCATATAGTGATAATTATGATGATATTTTTATAAATGAAACTTTAATTTACCATCATTTAACTACAAATAATATTCCTATGTCTCCTATTGATTCAGGTTTTGAAGGTACCAGAGGTATTGATTGTGGATGTGATATAATGAGATAATATGAAAAAAACACCAAAAGTATTTGCTCATGCCTCTTATGTAGGTACAACAGGTTATAATAATCATACTCGTGATTTCTTTAGACACTTACAAAAGCATGTTAATTTAAAAGTTCGTAATTTTACTATAGGTAAAAATTGGGATTGGCCTAATGATGAACCTCATAAAGAGGATTATATTAACGAAGTTGATAAAAAACTCTTAGTAGAACAAACATTATGGACTGGGGAAGACACCAGAGATGAATTTCCCGTCTATAAAGAATATCCTAATGATTTCAAACACAATGTAAATCTAGTTTTAGAAGAAACTAACCACCATTATTTTTATGATTCATATAATGGTCCTAAAATTGCTTATAATGTTTGGGAGTCTACTTTACAACCTGAAGGGTTTTTTAATAAATTACTAGAATATGATCAATTATGGTTTCCTTCCCAATGGCAAGCGGATTGTACTATAGCTCAAGGGGCTGATCCTAATAAAGTAAAAGTAGTTCCTGAAGGTGTTGATACAAAAACTTTTTATCCTGAAGACCCCCAAACTGTATTAGATTATGTAGATGGTAGATTTAAATTTATTATTTTTGGTCGTTGGGATTATAGAAAATCTACTAAGGAAATAATTGAAACTTTTCTTAAAGAATTCAAACCTAATGAACCTGTTGACTTAATTGTTTCTATTGATAACCCATTTTCAGGTGATAATTTTAAAACAACTGAAGAAAGACTAGAACATTATGGATTTACTGATGAACGAATTAAAGTAAAACATTTCCCCTCTAGAGAAGATTATATTACATACATGAAAAATGGTCATGTATTTTTATCTTGTGCTCGTAGTGAAGGATGGAATTTACCCTTAATTGAAGCTATGGCATGTGGAACTCCTGCTATCTACTCAGCATGTTGTGCTCAAATGGAATTTGCTAAGAACAAAGGACTCCCAGTAAAAGTAATAGGTGAAAAACCAGCATTAGATGCTAATTATAACCATTTTAATACTGTAGTAGGTAATTATTATGAACCTGATTTTGAAGATTTAGCTCGTGTAATGAGAGATTCTTTTGAAAATTATACAGATCATAAAAAACGTGCTTTAGAAGAAGCTAAACTAATTCATCGTGATTTTAATTGGGACCGTATTGGAGAAATTGGTGCTAAAACACTTCAAGAATTTATTGATAATTATAAAGAATCAGAAGATACAAATACTATTAACATTAACTATATTGGTAAACCTAAAGTAGAAATTTTAGGTAATGTTTCTAAAGAGTATGAAGTAGAATTTATTAATAGAGAAACTAATGAAGTAATCCACAAACAAACTATTAGTAATAATATGTGGACAGCTTGTAGTAAAGAATATTATATTCCTTGGTTAATTAAAATAAATGGTAAAGAACACTCCAGGTTAGAGTTAGAAGGACAACGTGTATTAATATCATTAGATTCTAATTCTTTAGGCGATACTATTGGTTGGACTCCGTATGCTGTAGAATTTGCTAAAAAACATAAATGTAAAGTTATTTTATCTACATTTCATAATAGTTGGTTTAAAAATTTAGAAGCTTATAAAGATATAGAATGGTTAGAACCTGGTAATTCAACAGGGTGTACTGCTCATTATAAAATAGGTTGGTTTAGAGATGATGATGGAGGCTGGCAAAATTTTGATATGCACCCCCGTCAATGTAATATAATTCCAATGCAAGCTACTTCTAGTGACATTTTAGGATTAGAAGAAAAAGAATTAAATTATGGTTTAGATTTTCCTAAAGGGAAAAGACCATATAAAGAAAAATACATAGTAATAGGACCAAATGCAACTTCTGGATGTAAAGAATGGGTCTATGGAAATTGGGTTGCTTTATGTAAATTACTTCAACAACAAGGATATAAAGTTATATCTTTAACTAAAGGAGAATGGAAGTTAGATGGGGTAATAAACCATTACAATCAACCATTAGATGTTGTAGCTAATTATTTACACCATGCTGACTTATTTATAGGTTTAGGCTCAGGTTTATCATGGTTAAATTGGGCCTTAGGTAAACACACAATTATGATTAATGGGTTTAGTGATAAACATCATGAGTTTACTTCGCGTGTTACACGTATAATGAATGATGATGCTTGTTTCCCTTGTTGGACTAACCGTAATTTTGTATTTGATGCTGGAGATTGGGATTGGTGTCCTATCCATAAAGGAACAGATAAACAACACATTTGTCAAAAATCAATAACAACAATGCAAGTTTTTAAAATAATTAAAAATAGATTAATTAGTAAAAAATAATTTAATATTTATAATATGAACAAAATTTATTTAACAGAAGAAGAAAAAAAAGAAATCATTGATATTCAAAATCAAGATAATGAATATATGGTTCAATTAGGCCAAATAGAATATCAAATGCAATCTTTAATATCCCAAAAAGACACTATTATAAAAAACTTAAAACAATTTGAACAACGTAAAACTAAGTTTGCTCAACAGTTACAAGATAATTATGGTGAAGGTTCTATTGACGTAGAAACCGGAGAATTTACTAAAACTAGTTAAATTTTGAATTTTTTTCTAATATTTATAACAAAACATTAACCTCCTAGGCAATGGCAGAAACATTAGTATCACCTGGCGTATTAGCAAGAGAAAACGACCAGTCATTTATCACACAGCAACCTGTTCAAGTAGGTGCTGCTATCGTTGGTCCTGCAGTTAAAGGCCCTGTAGAAATCCCTACAATTGTAACCTCTTATTCAGATTACCAAAATAGATTTGGTACTACATTTGAAAGTGGTAGTGATGAATATTCATTCATGACTAACATTACAGCATATAATTACTTCCAAAACGGTGGTAATACAATGTTAGTAACTCGTGTAGTATCAGGTTCTTCAACTTGGGATTTTGCCCAAGCTGAAATCGCAGCTTCAGGAAGTGGCACTTCATTTACAATTGAAGCTATTGATAAAGGGATTATTTTTAACAACTCAGGATCTACAAACTTAATTACAGGAGGTTCAGGATCATTAGTATCAGGTTCAAGTGATAATATTAGATGGGAAGTTGCAAATTCTTCTCAAGCTGATGGTAATTTTACTTTATTAGTAAGACAAGGTAATGATAATGACAATAATAAGATTATTTTAGAATCTTGGACTAACTTATCATTAGATCCTAAAGCAGATAATTATATTTCTAAAGTAATTGGTGATCAATATTACAATTATAACTCTACAGAAAATTATATTGAAATAACTGGTTCATATGCTAATGCTTCTAGATACATTAGAGTATCTGCTGTAAATAAAAAGACCCCAGATTACTTTGATAATGCAGGTAATGCTAAAAATGAATTTACAGCATCTATGCCTCAAGTAGGTTCGGGTTCATATGCTGGTACATTTGCAGGAGGTGTAGGTGATGTAATCCCATCAGGTAGAACAATGAATTTATACGGTGATATTAATTCTACAGATACTCAAGGTTTAGTTGGTACTGATTACGATGATATGTTAGATTTATTATCAAATCAAGATGATTACCAATTTAACATACTAGTAACCCCAGGTTTGATTGATACAGCTCAAACTTCTCAAATGACTACTGCTTTAAATAATACTCAACAAAGAGGTGATAGTATTTATCTTATGGACTTAGTTCCTTATTCTTCTACTATTACAGCAGTAAATACACAAGCCAACGCAAGAAACTCATCATATGGTGCTGCTTACTGGCCTTGGTTACAAACAATTGATCCAGATATGGGTGATCAAGTATGGGTACCAGCTTCGGCAATGCTTCCGGGGGTATACGCGTTTAACGACAATAGCTCTGAGCCTTGGTTCGCTCCGGCGGGTATTAATAGAGGTGGCTTAGCTACGGTAATTCGCCCAGAAAGAAAATTATCTCAATCAAATAGAGATAGTTTATACCAGAATAAAGTAAACCCAATTGCTTCATTCCCAGGTGTAGGAACAGTAGTATATGGTCAGAAAACATTACAACGTCAAGCAAGTGCTTTAGATAGAGTAAATGTTAGGAGATTATTAATTGCTCTTAAGTCTTACATAGGTCAAACGGCTCAAACATTAGTATTTGAACAAAATACTGCTGCTACAAGAAATAATTTCCTAGCAGCTGTTAATCCATACTTAGAATCAGTAGTACAACGTCAAGGTTTGTATGCTTTTAAAGTAGTAATGGATGAATCAAATAACACACCTGATGTAGTGGACAGAAATCAGATGGTTGGTGCTATTTATTTACAACCAGTAAAAACAGCTGAGTTCATTATCTTAGACTTTAATGTATTACCAACAGGAGCAACATTCCCTAGTTAATAGGTTTAAAGATTAAATATTTATAATAGAATAAAATAAACAACAATGGCAGTATTAGATCCTAACGAAATATTCTTTACAGCATTTGAACCAAAACAACCCAATAGGTTCATTATGTATATGGATGGGTTCCCTTCCTTTATAGTAAAGGGTGTAAGTGCTGTAACTTTAACTCAAGGTTCTGTACCTTTAAATCATATTAACGTTCAACGTTTCGTTAAAGGTAAAACAGTATGGAATCCAATTACATTTACCCTATTTGATCCAATTACCCCTTCAGGTGCTCAAGCGGTAATGGAATGGGTACGTTTACACCACGAATCAGTTACTGGTAGAGATGGGTATTCCGATTTCTATAAGAAAGATTTAACATTTAATGTAGTAGGTCCTGTAGGTGATATAGTATCTGAATGGATTATGAAAGGTGCTATGATAACATCAGCTGACTTTGGAGGTTATAGCTGGGATGATGTAGATCAAGCAGTAAACATTACAATGGAAGTACAACCAGATTATTGTATCTTAAACTTCTAAAAAAAAATTAATATTCTTATAAAGAGAGCTTGGATTCGTTCAAGCTCCTTTTTATATTCATATGTATACCCGAATAAAGTTATACTAAATAAAAGATATGGAATTTAAATTACCAACAGAAACTGTAACCTTACCATCTAAAGGTTTATTTTACCCAAAAGACAACCCACTTTCATCTGGAGAAGTTGAAGTTAAATACATGACAGCAAAAGAAGAAGATATTCTTACTAATGCTAATTATATCCAGGATGGTACTGTATTAGATAAATTAATGAAGTCACTTATAGTTAGTAAAATTAATTATAGTGATTTACTTATTGGTGATAAAAATGCTATCATGGTATCGTCTCGTATTTTAGGGTATGGTAAAGATTATAAATTTACTTATCAAGGTGAAGAACATACAGTAGATTTAAGTACTTTAGAAAACAAAGAAATAGATCCTAGCTTATTTACCCCAGGCAATAACACATTTAATTTTACTTTACCTACTACAAATATAGAGGTTACTTTTAAGTTATTAACTCATGGTGATGAAGCTAAAATAGCTCAAGAAATAAAAAGTCTTAAAAAAATAAATGCAAAAGCAACAGCTGATCTTACTACAAGACTTAAATACATTATCCAATCAGTAGATGGTAATGATGAAACTAAAGAAATTAGGAAGTTTATAGATAATTATCTTTTAGCCCAAGATGCCCGGGCATTAAGAAATTATATTAACGAAATTCAACCTGATGTTGACCTTACTTTTTTTCACGAACGGACTGGAAAAAGAAGTAACATTCCCATTGGACTTAACTTTTTTTGGCCTGACGTCTAAGACAGCTTCTCAATATAGAATGAATATATTAACTGAAGTACATGATTTAGTATTTTATGGTAATGGTGGTTATATATGGAGTGATGTTTATAATATGCCTATATATTTAAGAAAATTTGCTCTTTCTAAAATTAAAGATCACTTTGACAAGGTTAATAAAGCAAACTCCTCAAAAGATTCTGGATCTAAAACAGTAGTAGACTCTTCGGGTAAAGTTAAATCACCCCAATTTACAAAACCTTCATCTAAATACAAATAAGAGCATATTCTTTTAATATTTATTAACATATACATAGAATATGGCTTTAGGCAAATCAAAAAAAGCAGCAGAAGAACTTAACCAAGAAATGCAATACATCCTTGATGCTGTTGTCTCTATTGGGGATAAATTAACTAAAGGATTTAAAGATGCTGTAGATGATGCTGTAGAATTAGGAGATGTTACTGAAACTATAGGTAATAACTTAAAAAAAGGTTATAGTAAAGATCTAAGAGATGTAGCTAAAATAAGTGAAGATCTCGTTAAAGCTCAGGCTCGTCAAAATGCGGGTCTCTTAAAGGCTTCTGAAATTGAAAAATTAAAAGTTAAACTTTTAGAATCTCAAGCATTAAAAGAAGCTAGGGTAAACATTGCTAAAGCTAATGGAGTAGCCTTAGATGCTAAACAACTTGCAGCTCTTGATGAACAAATAAAACTACAAAAAGAAGCTTTAAAGGGAATTGAAAACTCCCAGAATAGATTTGGTGGTTTAGCCGCTTTAGCTACTGAAAAAATAAAATCACTTAATCTTAACGTAAAAGATCTAGCAGGTGCGGTTTTAAAGTTTGCAATACAAAAACTAAAAGAATTTGATACTGAAACAGTTAATATTCAACGTAATTTTGCTGTTACTAAAAAAGAAGCAATTCAAATTAACCAACAGCTTGCTAGAACAGCTGTAGGAGCAAAAACTTTAGGAGTTAATTTAGAAAGTGTAACTAAAGGTGTTAACTCTTTAAATGAAGAATTAGGGGGTACTGCTCTATTATTTACAAAAGACATTCAGGTAGGTATGGCTGAGCTTACAGATCGTCAAAAACTATCAGTTAAAGCGGCAGCATCATTCACTACCCAAGCTATTAACTCAGGTAAAGCTGTTGATACAATTAGAGCAGAACAAGAAGCAACATTTAAAGCAGTTAAAGCATCAACTGGTGTAGCTTTAAATTTTACTCAAACTTTAGAAGAAGCAGGACAAATTTCAGGGGCATTAAGACTTAATTTAGAAGCAACCCCAGGTGGTCTTACTGAAGCAGTAGCACAAGCAAAATCTTTAGGGGTAGAAATGAATGCTATTTTAGGTACTCAAGCCAGTATTTTAGATTTTGAATCTTCTATTGCAAATGAGTTAGCAGCAGAAGCTTTAATTGGTAGAGATATTAATTTAGAAAGAGCTAGATTAGCTGCCCTAAATAATGATATAGCAGGGTTAACTCAAGAAATTGCAGCCCAATTTGGTTCAGTTGAAGAATTCCAAAGTTTAAACTATGTTCAACAAGAGGCATTTGCAAAAGCTTTAGGTATGTCTAAAGATCAACTTGCTGAACAATTAAGAACCCAACAATCAATTAATGAACAGATAGAAACAGGTGTAGAAACTGCTGGTGATTCTCTCACCCAAAATTCTTCTGCTCTATCAGCACAAGAAGCTTTAACTGAAAGTATAAATTCATTAAATAGTATCTTAAAAACAAGTTTAGGACTTATAATGGGTATAGCAACAGCTGCAGCTATACTCTTAGCAATTCCAACAGGTGGTTTATCTTTAGGTGCCTTAGGAGTAGTTGGTGCTTCTGCTGGTAGTGCTGCTGCAATTGCTGGTGGTGTAGGTTTAGCTGCAGGTGTTGGAACAGCAGCATTAGTAAGCGATGGTATGGCTCCTTCATCAAAAGGACCATTTACAATTACTGATTCATATGGTGCTACAGCAGTAACAACAGCAGGTGATAATGTTGTAGTTTCCCCTAATGTAAACTCCGGGGGAAATAATGGTATTACTTCGACACAAGCTAATAAAATGATTTCTTTACTTGAAAAAGTAGCAAATAAAGATTTTTCTGTTAGTATGGATGGCCGTAAACTATCAGATGCTATGCAAACTTCAGGAGTTTCTTATAGTAGTTAATATTTATAATAAAACAATACAATCATGGGATTATTAAACAAACTAACAAAATCAGGACAAGGTTCAAATCTTAGTCAATTTGATGGAGCAACCCCTCCTAATATGAAAGGTGCTAGTCCTCTATCAACCCTTCAGGATACATACTCTATTAATGGCAACCCACCTTTTTCTAACAAACCAGCCCCTTCTCAATTAGACTTAGACGGATTAACACCTCCTCAATACTTGAATAATCTTCCAGGATAATTTATGCCTTTAATTGATTTCAAAACCGACCTTAAATCATTAAGATTTAAAACAACTGACGTACCTGGTGATAGACCAGGTGGTGGGTGGAGTTATCAACCTTTTGTCACTCCTAAAAATGATTATTTAGATACTTTAACAACTGAGGATTTAAGACGCACTGGTGGTAAAGATATGCTTTTAAGAGGAGGTACTCTTTTACCTTTAAGTATACTTGAAGATGAAGAAAGATTATCAAAATTCTTATTTACTACTCCTGCAGGATCTAAATTTACAGTACAACAAAATTTACTTTCAGCTATAGGTGTTAGAGTATTTGGTGGGTATCCAAATCAAGTAAGAACAGCTAACCTTAATAAAGCAAATGATGGTACATATTTACCTACTTCTACATTAGCAGCAGTTGCCGGTACTGCTCTTGGAATACATCCTAATAAACAAGGAATAGATTTTACAGGGACAGATGATCTTTTATCTCGTCCTCAATATTTAAATTTAGTAAGAGGAGGAACTTTCAATACTGGTAACTTTGAAGGAATAGCTAAAGTTGCAAATAATAGGTTATTTAACCTCTATTCTAATAAAATAGTAGGACTTCCAATTTCAGCATTAACATTTCAAAATACCCCTGTTGGTAGTAGCCCTTTAGCACAATTCCTCCTTAATAATAAATTAATTAGAGGAGTTACTAATTTTGTAGACAAAAACACAGGTAATCCTGAATCTTTGTATTCTTACTTAGGTGGTCCCCAAGCAACCCAAGGCCCAGCAGGTAAAACTACTATTAAAATTGGTAGTGACTCTTCTTCTAGACAGTATGGTGGAAGTGTTTTAGTAGGTAATAATATTTTTGCACCTAACTTAGAATTTAATGCTTCACCACTAAAATTTTCAACTTTATCTCAAACCCAATTATCTACTTATCCAGTTATTGGAGGTGGTTCTACATTTAATACAGTTACAGATTTTAGAGATAATTTACAAGCTAAACCTTCTTCATTTATTGCTAACTCTTTACCATATGAAAAGTATAATATTGAACAAAGGGTTAATTTAGGAGATCCTGGTAGAAGATCAGTAAATAGAAGTAATCCTACAAAAGGTATATCTAGTAATGCAAAGGGTTTAGATCAAATTAATTCAATGTACCTATATCAAAGTAACTTTGTTACTACTGATAAACGTAAAAATGATTTGATTAAATTTAGAATAGCTACTATATTAAATGATAATCCTAGTGAATCTATATTTACTCACTTTAGAGCCTATATAAATTCATTTACTGATAGTATGAACGCAAGTTGGAATAGCTTTAAATACTCAGGAAGGGGAGAAGATTTTTACACTTACCAAGGTTTTCAAAATAGTATTAGTCTTGGTTTTACAGTAGTAGCCCAATCAGTACAGGAACTTTCTATTATGTTCCAAAAACTAAATTATTTAAAATCAACACTTGCCCCTGACTATTCTGATAGTGGTTATATGAGAGGTAATATCCATAAATTAACAATGGGTGCTTATTTTTATGAAGTTCCTGGAATAATTGATTCTTTAACTTATACTATTCCAAATGATACTACTTGGGATATAGCTCTTCCTTCACAAAAATCTGGTATACAAGACATATTATTAGGGGGGATAAATGTTAGAACTCCTCAAGTAAAAGAATTACCTCATAGAATAGAGGTACAAATGTCATTTATACCTATTTATGATTTCTTACCCGAAACTGTAAAAGATATAGAAGCTAGAGGAGCAGATATGACTCAAAGATTTATTACTTTGCAAGATTCTATAAGCAAATCATCAGATAATTTATATGCTGATAAGATTAGTGATGATTTTAGAGTAAATGGTACTAATGTTCAAGCAGCAAAAGTAACAACTGCATTACCTATACCTCCAACACAGAATCAAGACCCTTTACCTATATTTGGACCACCTCGACCACCTGAAAATAACTTTACAGCAGATTTTACCCAACGATCAAACTCTCTACTGGATATATTTAATCAACCTATAGAATAATGAATAGATATAGAACCATACCTACTACCAGAACATTAGATGGTACCAGACTGTATAAAACGGTAAAATACCCACTTATTCCCCGCACAGAAAACGATATATATGTTATTACTGTTGAGGAGGATAGATACGATAGGTTAGCCCAGCAATACTATAATGATTCTTCATTATGGTGGGTTGTTTCTACAGCAAATGCTGAATATGCCCAAGGCTCTCTTTATCCTCCTATTGGAGTACAGATAAGAATACCTGGGAATTTAAATAATATTTTAGTAGCTTACAATGCTTTAAATAAATAAGTTATGGGGAACATAGTAGGAGAAGATCATTTACTTTATGTAAAAAATCAAATCAAAGATAGACAAAAAATCCTCGGTAAAAATCTTAAAACTAATGAGGATATAGTATGGGCTAATAATAAAGGTGGTTGGTGTCGTTTAATGTCTTCTATCGATATAGCGGATCAAGATGTTATACGTTATAACCCCGATACTGATAAAACTACTTTAATTTCAGATAGTGGTTCCGAATTTAGAAACCAATATTTAGACCTTCAAGATTATTCTGGTGCTATGTTATCCAAAGAATTAATCCTTCAGGGTGGTATTTTAAATTATAATGAACCCAAGTTTGGAGTATCTGATAATATATCTGATCTTCCTGGAAGTCAATTTAATTATGGGTATGGTGGTACGGAATTTGGTTTAAACGCTATGCCTGGATTATTAGGCTTTACCACAAAAACTTATGATAATGGAAGTCTTAGAAAAACAACCATAAAAATTAAAGCAAATAATAAAAGGCAATTTGAATATCTAGAATCAACTTATCTTAGATTAGGTTACACTATGTTATTAGAATGGGGTAATACTACATTTCCTTTACAAGAAACTAATGAAGAAGGTACAACATTTACTAGATATGCTACAACAGGTGATAATGCAGCTTTATCTTTAAAAGATGAATTTTTAAATTTATCTAATAAGGGTCAAAATTATTTCCATACTCGTATAGAAGAACTTAGAAACGAATCTCAAGGTAATTATGATGCTATTTTAGGGATGGTTGATAATTTTGATTGGGAGTTTCAAAAAGATGGATCTTATCTTTTAACTGTAAAATTAATTACAATAGGTAGTGTGATTTCTAGTTTAAAAGGTAACATTTCTCTTACCTCAGTTGAATACGTTCCAATCACCACAGATAATGAATCTAATTCTGATGAAAATAGACCATCTGCATTAGAAGTAGCTATAGATGCTTTAACTCAATGTGAAAAATTAGAGGAAGAATCAGAGGTTGACTCTACAATACTTAATAAAGTTCTTGGTTACATACAGGCTCTAACCCCAGGTACTCCTGGAATTAGTAATATAAAGTTTACTACTAAAATAGTCCCTACAAAAAGAGAGTTAACCCCAGAAGAAGAAGCGATGTTAGGTCTAATAAATTATGACATCAATTCAGATCAAAATGTTATAGCATGTAACGCAGCTTTTGGTAAAGATGCTTTTTCTGTTCAATATTATTTAAGATTAGGTACACTTTTAGAGTTTATAAATAAAAAATTATTACTTTATGATGAAGATTTAAACCCCTCTCATATAGAATTTGACACTTCAGATACTTACTGTTATAGTAATGGATTTAGTTTTCCATCGGATCCTGAAAAAATGATTATTTCATATTCTCAAACACTTAATAATAAGCCACTTTCAGTATTTGCTGAAAAAGAAACACAAATAGATCCCTTTCACATTTCTAAAACTTTTAACTCAACACCTACAAAAGTTGGTAATGTAATGAACTTATATTTTAATAGAGATTATTTAAAATCCCTTATTAAACAATACACAGATGAAACAAAAGGATTAAAAATCCAACAATTTATTGAAGCTCTTTTAAATACAGCTAATAGTCAATTAGGTAATGTAAATAAACTTAAGTTAAGGTTAACAAACAAAAGCTTTATTGATAATTCAACTTCTTTTACTACTGAAGGAGAAGCACAATATCGAGGTTTTGATGGAACTGGGGAAGGAGATGTTGCAGGTACTAATAAAATCGCAGTTAGTAACTCTACACTTCAAACAGCAGTAATTACTGCTAAAGTAGGAGTAAAACAAGTTCTTGAAATATATGATGAAGTTGCATTTACTGAAACTCCAACTCAACCAACTTTCGTAGTTTATGGTTTTAGTCCTGAGTCTGGAGATAGAGATACAGAAAACTTTATAGACCAAGAAGGTAGCTTTGTTACAGATCTAAATTTAAAAACTAATATAGATAAAAATTTAACAACACAAATAGCAATAGGTGCTCAAGCTGGTGGTAGGGCTGTTGGTTATGATTCTATGGTTTTTAGTAAATGGAATACAGGATTAGTAGATAGAGTAATCCCATCTAAATTAGATATTGAAAAAGCTAAAAGAGAAGGACTTTCAAAAAGAAATGATTGGACAAAATTATTCCAAACTTATAAAAGTTACCTTAGCAAACTATCAGGAGCATCTATAACTACTTTAGAATCCGATACTGCAAATTCTGTAGCAGAACGTTATTTTAGTTTAAATCTTGTAAGTAATTTTACAGGATATGTTATACCTAATGTATTTTTAAGTGGTAATAAAGATGAAGAACCTTCCTTTTCACGTTTTCAAAATGTCCAATCAAACTTTTTTAATAAAGTAATGGCATGGGATGCTGAAAGAAAAAATACAGTAACCCCATTTCAAGGATTTTTACCTATAAACCTTTCATTAACATTTGACGGACTATCAGGAATAAAAATATTTGATAAATTAACTGTTGACTCCAGATTCCTACCTAAAAATTATACTGATACCTTAAATTTTATAATTACAGAATTAGACCATTCTTTTGAAAATAATAAATGGGTTACTAAAATAGGTACACTAAGTATTCCTAAACTATTCCCTAATAACCCAACCACAATCCCAATTTCATCTCCTTTACCATCACCTAATGATCAAGCAGAAGTTCAAATTCCCCAAGAAGTTATTGAAGAAGAAATAGAATCTACTGAAGAAAAACGTACTGATGCTTTATTATCTCCTAGTTATTTTATTATTAAACCTAGTGTATATAGGGGTGTTAGTATAAATGGTATAAGACCTATGAAAAAAAGTAAACGTATAGAAAGGGATGGGATTGATGAAATATTAGATTTATTGAATGCTTCTCCTTACGTTCAAAATAAATTTAAATCCTTCTTCTTACAAATATTAGACACCTATCCTGAAGGTTATGCCTTTACAATTAATGATGCCACTCGTATATTAGGCGCTTCTACTTCTACAGTAGGTATGGGTTCCGCTCATCAATATGGTTTAGCCATTGATTTAGGTATTAGAGAAGCATCACCTAAAGACGTTGATGACCCCCCAATCAACAATAAAGTTTTATATCAAATGGCAAGAACTAAAGCAAATGCTGATGCTATTCGAGCATTTGGTCTCCCATCAATAGCATACCAGAACGACATTACTTGGGGAGGTGATTATACTAAGGGTTATGTGTATGATGTAGTTCATTTTGCCGTAGCACCTAAATGGTCAAGTTTTAATGGGAGTATAAGAGCTAATTTATTCAAACATTTAGCTAATTTAAAATCCCTAATTAGACAATCTAAAACTAACACCAATGTAAAAATAACACTAAAATTCGTTAATACTAAAGATTTTGTATCATTAGAAATGAAAGATGGAAAACCTGTGTATACAACAAATGTAAAAAGAGTAATCTTTGGTGGTAATAAAGCACAGCAACGAATAAACAAACAAAAGTTAGGATATAATGAATAATTAATATGTACTTTCCAAAATCTTACATAACCCAAAATCAATACTCAAACGGTGAATTGTTTTTTATTGGGACTAATACTTTATACACTGGATACTATTTTACTGTTCTTAATGGTAAAGCTTATACGGGTAGATACCCTAATGATGGGGAACAATTAGAACTAACTCTACCCCAAAGTATAACAACACCCACACAAGAAGAAGATGAAGGTAACTCTTTTTATGATCATAGATTTACTCCACCTAACTTAATTTATTCTAGAATCAATAACGTCCCAGAAACATCTTCACCTATAAAAATAATCTCCTTTTATCCTACCCCTACTCAACAAGATTATAAATTAGGAGAATTTACAAGGTATTTTTCTAAAAAAGTAAATGAAGAAGTGTACATTGAAACAAAATCACTAAGTAAAAATGTTTTATATATTGGTTTTTCATTACCTTGGAGCATAACAGGTGATAAAGATTCTACTTATAATTTAAACAAAAGAATAGTTGAATTAAAAGAAGAACAACTTAAGATAAATGGGCTTGGATCATTCCTAAAATTTAATTATATTCAATACTATAAATAAGATGGTATTAAGTGTTTTGGTTAATAGAAAATAAAGAACAATTCGAGGTTTTAAAAAATAGTGGTTTTAAAGAAGCGTTTGTAGAGGTTATCCCAAATAATCCTTACCAACATCCATCTCAAAACTCTATTATTGGCTTTTATGTAAGACCTATTCAAGGTCATAAGGGATACATTATACCTACTTCTCACCCCGAATGTGAAAACATATTTGAGGATGAGATTTATTTATGGTTAAAAGGGTTAAAAACAATATACGTTAGAGATAAGAAAGAATTCATCCATTACACAATATTAAAACAGCTTGTAGATATAACATTGGGATCTCCTCCGTATATATTCCCACAAACAACCGCACATTCTACATTATATAGGAGATTTCCGGATCTATTAACAGTAAATCAACTCGTGCCGATTACTAAGCATTATGAAGTTTGTGAGCAAGCATATGATGATTTAGAGCACCTCATTAATACCGTGGTAAACCCGTTTTATAATGACCGAGCCACGTTAGTATTTAATGCAATAGAACGTAATGGAATAAAAATAAATAAGAATGAATTTGAAAAACACTTTTACGAAATTGAAGACGAATTTATCTACACACAATACAACTTTAAAACACTTACTACCAGACCTTCAAACAAGTTTAATGGGGTTAATTATGCTGCTCTCCCAAAAGATAATGGGTGTAGGAAAAGTTTTATACCGCGTAATGATGTCTTTTTTGAATTTGATATTTCTGCTTATCACCCTACCCTTAGTGCTAAGCTTGTGGATTATAATTTTGGTGAAGGAGATATACACGAAAATTTTGCTAAGATGTATAATGTGGATTATGCGAAGGCCAAGGAATTAACATTTAAACAATTATACGGAGGAGTATTTGATAATTATAAAGACCTTCCATTTTTTAAAGTTACAAGTGAGTATATACGTACGACCTGGGAAACTTTTCAAGCAGAAGGTGTTATTACTTGTCCTATCTCTAATTACGAATACAAACGTGATGTTTTAGAGAACATGAACCCACAAAAGTTATTTAACTATATTTTACAAAATATGGAAACGAGCTTGAATGTTGAAATATTATATCGTATATTTAAGCTATTAAAAGGTAGAAATACCAAATTGGTTCTTTACACATATGATTCATTTTTACTTGATGTAGATAAGAGTGAATTAGATGTATTAGAGCAAATTAAAGAGGTTTTTTATAAATTAAAGTTACAAATAAAAGAAAAAAATGGAATCAACTACGATTTTGCCTAAATATGACTATATTTATGGGTCAGACACACAGTCACCCCAAAATATTATAGATTTGAATAATAAGTTATTTTGCACATTCACCAGCCTTGAAAATCTTGATAGATTAGTAAGTGACCTGCAATCTCAGTATACAATCATGTACAACAAAATGTTTGTACTTCACATAAAAAGTAATAACGAGTATGTTGTTACTTACAATGTTGACCAAGGCAACGTATCTTCTATTCCAGAAAATACAATTTTAGTTCACCGTAAAAAAGATAGTAACACTCTATATACTATAAACGCCCTCAATGAGTTGATCAAGCGTTTAAATGGGGGTGTAGTAGATTCTCGTTTTAGAGTAGACTGGCAACACTATCGTAATACAATTCTATTAACTCAACAAAATGAGCTTAAAGAACTAAAAACAAAAATTCATAAAATAATTGAACTTTAATTTGGATTATTCCAAACCGTTTCGTATATTTAGTCATTAATAATAATAAGTTATAAACATGGATTTAGACGTAATCAAGCAGCGTTTAGAGGCGCTGCAAAA